>Ga0315288_10002625_pt1 | contig 23139 bp, 21 predicted proteins | sample YL17G11_20_MG_FD_203454 | JGI IMG/M metagenome (GOLD analysis project Ga0315288, IMG submission 203454) | Sediment microbial communities from Yellowstone Lake, YNP, Wyoming, USA - YL17G11_20 | ecosystem: Environmental > Aquatic > Freshwater > Lake > Sediment | place: USA: Wyoming | collected... | reverse complement strand
GGCGCTTCCGGACGGGTACCAGACGGTGGTGGGGGAGCGGGGGGTCAGTTTGTCGGGCGGGCAGCGGCAGAGGATCGCCCTGGCGCGGGCCCTCTATAAACGGCCGGAGATCCTGATCCTGGACGAGGCCACCTCGTCCCTTGACAGCGAGTCCGAAAGGACCATCCAGAACTCCATCATGTCGATCCGGGACCGGTACACCATCGTGGCGATCGCCCACCGCCTCTCCACGATCGAGGGGGCGGACCGGATCTACGTCATCGAACGGGGGATGGTGACCGAGAGCGGGAATCACGGAGAGCTCCTCGAGGGGGGTGGCTCCTATGCCCGGTTCCACGCCGCGCAACGAGGATCCAGGGAGCCAGTTCCCCATGGGTGAGGTACACATCCCCCCCATCCTCTATGCGGAGACCCTGACCCCCCTCGCTCTTCTCCATTTTCTCTTCCGCCGCTCTACCACACTCTACTACTCTGCCACGGGCTTCTCAGGCCGCCTTGCCGTCTCCATCCTCCGTCCCCTCTGCCCCGCCCTGGAAGGGAAGCTCGTCAGGCTCCGGTACTCCGATCTGCCCGGATCCGAGTTCGATGCGGAAGAAGAGACCTACTTTCATGTCAACGATGCCATCTTCGAGAGGTACCGGGAGAATATCCATCTCAGGTGCGCCATTGCCTTCTCTCGGGATCCCCTCGCCGCCCTTGCCGTGAAAAAGGAGATCTACAACCGGTACTGTCTCCCGAAGGTGAAGGCCCTCATCCTCCTCCACCACCTCATCCAGCGCCACGGGAACGTGGAATTCATCCCCTCTGACCCTGAAGACGTGGAAGATCTCCTCTCGCCCGAATTCCGTCACCATGATGCATACCGGGTGCCTCCCCTCTTCCGGGTCAGGAACCGCATCCGAAGGGCGATGGAGGGTGTCCTCGGTGTCCTCGCCGTTCCCATTCTCCTGGCGGGCATTACCCTGAAGCAGGCCTTCAAAGGGATGATGCTCTCCTCTCCGCCCCGCGAGCGTTTTTCCATCGGTTTTGACTGCTATGACTCGGGCATCGGAGAGATCAACCGCTACCGCGAGTTCTTCCTCAACGGGAAGGGTATCTTTCACCCGTCCCAGATCCTCCGGGTGGTCCGCTGGCGCCTCTCCGACCCGGAGACCGGACAGTTTTACCAGAAGTACCGGATCCCCTTCACCGAACTGGGGCGGCAGAAGGTTCCTGCCATGTACATGGCGCGCCGGATCCTCATGGACTTCTGCCTGGGAACCACAGCCCGGCTTCTGAAATGGCTCCCCTCCTCGAATATCAACCCTGTCTTCATCCTCCCTGCCTTTGCCACCATGAAGATGACCCTGGATGCAGAGCTCCTCTACCTGCATTACGACATCGGTGTCTTCATCGCCCGTGACGACTACTCGCCCTTCCATGTCATCCGCACCCTTGTCGCCAATAGGTTTGGGGGAAGGACGGTAGGATACATGATTGCTGATTACTGGTCTCATGACCAGGGAAAGAACTTCTTTGTCTTTGACCGGTATGCCCTCTGGGGGCCGTTTTACCGTGAATTTTACGCAAAGGCCCTGGCCCAAACCACCCCCGTGGTCATCGGTGCCGGTATCTACGGCCTGGACAGGACCCATGCGTATGCCCTGCGCGGATATGATCCCCCGCGCTACCGGGACCTTCGGGGACGCTACCGCATCGTCTCCATTGTGGGCACCACCCACCACCCGGACTCCTTTATGTCCAGGGAGGTGGTCCTCTCCTTCTACAGGGACGCCCTCGATGCCACTGAGGGCTATATGGACGTGTACCGCATCATCAAGCACAAGATTCGTGATTTTGATGACCAGGATTTCCACCTCATCATGGAGAGGAGGGAGCGGGCTATGGTCGACGATGCCCTCTGGACCTACCGCCTCCTCCTCCTCTCGGACCTGATCATCTGCATCGGAAACTCCTCCGTGGGCATCGAGGCCCTCATGGCAGGGAGAAAGGTGCTCTACTACGAGCTGACCGATAACCGGCGTCACCTCTATGCCCGGTACCATCCCCATCTCGTGTCCTTCACCCGCGAGGAGCTCCGGGAGGCGATCAGGCGTGTGCTCTCGGACGGCTGGTACCTGGACGAAGAGATCCTCTCCGAGATCCGCGAGCGCCACGGCCACATCTACGATGGCCGGGTGGTGGACCGGCTCCGCTCCCTGTGCCGGGACCTGCTGCCCCCATCCCTTCAGGATATGGAAGAGCGGTGAGCCATCCCATGGCCTGTTCACAGTCTATAAATACGAACGGGGACAACGTTTCTTTTACAGATTGGTGATGCCCGCGTGTCCGTTTTCGAGGGAAAGACCGTTCTGATCACCGGAGGTACCGGTTCCTTTGGACGGAAATTCACCCAGATCCTCCTCGCTGAGCACCGTCCAAAGTCCGTCCGGATCTTCTCCCGGGGGGAGCTCCTCCAGATGGAGATGAGGAGCCTCTTCCAGGACGACCGGCTCCGCTTCCTGATAGGAGATGTCCGGGACCGCCAGAGGGTCTACCGTGCCCTGAACGGGGTGGATATCGTTGTCCATGCTGCGGCGCTGAAACAGGTGCCCACCTGTGAATACAACCCCATCGAGGCCGTCCAGACCAATATCGAGGGTGCCATCAATATCATCGATGCCTCCATCGACAACGGTGTGGAGCGGGTCATGGCTATCAGTACCGATAAGGCGGTCCACCCGGTAAACCTATATGGCGCAACCAAGATGGTTGCCGAGAAGCTCTTCATCCAGGGAAATTCCTACATCGGGGGCAGGGAGACGAAGTTCTCGTGCGTGCGGTACGGCAATGTCGTCGGGAGCCGAGGGAGTGTGGTGCCCATCTTTCGGGAGCAGCGGGAGAGGGGCGAGATCACCATCACCGATGAGAGGATGACCCGGTTCTGGATCACCCTGGATCAGGGGGTCCGGTTCGTGATCCAGTGCCTGGAGATGATGAAGGGGGGAGAGACCTTCGTTCCCCGGATCCCAAGCATGAAGGTGACGGACCTCGCCGGGGTCATCGCGCCGGGCACGAGAATACGCACGATCGGCATCAGGCCCGGGGAGAAGATCCACGAGATCCTCCTCACCGAAGAAGAGGCCCGGAGGGCTCGGGAGTTTGACGGGTATTTTATCATCGAGCCGGAGCTGGCATTCTGGAATTCCGGAAAGATCCAGGGAGGAAGGGATCTCCCTGAAGGATTTCGGTACAGCAGTAACACCAATACCGAATGGCTCACAGGGGATGCACTCATGGAGATCCTGGAGGATGGCTGAACCCGAAGAAATTTAAGGTTTTTCGATGAAAACGGATAATCAACGAGTATAAAGGTTCTCACCGAAGAAGAAGGCTGTAGGATTCTATGTTTGTGGTGGTGATTTAACAGCATGACCAAGCCAACTGTTCTTTTTGTTCATCTCCCATCAACTCCTATAGACGAGATTCAGGCTACATTAACGAAAGAGAATAGAATTTACATTCCGCTTTCAATGCCAATGGGTATTCTCTATCTATCGGCCTGTATTAAGCAATTAGGTAATGTTGCCATTCTTGATTATCCTTTAAACCTGATAACAAAAAAGTTCAACACCATAGATGATTTCATTCAAATTCCAGTAAACGACTTGAATATGATTCCCGATATTATCTCATTTACGCTGACCTTCTCCTGTTCATATGCGTTCTTTGAGAAATGCCTGAATTATATTCGTAAGAAATGGCCGGACAGTAAAATCATTGTGGGAGGTAACCATGCAACGAATACCAGCCATTACCTCATAAAAAATCCCTTTATTCATTATGTAATCGAAGGAGAGGGTGAAATTACATTCCCTGCACTGGTTCGGAATATTAGAGAATACCCACCGGGGATATACCAAGGAGTACCTGAAGAAGACCTTGATAAAATATCCTTCCCAGATTGGGACCTCATTGATATGAATACCTACATGAATTACGGATGGCGTAATATTGGCGCATCATTTAAAGGCAAACTCGCAGCGATCATCACTACAAGGGGCTGCCCATATCGGTGTACCTTCTGTTCTTCTCACACCGTGCATGGGAGAAAGGTACGGGTAAGAAGTGTTGGCAATGTAGTGCAAGAAGTTCGGGAGCTGTATGAAAGATATGGTGTCAATTGTTTTACGCCAGAAGATGATTCATTCATATCAAGCAAAGAGCGGACAATTACTCTTATTCATCAACTAAATCAGTTAAACATACCTGGATTTATGCTACAGTTTCCGAATGTTTTGCCAATAAATACCATCGATGAAGACCTGCTGGATCTCATCATAAAAGAATCCAATACCAAGATGATTAATCTCGCGCTTGAATCCGGCTCAACCCACACGCAGAAACACATCATCAGGAAGAATGTGGACCTTGTCAAAGCTAGGCGACTTATTGAGCATATAAAAAATATCCCTGATATAATCGTTCGCTGTACGCTTCTGCTCGGTTTTCCTGGTGAGACCAAGGCTTTAATGGATGAATCGGTGAATTATGCAAAATCGCTCGGGGCAGATTGGTACATTTTTGCTATCGCCACTCCACTCCCTGGTTCGGAGATGTGTGCCCAATTTATAAACGGGGGTTACATAACTGATTCACCTGATACCTGGAATAGATCGTATTTTGCAAAGCGATTTTTTGATACGGCTGAAATTACGGCTCAGGAGCTAAATGAATATGTCTCTGATAAGAACATTCAGATGAACTTTCTTCATAACAACAATTTTGCGACCGGGAATTACAAAAAGGCAATAACACTTTTTCATGATGTTGTTCAGCGATACCCATTTCATATTGTTGCATGGTATTGTCTGGGCAAGTGTTACGAAGGCATGGGAGATATAACAGGAAGAGATTCGGCATTAAATACAATTAATGCGCTTATTACAACAGACAGCCGTGCAAAGGAGATGTATTTGAAATTTGGGGGTATGTTGTGTTAACATACTTAATCATAACACAAACCCTCCAGAACTTAGCATTGATGTTGAATATACCGATGACCGTTTATGGATAAGCGAAATCACTGAGCCAAGGACTGAAATTTGACATGATACCGTACGGGCATCAATGGATCGACGGGGAGGATATCGAAGCGGTCCGGGAGGTGCTCCGGGGAGACTGGATCACGACCGGGCCGAAGATCCCCGAGTTCGAGGAGGCCCTCTCCCGGTACCTGGGGTGCCGGCATGCGGTCGTGGTCAACTCGGGGACAAGCGCTCTGGACATCGCCCTCCAGGCGCTGGAGCTCCCCCGGGGGTCAGAGGTCATCACCACCCCTTTCACCTTCGTTGCGAGCTCCAATGCCATCCTGTACAACAGCTTAAAGCCGGTCTTTGCCGACATCATCCCCGAGACCAGGAATATCGACCCGGACCAGGTACGGGAGAAGGTGACCGAACGGACCCGGGCCATCCTCACCGTGGACTTCGCCGGGCACCCCTCGGACCTGGAGGAGCTCTCGGAGATCGCCCGGGAGAGGGACCTCTTCCTCATCGAGGACGCGTGCCATGCCCTGGGCGCCGAGTACCGGGGGAAGCGTGTCGGAACCCTCGCCGATATGACCATCTTCTCCTTCCACCCGGTGAAGCATATCACCACGGGAGAGGGCGGCGCTGTCACCACGGAGCGTCCCGGGTGGGCCGAGCGCCTGGGCATGCTCAGGAACCACGGGATCGACCGGAGTGCCCGGGACCGTTCGGCACCGGGGGCCGGGTGGGCCTATGACATCAGGTACCTGGGCAGGAACTACCGGATGACGGATTTCCAGGCTGCGCTCGGGATCACCCAGCTCGCGAAGCTGGAGGGCTTCCTCAGGAGGAGGGAGGAGCTCGCAGAGCGCTACGATGCAGCCCTGACGAATCTCGGCGGAATCCAGCTCCCCTGCACCGGGGCCGGCGTCAGGCACGCATGGCATCTCTATACGGTCCTTATCCAGGGGATGGACCGGGACCTCTTCTTCCAGGGGATGAAGGAGAGGGGCATCGGGGTGAACCTCCACTACATACCCATCTACCGTTTCTCCTACTACCGGCAGAGGTTCCGGATCAGCCCCCGGAGGTTCCCGCGGACCGAGGAGGTCTTCGGGAGGATCGTCACCCTACCTTTATTCCCGCAGATGACGAACCCTCTCCAGGACCGCGTAGTGAGGGCCGCAACGGAGGTCCTCACCTTGCAGGCGGGCTGATCTCCCATGGATACCCTCCTCGTCAACCCGCCCATCCGCGAATGGGCAAAGCCCAACTGCGTCCCCATCGGCCTGGCCTACATCGCCCAGTGCCTCCGGAACGCCGGCCACGGCGTCAGGGTTCTCGACATTAACGGATACCGCTACCCGAGGGACGAGGTGGTCCGGATCCTGGAGAGGGAGGAACCGGATCTGGTCCTCACAGGGGGCATCATCACCGTCTTCAATTACGTGAAGTGGCTCATCGGGGCCTCGAGGGAGATCCACGGAGCTGAAGTACCGGTCATGGTCGGGGGGAGCGTCTCCACCTCCATCCCCGAGATCGCCCTCTCAACCCTGGGCGCCGACATCGCCTGTATCGGTGAGGGGGAGGTAACAACGGTGGAGGTGGCGGATGCCCTCGAGAAGGAGAGGGATCTCGCCGGAATCAGGGGTATCTATTACCGGCGGGGGGATAGCATCTTCAGGAACGACCCCCGCCCTCCCATTATGGACATGGATACCATCCCCCTGCCGGCCTACGACCTCTTCCCCATGGAGATCTATGTCAGCAATCCCGTGGGGTACATCAACAGGGACAAGTGGGGGAGCGGGGAGAGGGTCGGCGACGCGCCGCGATCCACGAACATCAACGTCTCAAGGGGCTGCCCCTACCGCTGCGGCTTCTGCTACCATGACTACCTGGGCCCGGGCTACCGCCACCGCTCGCCGGAGCATATCCTCGGCGAGATGGACCTCCTCCACGAACGCTACGGGGTCAGCTACTTTCTCTGGGCGGACGACGAGTCCGTGGTCAACCGCCGGTTCATCCACGAGTTCTGCGATCTCATGATCCGGTCGGGACGGGACTACCAGTTCTCCATCTCGGGACGAGTGAACCTGATGACCGGGGAGATGCTCGCCGAGCTGAAGACCGCCGGGTGCACCATGGTCGGCTACGGGATCGAGTCGGGAAGCCAGAAGATCCTGGATGCCATGAACAAGGGGGTCACCGTGGAGCAGGCAAAGAGGGCCGTGCGGCTCACCCAGCAGATCTTCGGGGACGCAGACTGCAGTTTCATCATCGGCTACCCCGGGGAGACTGACGAGACCATCCGGGAGACCGAGAAGTTCTGCAGGGAGCTGGATCTTGCCCCCGAGGTCATCTTCTTTGCCACGGCCTACCCGGGGACCCCCCTGTACCTGTATGCGCGGGAGAATGGGCTCATCCCCGACGAGGTGGCCTACATCTCGAAACTCTGGGAGCAGGGTGAGCGGATCGCGGTGAACTTCACGGACTGGCCGGATGAGGTCCTCTTCGCGAAGAGGCAGGCCCTCATCGAGGGGCTGAAGACCTGGAACCAGAGAAGGCACGGCAGGGACGAGGCTGTATGAAGGTTCTCATCGTGATCCCCGCACGGGGCGGGTCCAAGGGCCTGCCGGGCAAGAACATCATCGATCTCCTGGGAAAGCCCCTCATCGGGTATACCATCGATGCCGCCCGAAGATCCCGGCTCGCGGACAGGATCGTGGTATCGACCGAGGATACGGGGATCGCGGAGGTGGCACGGTCCCTGGGAGTCCAGGTGGTCCCCAGACCAGAGGAGTTCGCAACCGATGACGCCCCCATCGAGTGGGCATTGCGCCACGCGGTCAGACACCTGGAAGAGACCGAGGGCTACTCGCCCGGGATCGTGGTCTGGCTCCAGGCAAACCTCCCTATCCGGAAGGAGGGGCAGATTGATACCGTCATTCGGAAACTCAGGGAGACCGGTGCCGACTCGGTCATCACCGTTACCGAGGTGACGAGGAGGCCGGAGTACATGAAGCAGATGGTGGATGGTGACCGGGTCGTCCACCTTGCCACTCCCGAGAAGTTCCGGCGTCAGGACTACACCGAGCCCCTCTACGTGGCCGACGGTGCCGTCCTTGCCATGAAGAGGGAGGTTCTCATGGGGACCGAGGGGAAGACGGGGGCCCACGTGTACCTCGGTGACGAGATCCGGGGCGTGGTGGAGGAGGCACGCTATGCCATCGAGATCGACGATCCCTTTGACTACGACCTTGCCCTTGGCCTCATGCTGGTCGGCCGGCTGAAAAACGGGGAGATCCGGATTCTGGAGGATTAAGAGAGGGGCATCATGGAGAAGACGGTCACCATCGGGAAGAGGGCTGTTGGGGACGGGCAGGCCGTCTATATCATCGCCGAGGCCGGCATCAACCATAACGGGGATGTGGACCGTGCGAAGGAGATGGTGGATACCGCAAGAGTCTGCGGTGCCGACGCCGTGAAGTTCCAGAAGTTCCGTGCCAGGGACTTCATCGCCTCTCCCGGCCTCACCTATACCTACCGGTCACAGGGGAAGACCGTGACCGAGCCGATGCTAGAGATGTTCTCCCGGTACGAGTTCGATGAGGACGGGTGGCGGGAGATCTTCGCCCATGGCCACCGCTCCGGCATTGATATCTTCGCCACGCCGCAGAACCCCGCGGACCTCGACTTCCTCCTCTCCCTCGCTGACCTTCCTGCCATCAAGGTCGGGTCAGATGACCTGACCAACCTGGAACTCCTGGAGTACTATGCCGGGAAAGGGAAGCCCCTCATCATTTCGGCCGGCATGGCCTGCATCTCCGAGATCGATGATGCGGTGGGGGCGGTCCGGGGTGCAGGGAACGAGAGCCTGATCATCCTCCACTGCACCTCGAGCTACCCAGCACCGCCTGACCAGGTCCATCTCCGGAAGATCCTGACCATCCGCCGCGCCTTCGGGACCGTGGTCGGGTTCTCGGACCATACCGTCGGATCCGTCGCGGCCGTGGGGGCAGTCGCCCTCGGGGCTGCAGTGGTGGAGAAGCACTTCACCCTGGACAGGGATCTCCCGGGCCCCGATCACTGGTTCTCTGCTGACCCGGGGGAGCTGGCCGGCTATGTCCGGGACGTGAGGAGCGTCGAGAAGGCACTGGGAGACGGCAGGGTCGTTCCCACGGCGGAGGAGATCTCCATGCGGGCGATGGCCAGGCGGAGCATCACCGCTGCAAGGAAGATCGAGAGGGGCGAGGTCATCACCCGGGATGCTGTCACCTTCAAGCGCCCGGGGACCGGCCTCCAGCCCAAGCTCCTCTTCCTCGTGCTGGGGAAGCGGGCGAAGCGGACCATCAGGGAGAACGAGCAGATCACCCTCGGGATGATCGGGTAAGACGGCCATGGGAACCTACTGGCAGGATCACTGGGACCGGGCTGCCACCTCACACGGGGACCTCCGGTTCGCGTCAGGCTGGGGGGAGAGGCCCTTCCAGGACCTCCTCGCCAGCCTCACGGATATCGCGAGGAAGCTGGACCTGGGCAGGGACACGGTGCTCCTGGACATCGGGTGTGGGGCCGGCCTCTTCGAGATCGCCTACACCCCCTGGGTGAGGGAGATCCTTGCCCTTGACTACTCAATTGTCATGGTCCGGGTTGCACGGGATCACACCGTGCGGTCCCCGAATGTCCATGTCCTCCGGTCCACCCTCCTCCACCTCCCGTTCCGGGACCGGGTCTTCGACCGGGTGCTCGGGAACAGTGTGATCCAGTACCTGGAGGATCCCGGTGGGGTGAAGGCCGCGGCCCGGGAGCTGAGGAGGGTCACCGCGAAGGGCGGAAAGGTCCTCCTCTCCCTCATTCCCGACGCCGAAAAAAAGGGGGACTTCTTGGAGGGCTACCGGCGCCTCGGCCTTTCCGGAGAGGACCTCGGGCGGAAGCTGGAGGAGAACCGGCGCATCCTCTGGTTCGGGCGGGATACCCTCACCGAGACTCTCCTTGACGCGGGGTTCTCCTCGGCGAGTGTGGAGGAGCCGTCCGATCCCTTCCAGAAGCAGTACTACTTCGATATCCTCCTTGAGGGGTGAGGGAACCCTTGGCCTGCCCGGTATGCGGTTCAGAGGATCTTGAACCGGTCCTCCACTACCCGTCCTATCCCGCCTATATCAAGCCCATCCCTGTGGAGATGCTCGACCGCGTCCCCCTCTTTCCCCTCGAGATCTGGATCTGCGGGTGCTGCGCCCAGGTCCACCAGGCCGTGCCCTTCGGCCAGGAGGTTCTTGCCCGGATCTACCAGGAGGTCTATGCAAGCTACCACTCCCCTCTCCAGGGGGGGATCGGAGCGGGGCTTGCCCGGGACTTCCTCCGGTTCCTGGAGGTGCATGCAGATCCCGGGGGGAAGCACGTGCTCGAGATCGGGTGCTATGACGGGTACCTCCTCTCCCTCCTCCGGGAGCACCATGGCTGCCGGGTGATGGGCTGCGATCCCTCCCCCGGGGCTGCCATCGCCGCGTCGGCCGGTATCCCGGTCCGGCAGGACTTCTTCTCGGCCACGCTCTTCCCTGACGGGTACGACCTCGTGGTGATGCGGGGACTCCTCGAACACATCCCCGAGCCGGTGGGCTTTCTCGCCGAGGCGGGGAGGGTGCTCTCCGGCGGGGGTCTCCTTGCCATCGAGGTCCCGAGCCTGACTTTCTCCCTCGAGAACGGCGTCATCGGGGATTTCTTCCACGAGCACATCAGCTACTTCACCCTGGAGACCCTCGGCCGGTGCCTCTGGCGCGGCGGGTTCGTCATCATCGCCAGGGAGGAGGCCGGCCCGTACCTGAGGGTTCTTGCCCGGAGGCTGGTCTCCCCAGGGGAGGAGGTGAGAGGCTGCGCCGGACGGGAGGAGATCCCGGAGATAAAGTCCCTCTTCCGAAAGTTCAGCCGGCTCACCCACCGGATGGCCGGCGAACTGAGGGAGATCCTCAGGGATGCCGGCGGGAGCAGCATCTATCTCTACGGCGGCGGAGGGCATACCATCGGCCTCCTGGCACGGGTCCATGGATTCCTCCGGCCGGCAGGGGTGATCGACGGCGACCCTGCGAAGAAGGGGAAGTACATCCCCGGGTTCGGCATCCCTGTCTTTGACAGGGGGATTCTCCCGACCCTGGACCTGGAAAGGAGTATCATCATCATCTCCTCCCAAGTATTCCAGGAGGAGATCGTGGAGGAGCTGCGCCCCTTCATCGAAAAGGGCCTCCGGGTGATCACCCTCTATCACAATGTTGAATATGTGAAACCACCCAATTCTATCCGAGGGAAGGATGGCAATTCCTCCTGAAAATGAAGAGATCAGGCATTTCAGGGCACTGTTTCTCAAAATGATTGATAACAGGGAGAATCCCTTTCATCCCCTTGTCTTCATCAAAGGAGACCCGAAGGTGGGGAAGGGCACCTATATCGGACTCTTCTCGGAGATCAATGCCAGCGGTGCCGACGTCATCATCGGGGATGACTGCGATATCGCCTCCTTTGTCTCCATCAACGTCTCCGACTCCCACAGGAAATGCCTGGGGCTGGAGGAGGGGATCGAGAGGAAGCCCATCTCCATCGGGGACCATGTATTCATCGGGTCTCACTGTTTCGTAAAGGGGGGTGCCCGGATCGGACACCATTCCGTCGTGGCCGCCGGCACCATCGTCGAAGGGGTGTCCATCCCCCCCAATTCCCTAGTCTACGGTAATCCCATGCAGGTAAGGAAAGGGTACTACCGGAAGGTCCGGTCGGAACATGATACCCCACAACAGGCCGACTATTGAGGAAGCGGACATCCGTGCAGTGGAGGAGACCCTCCGTTCACAGTGGATCGCACCAGGCCGCAGGGTGGCTGAATTCGAGGAGCGTCTGGCGGCGTACCTGGGGGGCGCCGGAGACGCCGTGGCAGTGGAAACCGGCTCCGCGGCCCTGCATCTGTCGCTTCTGGCCCTAGACGTGGGTCCCGGTGATGAGGTGATCCTCCCCACCTACGTCTGCAGCGCGGTCCTGAATGCAATTCGCTATGTGGGGGCGGTGCCGGTGCTTTCAGACACCGGGGAAGGGTGCGTGAATATGACTGCGGAGGAGGTGATGCCGAGAATCACGGATCGGACGGCGGCCATCGTCGTGCCCCACATGTATGGCATCCCCGCGGAGATCGGACCCCTGAAGGAAACCGGTATCCCAGTTATCGAAGACTGCGCACAGAGCATCGGGGCCAGTTCCGGTGGCCGGAAGCTGGGGACGCAGGGGGACATGGCCATCTTCTCTTTCTATGCCACCAAGCTCATCACCACTGCCAAGGGGGGTGCCGTCTATGCCCGGGACAGAGCCCTCACCGACACGGTCCGGGACTTGGTGGAGTACGACTGCCGGCCTGTCTACCGGACCCGCTACAACCTGCGGATGAGCGACCTGCAGGCAACCCTGGGCATCGCGCAGCTCCTTCGCCTGGATGGATTCCTGGAGAGGCGACGGGCGATTGCGGCCCGGTACGAATCCGTCCTCAGGCACCAAAGAGGAGGAGGCGGGTTCCGTACTCTCTCCTCGAGAGACAGCATCTACTACCGGTACGTGCTGATCTGCCCCGGTCCCCCGGATCCGTTAAAGGTCCGATTCGCTGCGATGGGAGTGCAGGTGATCAACCCCCTGGAGCCCTGGGAGCTCCTCCATACCACCCTTGGGATGGACCGGAGCCACTACCCCCATGCGGAGGCCCTGGCCGGAAGAACGCTCTCCCTCCCGGTCTATCCTTCCCTCACCGGTGAAGAGATTGGGACAGTGGAGCAGGCTCTCGCAGCCATCCTTGGCGGGGAGGGAGAATGACCACCATCCTCACGGCCCACCAGCCTCTGTACCTCCCGTGGATCGGATTCTTCCACAAGGTCTCCATGAGCGATGCCTTCTGCCTGTGGGACGATGTCCAGTTCTCCCCCGCGGATTACACCCATAGGAACCGGATCAAGGGCCCGAACGGGTGGATATGGCTGACGGTACCCGTCCACACCCACGGGCACCGGGACATGACCATCCGGGATATGCCCATCGATAACAGCCAGAACTGGCGGCGCATCCACTGGAATTCAATCCAGGTGTCCTATGGTTCCAAGGCACCCTATTACGACAGTTACTCGGATTTTTTCCAGGACGCATACCAAAAGAACTGGGAGCGGATCGCCGACCTGGATGAATACTTCCTCAGGTATCTCCTGAAGGAACTGGGGATCTCCGTGGAGTTCCTGAAGGCCTCGGACCACCGCTTCGAAGGGAAAAAATCGGATCGGGTGCTGGACATGTGTCTCCGTCTCGGGGCAGATGTCTATATCTTTGGAGAACTTGGTGAGGAGTATGCCGACATCGACCGGTTCGCGGCTCAGGACGTGAAGGTGTATTTCCAGAACTACCGGCACCCGGTCTATCCGCAGCTGTACGGGGATTTCGTCTCCCACCTCTCGGCCATCGACCTTCTCTTCTGTTTCGGGGAGAAGGCACGGGAAATTCTTACAAAAAAAAATCCAACCAGACAAGACTTAATAAAGAAAATCGGACAAATTTGAGACTATGGAGATCCTGATCATCGCTGCACACCCGGATGACGAAGTCCTGGGTTGTGGAGGTTCTGCGGCCCGTTTTTCCCGGGATCATGAAGTGCATACCCTCATCCTTGGGGAGGGTATCACCTCCCGGGATATTCCCGAGAGAGAGAAGAACCACAGTCTCCGGGAACTCAGGGAACAGGCCATGCGTGCAGGTGAGATCCTCGGCACCCATCCTCCCGAGCTACTGGATTTCCCGGATAACCGGTTTGATACCATCCCGCTCCTTGAGATCGTGAAAGTGATTGAAGGGGCTATCAGAAAGATCGATCCAGAATTGGTGTTCATCCACCATTACGGAGACTTGAACATCGACCACAGGAGGGCTCACCTCGCCTCCCTCACCGCAATGCGGCCGGTGGCCGCCCCATCCGTGAGAAGAATCCTCTCGTATGAGGTACCCTCATCAACGGAATGGGGAATCCGCGACCCGTGTCAAACCTTCTCTCCTGCCCATTACATCGATATCTCCGGAACCCTGGACCGGAAGATCGCGGCCATGAGAGAATATTCCCTTGAGATCCGGAGATATCCGCATCCGAGGTCACCGGAAGCCATCGAAACGACCGCGAGGAAACGGGGGATAGAGGCGGGACTGCCGTATGCCGAGGCTTTTTCCGTGATCAGGAGCCTTGAGTGAGCCGGATGCGGGTTGGCCTGAAGCTCTGGTCCACGAATGCCGGCCTCCTGCCTGTATCCCTTCCCCTCATCTCGTCAGGGCGTTTCCAGTATATTGAATTGATGCCTGTGCCGGGGACAGGGATCGAACCATTCCTGGGGACCGGTGTTCCCTTCATGATTCATGTCCCTGGCGAACAGTTCGGTGTGAATATCGCCGACAGACGCAGCCATGATCGGAGCCGTGAGCTTTTCACCCTTGCCGCGGAGTGGGCGGATGCACTCCGCGCGCCCTCCCTGATCCTCCACCCCGGCTACGGGACGTTGGAGGAGGCGCTCCATTTCCTTGACGAGATGGGAGACGATCGCGTGATGATTGAGAATATGCCAAGGAGGGGCCTGAAGAATGAGTCCCTGATAGGCGCAACCAGAGAGGAGATACGGCAGCTGAGGGGATTCACTCTCGGATTCTGCCTCGATTTCAACCATGCGGTAAAGGCTTCCCTGAGTCTGAAGATACCCTACCGGGATTTCGTGAGGGATCTCCTGGCAGAGACTCCCACGCTCTTCCACATCTCAGACAGCAGGATGATGGACGACAGGGACGAGCATCTGCCCATCGGGGAGGGAGAGTACGATATTCGTTTCTTCCTGTCCTGCATGGCGCAGTATCCTGACGTCCCGGTCACCCTGGAAACACCCCGCCCCTCCGGGACGACCCGGGATGACCTGGCCAACCGGGACCGCCTCATCGGGTTCATAGAAGACCTCGCGTGAAGATTCATGCCGTTCCCTTTGAAGTTCTGCCCTTCACGCGTAGTCCTCCCTGCGCATCCCTCCCCCTCATGCTACAGGGTAAATATCACTTGCCCGGAGCATCGACATCTCTTTAGTGACGGGGATCCGAAGATGAACGCAATTGCGGACCAGGAGGGAATGTAGGGGTGGCGCACTTGCCCATGGCCTGCTGGTAGAGGGGGAGGGATCAGGGGAAGGGCCTTTCTAGCTGCATCATCTGCCCCATACTTACCCTTGCCGGGGCGTCCAAGGTCTCCTCACGCACCGGGATGTGACCCATGAGTCACCCCCCTGCACCACACCCCGTACGCCTGGTCCGCCTGGCCTCCCCCACCGGAAGGGGCTACCCTCGGTTCGTGAATGGACCGGTTCCCTGTGCAGGACATTCCCTTTTGACCGAGCATGGTGCAGGAATTTCTTCCGCTTCCCTCTGCCTGATCCGGGAACTCAGCTCATTGTCCCGGTCATTTCACCACCTTTTCATGCCGCTATCTTTCCATTGTCTCCTTATCGATTTATATCTTTTAAAAACAAGTATTTTGTAGATTCAATCACATAGTGAGTTTGGCAAGAAATCCCCACCAATGACTGCCGAAAGCCCCTCTCCTTCTGTTCAGGTCATCCTCACCCCACTCCGTACACGCCTCATTACCCGGATCCTCAAGAGACAATCTCCCCATCCGGTTACGGGATGGATCTACCTCGGTAACAACCCTGCAGAGTCCATCAGGCTTGACGAGGTTTTCGGGCGGTCGGTTCCGAAAGTGAGCATCGCCGACAGGCTCCAGGATGCTGCACAGAGATACCGGCACCTGTACATTGACTATATCGGTGCACTGACCATGGACCACTGCGGCATTCCCTGGTTTCTCACCTCCTTCTCAGAAAAAAATCCGTTTGCTTCTCATTTTTTCCACTCGTTCTGCTCCATCGTGGCATGCAGGGAGTATCTGGCCACGGCACCGGGAACGGTCATCGTCGTCTGCGGGTCCCCGGGCATCCAGGACGCGCTGGCCACGAACCTCAGGGCCTCTCATTTCAGCCGGGTTATCTCCTGCAGGGACACACTCCGATCCTTCCTGGATGGGGTCACGACCCGTTTACTGGGGACCGGGCGAAAATTCTGGTTCATAGCCCGGTATGCATTCAGGATCGTCGTCGCCCATCTCGTCCAGCCGAGGGGCATCCCCCGTGAGGATAGCCTGTCCCGGGAACCGGTTGCCCTCATCCACGCATGGACAGACCAGCGGTCCTTCCGCGAACCTGGTTCCTATTGGGACATTTTCTACGGGGACCTTCTCCCCATCCTTTCCCGGGATTTCCGGGTGCGGTACATCATCGATGTCCTGCCGACGATGGGTTACCTCAGGGCGCTCTCCCATCTGATGCGCCTGGACCAGTTTCAATGCATCCTCCAGGAACGCTTTCTCTCCCCCTTCGACCTTCACCGGGCCTCCCTGGCACGCCGGAGGGGCTACCGGGACCTTGCCGGTATGCCCCTTCTTGACGGGATGCAGGTCGGACCCCTCATCGATGACGAGAAGAGGCTGGATTCCCTGACGACACGGGGGGAACAGTCCTACCTCTGTTACCGTGCAGCGCGACGGATCGCTGCCCTCCATCCATCTTCCCCCTATTTCTATACCTTTGAAAACCACATGTGGGAGAAGTGCACCATTGAAGGCATCCGCGAGGCCAGCTCACGGGCTACGGTCGTGGGATATGCCCACACGCTTGTCTATCCCATGAATCTCTCCTACAGTCTCTCCTGCCGGGAAACCGCCTGCACCCCGTTACCGGACCTGATCCTCACCAATGGGAGGCAACCCCGTGACATGCTGATCGAGGCAGGATTTCCGGAATCACGCATTCATGTCTGCGGGGCGCTGCGGTACGGTACGCTCAGGCAATCCCGGGGTGTCCTGAAGGAGAAAGGAGGGCATGGAATTCTCGTGGCAGGCTCAGTCAGCACGCCGAGAACCATCGAGCTTATCCACAAAGCCCTCCAGGCCTTTGCAGAGAACCCCGACACCCCTGTCTGGATCAAATGCCATCCCAACCTCCCCTTTTCCCGTGTGGAGCGGATGCTCCCTCCCCTCCCGCCCCACTTCGCGGTACGGGAGGAACCCGTGGAGACCCTCTTCCCTGCCACCGGTATCGTCCTCTTCACCGAGTCCACGGTGGCCGTCGAGGCAGCAGCCTGCGGGATCCCGGTCATTCACGTCAGACTAGACTGCTCCCTTGACATGAACATCTTTGAGGGGATCCGGATGATTCCGAGCCTTGGATCCCCTGGAGAGATCCGGCATGCCGCGATGATGCTCCAGGGTCAGTCTCTCGGAGAAGTCCCTGAGATCCGGAAATTCATCGGGACCCTGTTCGGCGAGGTCGACCCCGACCGGATTCGCGCCCTGGTCCATCCGGATCACCCCCCCGATCCCGGGTGACTTTCACTCCACCCGATGGTCTTCCCCACACCATCCCTATCCCCGCCACCAGGATCCTGTCAGCGGTTCCCGGATGGGTGGGTGGACCATTCCGTTTTCCGAGCGGGGACACCTCCAGAGTTACCCGGTCTGCAGCTGAAATCAGGGGCGGGAGGAAGAGAGACATGCCCACCTCCATGAAATCACGGTCAGTGTGAGATCCCCAGGGAGAAAAGGATCGGGACCGCTGGCTCCCGGACAGCCGTCGCGATGGGTCGGTTCCCGCGGCGATACTACTTTATTACGATTGGCCTGCATACCGTTTGACAGGGGTTGCCATGGAGAAACATACGGTAGCCATCACCATCAGGAGTTTTGATCTCCATGGTCCTGCCATGGCACACCTCCTCGGGCACTGCCGGATTGTCTATACCAATACCTCCGGTCTCCGGCTCTCTGAGGAGACCCTCGCCCAGGCGCTCCGCGGTGCTGAGATTGCCCTTGCAGGAACCGAGCCTTTCACCGAAAGTGTCATCGAAGCGGCTGACCGCCTGCGCATCATTTCACGGGTGGGGACAGGGACAGACTCCATTGATCTCGATGCGGCGGGAAAAACGGGGATCCTTGTCCTCACCACACCCGATGCACCCGTCCAGGCGGTGGCCGAGCACACGCTGGCGCTCCTCCTCGCCGTCCTGAAGCAGATCCCGCAGTACAACGACGCGCTCCGCAGGGGGATATCCATGACGAGACCCGGCTCCCTCCTTGCCGGGAAACATATCGGGGTCATCGGCCTGGGGAGGATTGGCACCAGGGTGGCGGACATGCTCGAATCGCTGGGCTGTAGTATCGCATATTACGATCCCTTCGTGAAAGAACCGGCCAGAAGGACCTGGCAGAAGCGGGAGACCCTCCCCGACCTGGTGGCCGGTGCGGATATTCTCACGCTTCACGCGCCTGCCCAGGCCGAGCACCGGCCCCTTCTCGATGCGGCAGTACTTGGATCCTGTAAAAAGGGGATAATAATCATTAATAGCGCCCGGGGTTCTCTCATTAATGAGGATGCGATGATCTCTGCACTGGAGGATGGGACCATCGCGGGGGCAGGCTTGGATGTCTTCCCCTCCGAGCCGTACACGGGACCCCTGCTCTCCTACCCCCAGGTCATAGCCACCCCCCATGTCGCCTCCCACACGCTCGAGACCCGTACCCTGATGGAACAGGAAGCGGTTGAGAAGGTGATTTCCGCTCTCACAGGAGGGAGAAAATGAAGGCATTGGTTACCGGCGGATCGGGATTTTTGGGCCACCATATCGTTCGCGAGCTCCTCAAACACAACATCAAGACCGTTGCGTATGATATCGAGCCTCCCAATCACCCCATGGGCAGGGGCGATCTCGGGGGGCTCCTCTCGGTGTGCACCGGAGATATCGTCGATCTCGACAGTCTTGCCGGTGCCATGGAGGGGTGCGATCTCGTTTTCCATACCGCTGCCATCGCGGATATTGATGCAGCGCGAAAGAGACCGGTCAGGACGATGGAGGTGAATGTAGTCGGTACCGCCACCTGCCTTGAGGCGGCGCTGAACGCAGGGGTGAAGCGGTTTCTCTTCGCGAGTTCGGTCTACACGGCAGGGAACCGGGGCTCCTTTTACCGGATCTCGAAGAAGACCGGGGAGTCCCTCTGCAGGTCTTATTACGATGAGTTCGGCCTCGAGTTCACCATTCTCAAGTACGGGAGCCTGTACGGCCGGGAGTCCAACCACTGGAACTTCATCCACACGGTCTGCAGGGATCTCCTCACCACCGGTGAGTTCAGCTACACCAGTTCACCGGATGCAGAACGGGAATACATCCATATCTCGGACGCCGCCCGCGAGACCGTCAGGATAGCCCAGAGTAATGAGTTCATCAATAAATCCGTGCTCATTACCGGCCACCAGCGGATGAAGATGCGGGACTTCTTTGCCATGATCGAGGAGATCATGGGGAGGAAGATCACCATTCACTATGCTCCACCGGAGAAGCAGCAGCATTACATCATCACTCCCTACTCCTTTGAGACCGATATTCCGGTGCGGGTGAACCTCTCCCGGTACATCGATATCAGCGAGGGGATTCTTGACTGCCTTCACGGGGTACAGAAAGAACTGGCCCGGACACCTGCAGGGGAGGGCAGGAGAGATGAGTCTTAAATCGGTACTCTCCCAAAAAGAGGTCTCCATCGGGTCCTGGATCACCCTGGGTCACCCGAGTATCGGGGAGATCATGGCAGGGTGCGGCTTTGACTGGCTGACCCTTGACCTGGAACACAGCGCCATGACTCTCTCTGAATGCCAGAGACTCATCCAGGTCATTGAACTGGGCGGGTGTGTTCCCCTTGTCAGGGTTGGTGAGAACAATCCCAACCTCATCAAACGTGTCATGGACGCAGGCGCCCACGGGGTCATTGTTCCCCAGGTGAATTCCCGTGGAGATGCTGTCCAGGCAGTGCAGTCGGTGAAGTACGCACCTGCAGGAGCCCGTGGCGTTGGCCTCGCCCGGGCACAGGGATACGGGGTATATTTCGATGCGTACCGTACCTGGAATGAGAGGGAAAGTGTCGTCATCGTCCAGATCGAACACATCCAGGCCGTCGAGCATCTGGAGGCGATCCTGTCGGTCCCGGGAGTGGATGCCTTCATTGTCGGACCCTATGACCTCTCCGCATCCCTCGGTGTTCCCGGGGAATTTTCCCACCCTGATTTTCTCCATGCCATGGACCAGATTCATCGGACCATGGGTGAACAGCCGGATGTTGCACCGGGTTTCCATGTGGTACAGCCCGAACCCGGGGAGCTGACACGCAAAGTGAAGGAAGGGTACCGATTTCTCGCCTACAGCCTTGATACCCTGCTCCTGGCTGAGACCTGCCTCCGGGATCTGGCCGCTTTCAGCGGCGGGAGGATGAAGCCCAGGAGGTTCATCAAGGAGCCCCCTCCATGAAGATCGTCGGCGTTATACCGGCCCGCATGGCCTCAACGAGATTCCCGGGAAAGCCCCTTGCCCCCATCCTGGGAATTCCCATGATCGAACATGTCTACGAAAGGGCAGCCATGAGCGGGTCCCTGGATGAGGTCCTCGTGGCAACCTGCGACAGGGAGATCGCGAGGCTCGTCGGGGATTTCGGCGGGGAAGCCGTCATGACCGACTCCTGCCACGAGCGCTGTACCGACCGGATCGCCGAGGCCATGGAGGGCAGGGACGGGGATATCATCGTCAATATCCAGGGGGACGAGCCCATGGTCCGTCCCGAGATGATCGATCAGGCGGTCGCTCCCCTGCGGGACGACGACACCCTTCAATGCGCCAATGTGATGGCGAGAATTCACAGGAGCGAGGATTTTTCCGATCCCAATGAGGTGAAGGTTGTCTGTGATATCCATGATTTCGCCCTCTATTTTTCCAGGGAGCCGATTCCCTCTGTGAAAAAATATCAGGGACAGGTCACCGGTTTCAAGCAGGTCTGTATCATCCCGTTCCGGAGAGAGTTCCTCTTTACCTATACGCATTTGGAACCAACACCCCTCGAGATCATCGAATCCGTGGATATGCTCCGCGTCCTCGAGCACGGGTACAGGATCAAGATGGTGTTAACCGATTTCGAGACCTGCAGTGTCGATACCTCTGAAGATCTGGAATATGTGGAAGAGGTCATGAGGGGAGACCCGCTAGTCCACAGGTACGGACGCGGAAGACCCGGGTGAGGGTCATCACTGCGGGAAGCAGGGGTGTGAACCGTCCGCGGGACTCTCCTGCGGGCGGGGCGCCGGCGAAAGTCATTAAGACGTAGCAATAAAAAAATCATGCATCAGCGGTGAATTTTCCATGAAAGAGGAGGACATCCGCCCACAGGAACTTTTTGATACCTATCTCTCCCTTGCCGGGAAGGATGTCACCACCTATTTCAGGGATTCCCCCTTCCATTTCATCAGGTGCCCTGCGTGTGATGGCGACAAATCAGTCTTTCAGTTCCGGAAGCTTTTCTTTGACTATGAAGAGTGCAGCACCTGCGGAACGCTCTTTGTCAATCCCCGCCCCGGTCCGGAGACCTTTGCCCACTACTATTCATCGGCCCCTTCAGTCCAGTTCTGGGCAACCCACTTCTACCGAGAGACCGAGACAGCGCGAAGGGAGCAGGTGGTGCGGCCCAAGGCGGAACGGGTCCGGGATGCCATCGCCAGGCACCTCGGGTCCCTGACCGGAGACGCCTGTATCGTTGACATCGGCGCAGGGTATGGCCTCTTCTGTGAGGAATTCAAAAAATTTGCCCCTCCCGGGATTCCGGTGATTGCAATCGAGCCTGCCAGGCTCCTTGCCGAGGCGTGCAGAGGACGGGGGATTCCAACGGTTCCGAAATTCCTTGAAGAGGTGACCCCCGGGGATATCGGGGGGAACGTGGCAGTGGCGACCTCATTCGAGCTTCTCGAGCACCTCCAGGATCCAGGCCACTTCATCCGGAAGTGCCATGGTATCGTGAGGGAGGGTGGCCTTCTCGTCCTGACGACCCTCAGCTGGTCCGGGTTCGACCTCCAGGTCCTCAGGGAGGAGTCGCGGAGCATCCACCCGCCGCACCACATCAATTTCTTTACCCCGGGATCCCTCCGTACCCTTCTTGACCGCAACGGTTTCAGGACCCTGGAGATCACCACCCCCGGGTTCCTGGATGTGGATATCGTCCGGAAGCAGCGGGATGCGGTGGCTGACCCCTTCCTGAAGATGCTCCTGGATGCTGACGACAGGACACGGGACCTCTTCCAGGCATTTCTCCGGGATGCCGGTCTCAGTTCCCACATGATGGCCGTGGCAAAGAGGAGATGACCCGGTGATCGCCACCCTTATTCTGGACTTTGACGGGATCATACTGGAATCGGTGGGGGTGAAGACCGAAGCCTTCCGGAAGCTCTTTCTCTCTGTTCCCGGTCATGTCGACGAGATCGTGGCCTACCACCGCGAGAATGCAGGCATGTCCCGGTTCGACAAGTTCCGCTATATCTATGCCCATATCCTGCATCGGGAGCTCCCTGATGAGGAGTTCCAGAGGCTCTCCCGGACGTACGCCGACCTGGTGGTGGACCGTGTCATCGCCTCCCCGTTTGTGCCCGGGGCCGAGGAGTTTCTGGAGAGGTTCTCCCCCCGGATCCCACTGTATGTGATGTCCGCCACGCCACAGGACGAGCTCAGGAGCATCCTGGTGAGGAGGGGGCTGGACGGGTATTTCCGGGACGCGTACGGGGCCCCGATGAGAAAAACCGAGGGTATCCTCCGGATCCTGGCCCGGGAAGGGCTATCTGCGCCCGATGTCCTCTATGTCGGGGATGCACTGAACGATTACCATGCGGCACGGGAGGCGGGGATACCCTTCGCAGGGCGGATCCTTCCTGGAGATCCCGACCGGTTCAGCGGGAGGGAGGGAATCGTGGCGGTCGTACAGGACCTGGACGAACTGAGCCGGTTCCTGGAGGGGAAGGTACCGTGATCCGCATCTCCCATCCCCTCCGCCTGGATACCCCCCTCTATCCCGGCACGCCCGGGCCGGAGGTTGTCCCCTTCTGCTCGCTTGCCGCGGGCGATTCCTCCAATGCATCCCTGTTTTTGGTCCACTCCCATTCGGGAACCCATCTGGATGCTCCCCGCC
>Ga0315288_10002624_pt1 | contig 23142 bp, 37 predicted proteins | sample YL17G11_20_MG_FD_203454 | JGI IMG/M metagenome (GOLD analysis project Ga0315288, IMG submission 203454) | Sediment microbial communities from Yellowstone Lake, YNP, Wyoming, USA - YL17G11_20 | ecosystem: Environmental > Aquatic > Freshwater > Lake > Sediment | place: USA: Wyoming | collected... | reverse complement strand
TCTGCTTCGACTTTCCTCTCGAAATGCTCGTTGAGAAAAACCTCGCGACACGTCCCGCACTGCGGCAGCGCGAGCGCATCCGACACCGTCAGCACCATCCCGTCGGGGTATGTCTCCGCATACCGCGTAGCCTTGCGGAGCTTCACCTGCCCACCGCACGCGGGGCACGGCATCGCCTGGAACCGGCGGGCTGCGGGTCGCTTTTTCTTCATCGCACCCACACGCACGCCCAACCGAGCTTGGGTGGGAAGAATGCCTCTGTGGTGGCAGCGAACAGCTCGCCGGTCTGGAGGTACAGTCCGACGCTGCGGATCCACTGGCCTTTCTTTGCATCACAGAGATCGAAGTCCACGAGCTTCTTGTCGAGCAGCCTGTACCAGCCCTCCTTGGTCTGCTCGCAGCCGGAGATGTCGACGGCGACTTTCTCTTTGATCGCTCGCCGCATTTCGGCCTTGCTGCTCATGTTGTTGGGTCTGTCTTCACGAGGCGGAGCGCGCCGCGTCGGTCGCCGTCTTCGCCGCCGCCTGCTTTCTCGCCGTTCGCCCAGGCGATGGTGATCCGTGTCCCATTCGCCTCTACGATGGCCTCCCACGGGCCAGGTGCATCGCCGTACAGTTGTCGAACGTACCCCGAGGCGATCTTGCACAGCTCGTCGACCGACAAAAGCACTCTCCGTGTCGGCGTCGGCGTTGTCGTTATTTCACTCATGTCTGACCTCTGCTTCGAGCAGCTTCGTGAGCCGCTGGAGGGCTGCGTGTGCGTAGACCATCGAAGAGGAGAGGAGCTTGCCACGGGGGATGCTCTCGGCATCGCCTTCGAGGGCGTCGTAGACCTGACTTTGGATCTCTTCGAGCGACACATCACCGACGCGAGTGAGTATCTCTTCGAGTTCTTCTCGAAGATCTGTATCTGGCTCCGTTACTGCTTCGGACTCGCGCGCCGCTGCGATCAGCTCTGCGATCTCTTCGCGAAGCGTGTCCTCGTCGTAGGTCCAGATCGTCTCGTCAGCGGTGCCACCGATGCCCGCCTTCTCGATGAAGTACCCGTCATCGGGGCGCTTGCGCGTCCCCATCCAGAGCACCGTCCGCCGTGCTGCGCGGTGGGGCGTGTCGTTCTCGTTCGCGTGGTAGCACCCGAACATCACGGCCTGGATGTCACCGTGGACGAGGAGGTATCCGCCTGCGAGCACGACGACCTCGAACCAGAAAGTGCTGGTCCCCGGTTGCTTGAGGAACCAGCGGCCCTCGCTCCATTTTACGATCTCGTGCTTCTCGAAGCTCTTGCGAGCATGCACCATCTCGACTGCGATTCTGTCGACCTCGGGCTCGGGCTCGGGCAGCCCCGTCGCCGGAAGGGTCTCGGGCAGCCCCGCCGGAAAGCGCTTACCGAGTACCTCCCGCTCTTTGTCGGTGAGTTGTTCGAGCATTTTCTTGTAGGTGTCGGCGAGGGTCATGCTCGTTTCCTCTTGAGCCATGCTACGAAGGCGGGATTGCCGAGGGAGTTGGCACGGCGGGCTTGGATCTGATCGATGACACGGGCTGCGATGATGTGGGTGGCGTCGAGACCGTGACTGCACCAGATGAGATACTCAGCGACGACGAGCGCCGAGCGATTCCGACCGGCAGCGCAAGTCACGAGGACGAGCTTGTCCTGGGAGCGTGCGCGGCGGACGAGTTCGACTGCTCGGAGGATCTCCGGCACCTGCGCCTCGACGTCATGGTTGTCGTCGAGCTTGCAGTGCTGGACGACGTTTTTGCCGATCACTGAATCCGACAGCTCGTTCGACTCCGTCGGAGCCAGCTCCCACGCGACGTTCAGAAGCAGCCCGAACGCGTCGAGCGGCTCGCCGTAGGACGAAAGGCCGCCGATGGCGATGCCTTGAGACACGAACGAATAGGGGCCGAAGGGGGCGATGATCATGGGGTCTCCGATCTGGGGCATGTCCCCATGCACGGGCCGTACGACAATGCGTCGCCGCCTGATAGCAGCCACGCCATGCCGCGACCGTCTGGGCTCTTGCGCGAGCAACGAGGCTCCGTGCTTGGCAGTATTTCGATGCGCAGCGCGTTTCGCTGTCGTACTGGGCTCGGCGTAATTCGAGACGGGCAATGGTGGCGTAGGTCGTCCCACCAAATGCGCCACTGCCACACCGGAATATCGTCGAACTCGCGACTCTTCACGACACCTCGTTCCGCACGCACGAGTACAAGTTGCGCGAGGCTGGTCATGGGTGCTTCTCGGGTAGCCGCGCACGGATGAGAGCGGCAGCGGAGCGCCAGGCGCGAGCTTCACCTTCGTGCCCTCGGAGGGTCGATGCCGACCTCGCCCACTCGCCGTGGAGCTTGCGCCATCGATCTGCGGACGCCTCCGCTGCCACAGCTCGCGCCTCGAACTCGGTGACGAGACCATCGACGGTGCTCACCGTGCCCTCCACGCGCGCCAGCGCGTTCGGACGGACACGACGGCTGGTCCGACGAACGCGAGCGCGGCGAAGAAAGCGATGACCTCATCGGCGCAGATGTGTGGCATCACGCCTTCCGGCCGCCGTGTCGATGACTGCGCGTCTCGTTGTAGGCCATCTTCTCGCGGATCGCACCTTCGAGATCAAGCCCGAGCAGCCCGGCGAGATGGAAGATGCGGATGACCGCGTCGGCCATCTCGGTGATGAAACCTTCGGGCTTCGCGGTCGCTGGGTCTGGCAGCTCTCCGCCCATGTAGTAGGGCGTCCACTTGTCGTCGCGGACTTCCTCGGCAGCTTCGGCGAGTTCGGTCACGACGAGCATGAGCTTCGCCAGCACGGCGTTGTGGTCCACGCCCTTCGGGGCGCGGCGGCCAAGGCCCTTCGTCTTGCAGAGCGCGGGCTTGTCCCAGCCCTTGCGCTTGCCCCACGCAGTGATTTCGTCAACCCAGTCCGTGATGCTTTTTTCGCCGTAGCTCATGTGCCGATCCCGTGATTCTGGTAGGGGTGTGTGACCTTCGCATCCTTCTGCGCGCAGAGCTTTTTGTACGTCGCCGCATCCACGTCGATGACCCTCGGCTCTCCCTCGGCACGCGTGTAGTAATACGGTGCGGAGGCTTCGTTGTCCCACACCGCGTAGTAGCCCTTGAGGTAGGCATCGCGGTCTTCGCGTGTGAGGTGCAGGGTCTCTCCGTCGGGACGAGTGCCCCAGCCGCGTTCGGACTCGACCCAGGACTGCTCCAGTACGGGGTATTTCTTCGGAATGACGACGGCCGCGACAGCGACATTTTTCGGCTTGAGCGAACCGCGAGCGGTCCGGCCGATGGCTTGTGCGAGCTTGGTCTTTCGGAGACTGTGCGCCATCACGGCCAGTCGAACTGCGGTGGCCGTGGGGGTTGCGCGGTAGGTGACGAAGTGCAGGCCACGGTGGGATGGGCTCTTGCTACTGTAGACCGCCGGCACCCATTTGGTCAGACCTGGGACGGGAAGAATCTCGACGTGTTCGCCTGTTTTGTATGTCGTCACGCGTTTGCCTTTGCAGCTGCGCGTTCGGCTGCTCGTGCGGCCAGCGCGGATTCTTCCTTGTCGTCTTCGGCAGCGCGATGTGCCTCTTCGCGGGTGACGGCGGCGCGGAGCTGTGCTTCGGTGAGGGTGCCTTCTTCGATCAGGCGTAGGAACACGTCGTGCCAGATCGAGGAGTCCGCATCGGTGGTGGGGTCGATGCGGGAGAGCAAGCCGGCGGCGCCGGGGCGTGGGGCGAGGCTCGTGAGCAGGGTGAGTGCCCATTCGACGTCGGGGGCGTCTTCGCGGATTTCGGGGCAGCCGACGACGACGCTCTTTTCCGTGTCGCCGACCTTGTAGTGACACACGTGCAGGACGTCGGAGCGGGTGTAGCCGTTGTGGAGGCGGATCTCGTACGCGTAGTCGAGGACGTCGGAGCGGGTGTAGCCGTTGTGGAGGCGGATCTCGTACGCGTAGTCGATCTCCGCGTCACGAAAGCGGCCGATGTGGTGCTTGCGGACCTGCACCACGGAACCCTTCGCGAGCCCCTCACGAGACTGCCATCCGCCTCCCTTCACACGCCCATCGGGCTTCGTGAGCACGAGCGGCTGAGTGAGGACGTAGTCCCCGAGTACGGGCTGCCCCAGGGCCGCGAGCGCGGCACGGATGCGGGGATCTTCGCTGACCAGAACAGGGGGCTTGCGCATGTCTCATCTCCTTCGAGGGCCGTCTCACCGGCCGATGAACTATCCTAGCACGTCTGTCGGGTGTGTCAAGTCTGTCGAGTCTTTTATTCGCCGCTACCGACGCTTGCGGGGCTACGGTTGAGAGAATGTGGGAGCGCGCCGTCGAACGCGCTCCCACACGAAATCGATCAGCCGACCGACGCTTCCGCGTCGTTCACGCGAGCATCCGCTGCGGTGTCGTCCGCGTCGGCCACGCAGACCTGGAACGGACCCTTCGGGCCGATCCCGAGCGCGCCTGCGTAGTGGCGCAGAAGCACCTTCCAGAGCGCGATGCGCTGCCCCACGGGGACGCCCCAGAGCTTTTCCTCCTTGTGCCAGCGGCGGCCGGGGATGCTCTTCACGCTGTCGACGAACGCGGCGTCGTAGGGGGTGCGCACGAGCATCTCGCCGCCCGCGACCGTGATGTGGATGGCGGCGGTGCGCTTCTCGACGATGCCCGCGAGGCGGGTGAAGCCGAGTGCGCGGAGCGCCTCGCAGTGGTGGAGGGTGTGGAGGGCGCGGGGGTTGAGCGCGATGGCGTGCACGATCTTGTTCGCCGCATCGCGCGACTCGGGGCCGACTGCGATGTCGTACCCGTACTTCTCGCGGCAGTCGGGACCGATTCCGATCTCGACAGACTTTGCATCGACCAACGGACGCCCACAGCATGCACAGGACGTGGCGAGCATCTTCGTGGCAGGTGCGTTTTCGTAGCCCATGGTCAGCTCCTTTTCGCCGGTTCTCATACCGACAATCAGAGAATAGCTCGGTACGTCTCGTCTGTCAAGTCTTTTTTTTTACTCTGCTTGGGGGAGCGAGCGGCGCAGTTCGGCGGCTCGATCGGCGCGGTGTGCCTCGATGTACGCAGCTCTGTACGTTTCGCGCGCTTCGATCGCATTTTCGAGCTGATAGTCCCACAGCGTCGGTCCTGTTTGCGCCACGGCAGCCGCAGCCGCAGCGAGTCTCTTCAGGCTTTCGACATAGGCAGCCCGCGCCGCCTCCAGAGCGATTTTCGTTGACATGGTACAGTCACTTTCCCGAGGGCGAATCGCCCCACACTACCATGCTACCACAGTCTGTCGCGTCCGTCAAGCTGTTTCGGGTGTATCATGCGAGAGACGCTTCACAGGGGTCGGTCGGCTCGGAGTATCCGCGCAGCTCCATTTTGCCTTGGCCCCAGCGGCGTGGACAACGATCTCCCTTTTCACAGGCGTCGTACTCTGCGAGGGCATGGGCGTCAAACCTCACTCAGCGTCATCTGCTTGCTCAGACCACGCCCTCTGCTGATGGGCCTCGAAGCGGGCGGTGAGCACAGCTCGTCATACGTGACTTCGAGGTGTAGTTCCTTGGCCAGTGATCGCAGGTCGAGCCTCCGCAGTAACTCGGTTGTGATCGGCCGCTTCGCATCCCAGAACACGAACGCCGAGAAGAACGCGGTAGCTGTTGGGGAGCAGAGCAAGTCGGTCAGGAATCGAGCTTCCTTCTCAGAGGCGCACGGTACGAAATAGCAGGTGTCATCGAAGACCACAGGCTTGTCATCCACGGGACCGACCGCTTTGAACGCCAACTTCTTATACAGGCCAGAGATCGCGACCTTCCACGGGACAAACGTGTAGGGGCCTACGCCGAAGACCGAGTATGGCGGCTTCCCCCGGTAGATAGAACTCCCACGCTTCTCGAACCGTTCGCTGTGCTTGTGCAGGTACTTCCATGTCAGGGGGGCCTCGTCTCTGATCGTGGAAGTGTCTTCACCGACAGAACGCTGGGGGACGAGCATCCAACGGGTGGGCAAGGGAACCCCCGCTCTCGCTAGTTCCGAACTCTTGAGCATCGGGAATACGTACCGCTGTTCAAGAAGAACCCGTTCTCCGTCGCCATTCATGTAACCGTCACCTGACGAGGTAAGTTCCATGATGGCTGCGCAGTCGTGCTTCACACCCGACCGCCAAGTGTACTCGGACACCCCCAAGAGCGACCTAGAACGATCGTACTGTCCAGCATCCGCCACTAACGTCCCGTCGCGGAATCCGAGAGTCGCAGTGGGCTCGGTCGAAAGCAGGTCGTCGTACACGCAACACGCCGGGGAAGATACCTGAACCCCAACGCGAACTACGAATAGGCAGGCATCCACTGCGGCAGAGAAGTGCTTGGCGCTATCGATCCTGTGGATTGAAGCCCCGTCAACACGGAGTCCACTTTCCCATGCGAAGGCCAACGCCTTTCTAGCTACAGCGGTTTTGCAGAGCATCGCGACAACCGCGTCCCTGCCATCCAGCACGGAAAGCAGACGGCACAGCATCCACTCCGAAATGTCGAAGTTTGCCTTGCCGGTCAGCGCGTCCATGCCCGTTCGGCCGTGGAAGTTTGCTTTCTGCGGGATGTTGTGGCTCTTGAGGTAACCTAGATCTGCGCTCGTAACCCAGGGAGGGTTTCCGATAAACAGGATCGGTGCTGGCAGGTCCGCGATCTTTGTGGCCCAGTCGGTCTCGAAGAAACTGCCTACCTCGATCCGTGGGCGCATCTCGGAAGTAGATCGGGCCAAACGCTCGCGGAGTTCATTGACGTACTCCCCGTTCACTTCCAAGCCCAGGACGGAACGTGTCTTGGGGAAGGCGGCCACCGCTGCCAGAAGCAGGTTGCCCACTCCGCATGTCGGTTCGATGACCGACGAGGGCTCAATGCCCATACGTACGAGCACGGCGCACACGTCGGCCGATAGCCCTGGAGGGGTCTGGAAATCCCCGAACTCCACCTTTGCTCGTTCGCTTGTACGCTTCGCCATTAGGTGACCCGCGTGATCCCGGCGACCGTTCCCGCCTTGTCGATGGCTCGGCGGTATTGGAGCCGCCACTGAAGGGCGTTCGAGATCGTGAGGTAGCCTGTCGCTAATGTGCCTGCCTTGAGCAACTCGTTGGCGATGCTGTTCGCCTCAATGTCGTCCACCGGCAGATTCTTGTCGCGCATGAACGCGACGAGATCATCTGCGTTGCCGTCGTTCTCCAAGATCTTCCGAAGCCCCGTCGTCATCTGGTAGTCCGCCGTACTGCTGCGCACAGTCGGCGCTGCGCATCATTGATGGCAATCAAGTCACCGATGATTGAGGCGAGTGGTGCCTTGAGACCGAGCTGTTGTTGTGTGTGGAACCACTCACGGATTTCTGCTTCACGAGCGTCGGATGGATGGCTCACAAGGACCGCTAGAGGATCTCGATGGGGTTCACGACGGCTGGTCTTTCTTGTCTTCGGCGGCCCACTTGGCCTCGGCTTCGTGGCGAGCGAGGATTTGTTCGTAGGGGACGAACGAATCTCCGGCTTGTGCCTTGCCGATGACGGCACCTGTTTCGGGGTCCACGATCTTCCCGTGCTTCTTCATCGCCAGGCCGATGAAGGTGTACGTCTGTGCGGGGTCTTGGAGGATCTCATCCATCGCCCTCTGCCCGTCGGCGTAGCTCATCCCGAGCAAGGCTTTCACCTTGTTGAGCGCCCGCTGTGGATCGCTCGGACGAATGACCGCCAGCACCTTGCCGTCCTTGACCAAGAGCTTTTTCTTGTCGATCACGATACTCTCCGCAGCTCCGCGAGCCTCTTCTCGTAGTAGGTGTCGAAAAGTCGGACCACGCCGGGTCCGCCGTGGTTGTTCGTGCAGAGGTCGGTGACGCGTTCTTGCGCGGCGTCTTCGGTGATTCGACCGGCGACCAGATCTGCGGCCACCCCATCGAGCTTGGCGAAGATTTCATCGACCTCGGTATCCACGTCCGCTTGACTCATCCTCATCGCTTGCTCGCTTTCTTCGGCTTCGGCTTCGGCTTCGGTTTCGCCTTCGGCTTCGGCTTCGCCTTGTCATCGCGCGTGAAGATGTCCGCGAGCGTGCCCTTCGCGGGGCGGAACGGCTTAGGGGGACGCGGTTGTGAGCACACGCGGCGCACTGCATCTGTCAGCGATTCATTGTGTACTGCGCCAAGCATCTCGCATGCGTCGGAAATCTCTTTCCTTGCTTCGATCAGTCGACCAAGGGATTGTACTCCCCCGTCCCGCCCCATCTGCTCCACAATCTCGAATTGGTTGAAGAGTGCAGCCTCCATCTTGCTCAACTCGATGCGCAACCTTTTGTTCTCGGCGCGGAGCTTGGTTCCTTGCGGGATCTCAAACGCAAGACGTGCGACGCGACGCACCGTATCCCCGAGTGACTCCAGCGAGGCAGCGCCTAACAATCCGCGAGCTGCCTCGATCGTTGCCTTCGCATCGGTCAGTTGCCCGAGCCATTCGTTCGCCTTCTCGCGTTCCGCCTCGGCGCGGCTGTACTCGCTGTCTCGTCCGTTGAGAGCTTCGGCCAGCTCGGTGCGAACGCGGACGTATTCCTCGACATGGACCCCTTCCGCGCAGCGGTTCAGGGCCTTGTCGCGGTCCGCTTCTGCCTCGGCCAGCTCTTTGACCAGCCGTGCGATCGTGGCGCGCATCGCGTCTTCCTGCTTGCGCTGTTGGACGTCGCGGAGCTGGGGGTCGAGCGAGAGAGGGTCGGTCATTTGCCGGGGACTTTCGTTGTCACGCCGAAGGCTTCGACGGTGAAGCCTTCGCGGAGCATTTTGCGCGCTTTGATGAGACGAGGATCCGTCTTCGCCTTTTTCTCGGCCGACTTCTCGACGCTCGCCACTTTGCGTGAGCGTTCGTCTACCTCGTTTCGGAGGTATTGCTGGGCGCGGAGGGCCTGTTCGATGATCGTCTTCTCCGTGGACCCGTAGTTCGCCTGCTTGTAGGCCGCTGACTGCGCCTCGTTGAGACGCTTCGTCTTCACGGCATCCTCGGGGACGAGCGCTGCCTTGCGGAGCGTAGCTTCGATCGCGTGGACGACATTGGAGACGGCCGTGTCGGCGGGGAGGTAGCTCGACACCATCAGCTCTTGGGCATCGACGTCGGCCTGCGTGCAGTCGAGCGTGCGAAAGACGTGCTTGAGTGCGCTAGCGCGCGAGAAGCCGACCAACTTGAGATAGGCCGTGCCTCGTTGGCGGCACTCTTTCTCGTGGTCGTCCACTGCTTTGCGCGCTGCGACGCACGCAGCCTCTTGTGCACGCAGCGCAGGCGCGTGCTGCTTTTCGAGGGCTGCGAGTGTGGCGGTTGCTTCGACGAGCTTGCCCTGGGCCACTTCGAGCATTGTGGGCTTTTTCGTCATGCTGTCTCCGGTGTGGTGGCGAAGTGCGCGAGGATTTGCGCTCGCAATTCCGGTTCGTGCATGCTCGCCAGCGAGGCGAGCGTTTCTTGCGGCTTACCCTCGCTGTACTGCTGCGCCAGGTAGGTGAGCACCTTGTCGCGGTCGAGTGTCCATTCGTCGCGGTCGACGTTGTACTCACCGAGTCCGAGTGCTGTCATGGTGCGGTGGACCACGCTGCGGCGGCGAGCGTCGCGCTCGGTCAAGATCGCAGTGGGGTAGACGAGGCTACTGCGACCGAGCAGTAGATCGTCCGCGAGCATGCTCGGATCGAGTGTGAACGGTGGTTTCTTCGTCGCTTTTGTCTTCTTCACGCTGCCACCGCTGCCTTCTTCGGCGCCGGGAGACCGTCGGGGGGTGTCGCGCCCTCGACCATCTTCGCGACGCATGCGGTGGCGGTGGCGGGGACGTTCAGGTCTGAGAGGATGGTGCGGATCTGCTTGACCCGATCGAGCCGCTCCTGTGCTTCGTGGATCTCTGCGCGTAGCGCCGTCTCACGCTCTGCGACGAGCGCCTGCCACTGCGCCGGGTCGGCCCACTCCTTCCACCGTGACTCCGACGTGTGGAAGAACCCCCCGCCGCCGTGCAGCGCGTCGGAGATCGCCTTGTGTGCCAGCGTCGGCAGCTCACCGCAGACGTCTTCGATCGCATGTGCCGTGGCGTCGCCACCGAGACAGCGACCGCGCAGGTGCTCGCGGTAGGCTGCGTGGTACGCGGCCGTGATCGAAGCGTGCGCGAGGTAGAGCGTGGCGTGCTCTAGGTCTTTGTAGGTGATCACATCGCCGATCGCGTACTGCGTTGCACCGCGATCGTACTGGTCAACTCCGTACAGCGCGTGCCCCTGAGCCGCACCGTGGCGACGGAACCACAGCAGCTCGCCAGGGGAAAACGTGCTGAGCGCGACGAGCGCCAGAGTCGTGCGGGGGTAGAACGAACGACGTCCCTGCTCCTTGACCCACATCGCCGCGAGATCCGGGGCCGTCTCACCGTGCCGCGCCAACAGGTACGACGCGGTCTCGGCGGGATCGAGCACCCATGAGAGCCCGTAATCGCTCTCGTCGAGCTTGCCGATGTCGAGCGCGTTCATCGCCCGCGTCATCGTCTTGTTGCGCCGCTTGTCGCCGCCCGTGAGGGCGTTCAGGGAGACCCCGAGCTTCCGCCCGAGCAACAGCCCCTCGGCGAGCGAGCGATCGTCCAGCTTCAGTTCTGCCGTGTCTGCCGTGTTGTCTTTGCCCATGAACACAGCATGCACTAGATTGCCCGATGCGTCAAGTCTTTTTTCGCACGACCAGGAAAAAGATCCCAACAGCCACCCCCGCGATGGCCAGCGGCACCCACGAGAAGCCCGGTCCCTCCTCGTTCGGTGCGGACTGCCAATCGCCTCGTGTGTAGAGCGGCAGCAACAACCCGTAAGGGTTCAGCTTTCCGCCGCCGTTCGCGGCGTGTATCGCGTAGTGGAGGTGCGGACAGCTCCCTCGGGCGTTCCCGGTATCTGAACACTCGCCCAGCATGTCGCCGGCTTTGACCCGCTGACCGGGTCGCACACGAACATTCCGCATGTGGGCGTAGTAGTGGCGGAAGCCGTCGGCGTCCTCGACCCAGACGTAGTTGCCGCCCTTGGGGCTCGTACCTGCCCCTGGAAGCGTCTGCCCACTCACCTGGACACGCAGGGGCACCACGCCATCGGTCGTGGCCACGACGGGGGCGCCGTACGCGCAAGTGATGTCCATCGCGCCGTGGCCGACCGTCGCGCCTGCTCGCAGCTCGTCGTACGAGTTGTAGAGGATGGGACGTTCCGCAGGGTGCTGCGCGCCTGCCGAGCGGTAGCCAGGCCCGCTTGTGGGGCAGGGCGTGCCGTCGGCGCGGGCGGAGGGCTCCCTCGATTTCCAGCCTGGGGGGCCGAGCACGGGGAAGCGCAGGAGGTGCGGCATCAGCCGACTCTAGCACGGCGTCGCGGCTCGCCGAGCTGGTCTCGGTGGGAGTCGTCAGCGCGGAGTTCTTGCAGAGTGCGCAGGCGCCCGTTGCGCCGACCGTCAGTCGTGCGGAGGCAGCACATTCCGCAGCATCCCTTGAAGGACTTGGGCTTCCGGTTCTTGAAATTCGCCATGGACATCTCCTGCGGCCGTTAGCCGCGTGGTCGTGTTCATGGTTTTTTTCTTTGACACGTCAGAATACGCGACACCATTCCAGACGAGTGCATCACCCGGAGTCGCGCCCGCTCCCGAGATGATGACGTTGGGCGTCGCAGGCGCACCTGTGATGGCCAACGGCGCGTCGGCAGTGACGGCCGTGACTCCGCCGCCACCACCTTGGTTGATGACCATGAGCCTGCGCTGGACGACGGTGGACATTTTTCAGACGCCTTCCCAGAGCTGCCAGTAGACGATGGCACCCGCGTCCGTCACGACGCTGGACGCAATGGTGAACGACGTACCCACTACGCGTGCGACGACTTGCACATTCCCCGTCGCTAGCGTGCCGCCGTCCTGCACCGTGAGCGTGATACGGGTTCCCGCCTTCACGTTTGGGTTGAGGATGAGAAGCTGTCCTAGGCCGTCGAGTGTGGCGAGCCCCGCAACGCGCCGGTTTGGTACGGGTGGAGCCACTGGTGGCAGGTCGGTCTCACGAAGCACCGGCACGCCCTGTGACGTGATCTTGAACATCACCGTCGCGCCGTTGGTCGGCCCCTCCAGCGGGACGAGCTGGAGTTCGAGTTCGGAGGCGACGTAGTTGCTCAGGGGGAGCGAGCCTCCTGGTGGAACTTGGAGTGAAAGCAGAGCTGCGAGAGGAATGGAGCTGTCGTTACGAGCGACGCCGATGGCTGTGATACGGAACAGCAGGTCACCGTCGATGACGCCCACTTTCCCTACGCCGACCCCATCTCCGATGGCTGCACCGCGCGACTTGTAGCCTGTGATTCCTGGCCCAGCGGCAGTGCCTCCAAACTGATTGCCACGGAACTGCGCGCGGTTCGCACGGATCGTCGAATACTGGATGCCTGCGTTGCTGCCGCCGATCTGCGCGCCGCCCTGGTTGATGAGCACCATCGGATCGCCACCGGGGAGCGGGGCGGGATTGGGAGTGGTCGTGTTGCCAAGCTCGAACCCCGTCGCGTTGACGAGTCCGAGCTTGAGTGTTCCAGCTACGTCTGTATCGAGCCTCTGTGCAGGAGCCAGCAGGATGTCGTTTGCGCCGGAGGTGTTTCCGATCGAAAGGACTGCGCTGAGCGCTGGCGCCCCACCCGCAGCGGCCTCCCACGACCCGCCGTTCCAAACGAGCACGTCACCGATGCTCGCAGGCGGCGTGGAGATGGCTACGCCTGAAAGGAAGTTCATCCCGGCTGCCGTAGACAGGTCATTGACGCCGTCGTTGAGTACGACGTCGCCCGAGGTCACGTACCCGAGGATCTGTGGGTCGGACTGGATGTCACTGACAGAGTTCGTATCTGTCAGCGTGGCTTGCCCGCTCGCCGGGATGGCGCTGTTCGCCACCGAGAGGTTGATCATCGGCAGAGCGCCGAGGGTCATGTTCTTCGCAATGATCGTGAGCGCCATCAGACTCTCCACTTCACGATAAAGTACCCGATGCCGTTGTTCACCAGTGCACCGCCACCTAGATTGAAGGCGGCGAGCACGGCATCGACTGCGATGTTTGCATTCGTGGTGACGCTCTTCGCTTTCAGCGCTGCCCCTACCAATAGGAGACTGGCGATCGACACACCGTCAGCGTGGGCTTGGAGGGTCGGCCCTAGTGCGGCGTTACTACGCACCAAGCCCATCGCGATGATGGTCCCGTTGTACGGCATGTTCCAGCCCTGTGCCGCAGCCATCGTGACTTCGCCGGCCCGGAAATAGCTGCCCGCAGCGGTCGCGGTCCGACTGAATGTGAAGACTGCTGACTCTACGCTGAGCCACTTCGCTCGCGACCCGTCGTAGCGCATCTCCTTTTCGAGCGCGGTATTCCAGTAGCGGTCACCGTCGGCGGGGACGGGTAGGACGGGATCTGTGGCCGCACTCAGGTAATGCCGAACCCCATTGTATTTGCCCTCTGCGCCGACGCCGCTGATGTTGTCGATGTTCCCGAAGTCGTCGAGGATCGCGAGACTGTTCTGGATCAGCTTGCCTGTGGTGAGGTCAAAACGCGCGATGGCATTGTCCGTAGCGGACGCGGGTCCGACGACGTCTCCGTCGCCGTTTGCCCTGGTCCAGTCCGTGTCTAGCGCCCCACTCTTGACGTACAACTCACCCGTACCAGCCGTGCTGCGTAGATAGAGCGAGCCCTCGCTAGCCGTGACGCCAGTGGGGAGACTGGGATCGATCGTACCTGCGAACATGGCGACCGACGCGCCGCTCGTGCCGGTCTGTTCCAACGTAAGGACGGGACCATTGACGACGTTGAGAACGACGTTGTCCGCGCCGCGCGATGTGCTGAGCTTCGTGTGGCCGGGCTTGCCTGTCAGAGACGTGCCGCCTGTGACCGTGACATCGCCGCCGACTCCAGAAGAGCCTGCTGCATTGCCACCGTTGACGGTGACGAAGGCACCGGGGCCGGTGGTGCTCAGAGTGTTACCGCCACGGATGGTCACGCCGCCCGGTGTGCCCACTGCGGCACCGCCTGAGCCATGATCTCCGCCCCGTAGGGTCAGAACGCCTGCGACACCTGTAGTCGGGGAAACGGCGTCTCCACCCCGAAGAGTAGCTGCGCCTGCGTCACAGGCTCCGACGCCTATGGCTTGTGTATCGCCGCCTCGTACAGTGACGGCCCCCGCAGCAGTGCCATCTGCGTGGTGGTTTCCGCCCGCAAATGTTGCGGCACCACCAGCCGCCCCCGCCCCTCCCTGCCCGCCGAGAGCTGATACTGTTCCACCGTTGAAGCCTGCGGGTGCGGCAACGCCACCGCCACCTTGCAGAGTGGCATTGCCGCTCTGCCCACCAGCGGTGGAGGGTCCACCGAAGATGGCCACATTGCCTCCGGCTCCGGCTGGACCTGTGCCTCCTGTGATGCTGATCGCAGAGCCGATGACTCCGTTGTTGCTCCCCTTGATGACGACGCCGCCCAGGGGTCCGACGGTCACGACAGCATTGACGCCGTCTTTGACGAGCAGGGCATTGCCTGTACCGTTGTTGGAGATCTCTAGGGCCGCACCGGAGGCGCCTGCGTCGGTCGTGATCGTCTCTGCCGCTACGGTCGAACCCGCAGCCGTGGAGATGGCGACAGAGCCCTTGGCGTCGATGACGAGGATCGTATTGAGATTGTCGTAGGCTGCCTGGAGCGTGGTCATGCCGCCGACACCTGGCGTCGGCACCCATGTCAAGCCGTTCCAGACGAGTACGTCACCCGGAGCGGTGCCTGGTGCGATGATGACGTTGGGTGTCGCAGGCGCACCTGTGATGGCCAGCGGTGCCGAGGCTGTGACGGCTGTGACGCCGCCTCCGCCTTGGTTGATGACCATGAGCCTGCGCTGGACGACGGTGGGCATCTGGGACTCGCTAGCTCACGGGGTGACTTGGATGAACGCGGAGAGATCTTCAGCGGTGAGAGCCGGTCCCCCGTCTGCTGCAAGCGCGACGAACAGCAGATCGTCGACAACCAAATCGGTCACGGCGGGGACAGTGGTGACGCCACTAAAAGCGGTAGCACCACCGCTCAGTCCGACGCGTACGGGGAAGGGTGTGAGCGAAGTTACGGTGCCAGCTCGAATCCTATAGAACTCGATCCACGTGACCTGACCAGAGGCACCCGGGTTGCGCAGGTAGAATCCGCAGAGCACGATCGTACCGGACCGCGTCACACGGCGAGTGCCGTCGAACGGTCCTGGACCCGTGAGCGCTGCCACGTCAGCGGGAGGGGACGACGTCGACATGCCGTGGAACCCTGCTGGGGGTTGCGTTCCGGGGCCGATGAGCGAGCCGTTCAGGTTCCACTCGAACGCTGGTGCAACCGCGCCTACCGGCGGAGAAATCACCCACGCGGCGCCGTTCCAGACGAGCAGATCGCCAGGATTCGTTCCTGGTGTGATGCTGATCTCTGGCGTCGCAGCGGGTGGACCACTCACAAGCGGTGCCAAGGCCGTGACGGCTGTGACCCCACCTCCGCCGCCTTGGTTGATGACCATGAGCCTGCGCTGGACGACGGTGGGCATGCGCCCGAAGGCTAGCGCGCCCTGTCTGCGATTGCAAAACAAAATGCCGGGTGCGTGCTACCCTCGGTCGTGGCCCGCCCGCGACGTCCTGCCCTCGATTACCGGCCTCCGACCGCGCAAGAAAAAAGGCTCGGAGAGACCGCTGTGTGCCACGACTGCAAGCGCGAGGTCCACCGTCGCGTCATGCCCTTCGGGACGTGGCTCTGTCTCGACTGCACGCGCACGTACCAACGCGAGCGCTACGCCCAGAAGGTGGCGCGGAAGCGCTCAGCGCAGCAGGGGTAGTGTACTCAGCGCCCGCCAGAGCTTCGGACCCGCTGCGATAGCCGTCAGCTCGTCGTCGAGGTCCGGCTCGCGGAAGCAGATGACCTCGCCTGTGAGCGTCTTGCTCAGCGCTTCCAGCTCCGCGAGTCCCTTGACCTGCAACACGACCAAGTTCTCGGGGGGTTCGCCGTATGCGAGAGCCCACGCGATCAGAGCGTGTCCGACTTGGGCTGTGCGAAGGCCGACAGGGAGATCGGCACGGGCGATGGCATACAACTTCTCGGCGCGCGGAGCTGGACTCGAACCAGCCGCCTTCTCCCGCATCAAGGGAGATGCTCTACCCGATGAGCTATCCACGCAGGCGGCGAGGGATGGAATTGAACCACCGGCCTCCGTCCCACCCGTGAAGGTGGGCCGGTGCTCTGCCGTTGAGCTACCTCGCCATGAAACAACAGTGGTCCGGGCGGGAGTCGAACCCGCGCCTTCGAGTCCATTACGCTCGACGCTCTCCGCAGAGCTTCCAGACCATTCGGTGGCAAGGGGTGGAATTGAACCACCGGCCTCCAGCTCTTCCTTGCGGTCGAGCCGGTGCTCTGCCGTTGAGCTACCTCGCCATGGGACAACAGCGGCACCCCACTGGGCGTGAACGCCTAGCGGTAGCGAATCTCTTCGAACCCTGACACGTCTCCCGTCATCGCGGTTGCCTGCGTTGCTGGGTTGCCCGGAGGGCTGACGGTCAATGGTTCGAGAGAGTCATGTGGGGACTATATCCACGGGGAAGTGGGTGTCAAGCCTCAACGTCGTTTTTTCGTAAGACGGGCGATTCGCCGACGTTCGGCGCGGTTCCGACGCGGTTCTGGTGGGAATGCGATCTCTGGGACGTACGATGCACAGGCGATGCACGTGCATGACGCTGTGCTGTTGTTGTAGTGGTGGATCTGCCGATCCATCTTCAAGCGAAGGATCTCAGCCTCACTCAGAGCTTGTCCCGCTGTGCTTGTCGTTACCATCAGAACCGCTCTTCGAATCACATCCGCAGGTAGAGCCCGGTGCAGTCCTCGAAGACTTCACGGAGCATGTCGCTGTAGATGTCGTCGAACTTTTCAAGTTCCGTGGCCTTCCCGGCGCGGAGCTTGTAGAAGTGCATCGTGTAGGTGTCGCTCGGATCGAGCACGATCCTGAGAGCGTTCGCACCATTCTTCGCCTTGGCCTTCCACTTGAAGGACAGGCTCGTATCAGAGCCGATGAAACCGGACGCGCCGATCATGGCGCGGAGGCGGTTCCCGCCGCCGATCTGCCGGAGAATCGTCTCCGCGACCTCCATGCCGTTCGAGCGGAGCCGATTGGAAGACCTGCGCTTGGATGACTTACGTGCCATGAGAACTCCGTCCGGCGCCCGCGAAGAGGCTAGCACGGCTCGTCCTCGATGACGCGCATCTCACGAACAAAAAAGATCGCATCGAGCGCGGCCTCCACGCTCATCCCGCCATCTGCGGCGACACGGAGGCTCTGGCATTTCTTCTCGGCCGCCTCGCGAGAGGCGTAGGCCCCTGTGGTCATCTCGTCGCCATCGCGTGTGGTCTGGACGAGCAGGTAGACGCGCTTCACGGCGTGGCCTCATCGCAGGCGCAGGTGAACTCCACGCGGGTGCCGACTCGATCAAACGAGTGCAAGTCGCAAGTGTCGCCTGCGGCGTGGCACGCGTCGCGGGCGGGAACGGATACGGGGGTGCGACAGACGTGGACCGCGATTGCGCTCGCGCTGAGTGAGACCACTGCGAGGACGATCGCAAAAAATCTTCGGGTCTCGGCGAGACGGATGGCGTCGTAGTCGATCATCCGACCACCCGGAGAATCCTCTTCGCTCGTGCCGTGATTGGTAGGAGTCCGTGCAACTTGACGATGGCCGTGGCGTTCTCGCGCGCCCAGGACTTCAACGAGCCACGAGACGTGCTGGAGTTGCTCGCGCGGTGTGCGCGACGGACGTCGAGTGCGCCGAAGCTCTTGCGTTGGCGAGGTGTGTTGCACGGCTCAGTGGTCATCAGACCACTCTTCGGGCGGTGTCAGGCGGTGTGAAGTCTGCGGGCCAGAGAGTCCTATCGTTGTACGTTGCGTTGGAGAGGTCCGCGCCAGAGAGATCTGCGCCAGAAAAGTCCGCGTCGGAGAGATCTGCGCCGCACAAATTCGCTCCCGTCAAATTTGCGCCGACCAGACCCGCGCTTCGCAAGTCCGCACCGTACAGGTTCACTCCGGCCAGGTTTGCGCCGGCCAGGTTTGCGCCGGCCAGGTTCGCGCCGTATAGGTTTGCGTTCGCCAGACTCGCGTTCGCCAGACTCGCGCCGGAGAGATTCGCCCCATACAATTCGGCTGCGGACAGGTTCTCACCCGCTGCGACAGCGGTTTCTACATCAGCTTGGTCCATCGTCGTCCTCCGGGTGGTGGTTACTGCCGCGTGGCGCCGAAAGCGCCCGCCGCGAGGTAGTGTCGTAGCACGGAGATCGAGTGCCGAACGTCCGGAAGCGCACGGTGGGCGATCTCTTCCTTCGGCACGTTCGGCCGCGTCGCGTAGATCTCGGGCGCGAAACGCAGCGCCACCTCGTTGAACGAAGATACGTCGACCATCCGGTAGTGCAGGTCGGCTTCGAACAACGGCAGATGCTCGCGAATGAACGAACGGTCGAAGTGAATCGACGAGCCAGCGAGGACGCCACTCTTGCGCTCGATGCCGTTCGCTTCGAGAAACAAGCTCAGCTGGCTCGCCACTGAGCTTCGACCGCAGGTCGCGTAGTGACACGCTTCGAGCAGTCCACTCTTGGTGTGCTGGTTGCGAACCCAGTCGTTTTCGATCAGCCCATCGAAATGCAGCACCTTCTCGAACACAGCACGCTCCTGGAGCTGCCCGTCCGTGAGAATCACTGCAACCTCCAGCAGTTGGTCCACGCGAGGATCGAGCCCCGTCGTCTCGCAGTCGAACCACACAAGCGTGTCATCACTCATGGGGCCAGTGTAGCGCGTGCAGCACGAGTGTCAAGTAACTTCGATCTTCTCGACGTTGTGTCCGTCACACTTGTGGCAGGTCAAGCCAGGTGGTCGACCTCCTTGCCGCAGGAATTCGGTGGCTGTCAGCCGCCAAGCCGTTCGACAATGACGACACCGCAGTAGGACCGTAACCTCGGTACGTTCTCTTTCCATCGGCCGGTCCTAGCACCTTGTGTCGCGCCGGTCGAGCTATTTCACTGCGGCGCGTAGAAAGTGACCTCGTAGCGGACGCCAGCTGGACACGAGAACAGCCCGCTGCCGTCGTCATAGGAGTAGGCATAGGTTTGTGGGCATTGCGTGTGGACGAGGTCGGTGTAGCCGGTGCTTGCCACCGGACCCATGCGACACGCGTCTGGTGAGATCGGAGGTGTCGGGCAGCAGTACATCTGCGCCTCGGGATCGGCTGGGGCGTAGGTGCTCATCTGCCACTGCGACATCGTGAGCCGGGAGCAGTCCGCGTAGCAGCCGCCCGTTGTGCCGTCGTTCGGGTTGATCACCAACATGCTCTCGGACGCGAGTGCCGGATACGCGCCGTCGGTCGAGAGGTCTTCCCCCGTCGGGCACATGCTCGTCGCCAGCATCGAGCAGTCGATGGTGTTGTCGGTCGGGCCGCCGGGGCACGTGCCGATGACGCTCACCTTGAAGGGCATCGTGAAGCCGTCCACCAGGCTCGTGTCCCACGAGTCGGTCGCGGGCAACGGGTCCATCGTCGGGCTGCTCGGATTGATCTGACAATCCCCTGTCGGAACAGACGAAAGGCAACCGAAGGTGCCCTCCCACTTTGTGTCCACGGGGGGTGCGCAGTTGTAGCTGGGGCATGTGAAGCCCTCGCTCGCGGGGCCACCCGACTGACCCACCTGGCAGTTGTTGCCGGTCGCATCGCAGTTGTACCCAGCCCAGAAGCGGGTAGCTGCGAGTCCCTCGTCGGGGATCGGATAGTCGACGTGCGCGCCTGCCGCGAGTTCGAGCTGATGTGCCGTGGGCATCGAGCCACCACCCGAGCCGATCTGATAGAAAATCCAGAGCATCTCGGCCGACCCATTGACGATGCGCAGCCGCGCCGGAGCTGGCGCAGGCGTCGGTGGTGCCGGAGGGGGGCACGCGGACAGAAGAAACACGAGTCCGAGCAGCACCGAACTGAGTCTTGAAGTCATGCAGATCCTTTTCCAGTTGGTCATCGAGGCTCTCTCACAGGGTAGCGCGGCATCATGCGCGGATCGACGTAGCCTCGCCCACTACATCCGCCGCATGCCCGCGTGCGAGCGCCGCCGCAGACGATGCACAGGATGCGTGGTTCGGTAGATCGCGACTGGCTTCGAGCGTCGAAATGAAGCGGCTCTTCATCGGGGATCATCGGATTTTTTCGTTCGGTCACTGAGAAATTTCTCGAACTCGGCTTCGGCCGCATCGACGTCGGCTTCGGCCGCGTCTAGCTCGGCGAAGTGCTTGTCGAGGATGGCGTTCAGAGGATCCAGTTCGTCGAGGCGCTTCCGCACCGCAAGAAGTCTGGCGTGTTCTTCGTCGGTGAGAGCACGATCGGAGCTGGCATCTACGAGACGCCCGTGCTCCCGGAACAGCTCAGCGCGCTCAGACATGGACTACCTCCCGCACTCAGGGCAGGGTCCGGCCATGAACGGCCGCTTGCAGACGGGGCATGGAGGGCGTCGTACGGGGGCTATGTTGGTCATCGGTGTCTCCTTGTCGATAGCCGCTTCTGCGTCCGCGATTGCGAGACGCTCGGAGAGGAAAGCCTCTAGTGGATCTAGCGCATCTAGCGTGGTCCGCACGTCGAGGAGACGCTGTTGTTCTTCTTCCGAAAGTCCGCGTGTGGCCCAGGCTTGCACAAGTTGTCGGTGTTCCCGGAGCAAGCGATCAAGCTCCACGTTCCGCCTACATGGCCACGAGAGAAATCGACAGCGCAGCGGTCACGAGCACGCCGAACGCGAACCAGAGGGTCGGGCTCTCCCAGAAGCCTCGCACGGCGTCTTTGCGAGCGGCGGCAAGGTCGCGGGTGAGGGTGGTGGCTTGCTCGGTCCAGAGACGTTCGCGCAGAGTGAGGCGAGCGGTGACGGCTTCGGTGCGGGCTTGTTCGAGTTGGATCTGAACGGCGGCGATACGCTGCTCGGTCGTGACGTCGAGGGTGAGCTGGTGTTCGAGGAGTTCGATGCGTTGCCGCCACTGTGCGAGGTCGGGGCCTCGGACGAGGAAGCCGTCGAAGGGTGCGGGGCGGTTCTGTGCAAGGTAGGGGATCTCCGGTGCCGTCGGCACTGGCTGCGCCGAAGCCATCGAAGCGTGCGCGAGAAAACAGAGAAGGAACGGAAGAGAGAAGCGAAAAGTCTTCATTACCACGGCTCCATGTCGACGGTTGTGCCTGCGAGCGCATGCGTGCAGTCGGCAAGGAACTGGATGCGGCCCTCGGTGACATGCGAATGGCACCGACGCACGCCTGGCACGCCTGCGGTCACAGCGCCGATGAGCAACGACGGCAGGAACGTCGGCCGTACGAGGTCGCCGTTGAACGCGTGATTGCGGCCGAAGGCGTGCAGGCAGTTGCAGCCGGGGCACTCGAAGACCCACTCGCCACCGTCGGAGTGGTGGATCCTCGGACGCATGTCGTCGGCGGAGATCATCGCGGTTTTGGACCGGCGTCGCGAAGGCTTGCGTTGAAGTCAGAGAACCACGTGCTCAGGGCTTCCGGTCCTTGGGCTGCGATGCTGTGGTATTCGGCTTCCTGGGCGACGGTGAAGGCAGCGATTTCGCGATCGTGTGCGGCTTGGATTTTGGCGATCTCTGCCTGCGCCTGCGCCTCGGCATCTGCAAGGTGCTGGTCGATGATCCGCTCTCCCGGTCCTGCGTCGATGCCGACAGGGGGTGGCTCTGGGTCGCACCCATTGCATCCGTCACACGAGCCGCAACCCTTACCGAAGGCGAAGGCCAGGATGACCAGCAAGAGCACGAGCGCGCCGAGGGCGACTCGGAACGCCTTGGTCGAGACGAACGTGCTCCAGTCGAAGGTCACGGGGCCTTCTTGCTCTTCAGCTTTCGGATGACGAGTGCGCCGCCGAGAAGGACGACGGCGCCGCCGACACACCATGCCCAAACCTGAAGACCGTAGAAGTCACGAGCGTACCAGTACAGTTGATCGACGTCACTTTCGAGCGCGGGTGTAACAACGCTAGCTGGTGACGTCTGTCGGAGAGGTGCGACTGTCGGTGTAGCGATTGGTACTGCTCGATACGGTGCAGGTACGACAGCGTCAGCGGGTGCTATGGGTACTGCTCGATACGGCGCGGGTGCCATCACCGATGGCGCTGCCGTCTGCCGGAGAGGAGCAACCGTTGGTGCCGGCTGCACAGGAATGAGGTGCATCTCATCCGTCGCGCCGAAGACGCCGCTGTAGCTCATGGCGTCGCCGCTGCCTTCTTGCTCTTCATGTGCCGGACGACGAGCGCACCACCGATGAGGATGACCGCGCTACCCGCACCCCATGCCCAGATCGGAAGCCCGAGAAAACCACCTGCACCCGCTCCCGCCGCTTCTGCATCCGGAACAGGAGCGCTCGGTGCACCCGGTGCTCCACCTTCTGCCGTACCAGGCGCAGCATCGCTTGGTGCTGCACCGCTCGCACACTCGCTCGCTGCCTTGGCGTCGGCGACGCGCTTTGCACCCCACCGCGCCATCATGTCGCCCCAGCTCTCGCCGGTGCTCGTAGCCCATGTCTTGCGCAGCTGAGCGATTGCCCGTGTCTTCTCGTCGCCGCCAGACATCTGCCGCGTGCGCAGCATCGTCTGATACACGCGAGCGGATTCGGTCGCAGCAGCGATTGCTGCATTGAGAGCGGCACCGTCTGCATTCGACTTCGCTCGTCGTCGAGCTTCCATCGCGGCATAGCTCTCGCCGGGAGTGCCCCATTCTCGGAGCAGGGCGTTGATCTGCCGCGTCTTCTCAGGCGACCCACCTAGCAGCCGCACGCGCACCATCGTCTCGTACACACGCTTTGACTCGGCGAAAGCAGCGCGAGCGGCAACGACTGCTGCGCCATCGGCGTTCGACTTCGCACGCCACCGGGCCTCCATTGCCTCGTAGGGCTCGCCGGTGCCGGTGCTCCAGCTCTGGAGCAGCTTTGCGATCCCCGCCGTCTTCTCGTCACCGCCACCCATCTGATTGAAGCGCACCATCGTCTGCGCCACGCGCAGCGACTCCTTGGCTGTTGCAGCGAGCTGCGCGCAGTCTGCGGCGGCGCCGAGGGCTCGGTTGTGGTAGCTCACGGGGTTGCTCCTGCGTCACCGCCCGAGAAAAAAGTCTTCCGGG
>Ga0315288_10002621_pt1 | contig 23158 bp, 26 predicted proteins | sample YL17G11_20_MG_FD_203454 | JGI IMG/M metagenome (GOLD analysis project Ga0315288, IMG submission 203454) | Sediment microbial communities from Yellowstone Lake, YNP, Wyoming, USA - YL17G11_20 | ecosystem: Environmental > Aquatic > Freshwater > Lake > Sediment | place: USA: Wyoming | collected... | reverse complement strand
GCGCATGAAGAAAAGATGCTCCGAAGGAACGTTAGCCACCGTGTCGATGATAATATCACCTGTATCTGTGGTGGAGAAATAAAACTTAACCAGCATACCTCGCCCATCCGGTATGGGCTGTTGGCTCATCACCTGGGCGGTTACCAGAACTTTCTTGTTAGGATTGTCGATAGTTACATGTTTGTTGATTAAATAGCTGATTCTACTGCCGTAAAAACTGGCGGAATCCAAAACTGCAGGTCCGGTCCAGGTTAGCGGAGCTTGCAAGCCGATAATGTAATTGTCGTTCCTGAAATACAGGGGGATGATGGCTTGACCACCTTGGGGAGGGCAAGGGACCAAAAACTGCTTGGGTCTGAACAAAACAGAATCAGGTCCCAAAGGATCATTGGGATCCTGACTGGCAAAACTCAGGGTGGTTAAAAGAATCGGCCCCACCAAAAGGATTAGAATCGAAATCAAAATACTTTTTTTCATCTCTTCCTCCTTCTTACAGTAATGGTGATAAATAAATTTGGATCAAAAAGAATCTTTTCCGATCTTCAATTGTGATTTACCCTCAATGGCTCACCATGAAATGGAAATATATTACTCTCTCACCTCGAAAGTCTTAATTCAATATAAGAAACTCTTTAATATAGTCAAGCGAAATTTTTGGTTTTAAGTCTATATTTTGAATGAGGAGGGTTAAAGAATTTTGGGATGGGGAATTAGGCAAATAGAGAAGGTCGGTCGTGGTTTTAAACTTACTTTTCTCTGTTGGTGCGGTTCGACTCTGCTCCCTTCGACTTCTCTCAGGGAGGGTGAGCAAAGTCGAACCCTCACCGTCCTGAGCTTGTCGAAGGAAAGAACACTAACAAAGAGTGGGGGGGAAGTCGTATCCTTTCAAACTTAATCAAGTAAGCAAGGTAATTTGTAGAGGTGAAGTTATATCACAAAGGAATCATATAACTGATTTGATTTCAATTGCTTATACGGAGACATCTTCTCTGTTGGTGAAGAACACCAACAGAAGCAGAAGAATCCAGGGCGTAAATAAGAATGTTACTATCTAAAAGAGCAAACGGATTAGAGGTGGTCATAGATTTCCTTTCTATTCAATTTTCCCTTTACTCCTATTTTATAGCAGGCGAAATTGATCTTCTTTTTACCCTTGTCTGATCGTTCTCTTTTTCCCTTGATTTTTAGAAATTCAATCAATTGTTGAATCAAGCGAACTTGTTCGTCTGATAGATTATCTAAATTAATAATTCGTTGCATAGTTTATTCTATTCTTTTTGAATTGTTTACGATGATTTAAATGTAATGCAAAATAATCCCTTCTTTTACTTTGTAAATATCATCTAATTTACGTTGAAATGCTTTTCATCGTCTAATAAAGACTACTGATTAATACTCGACTCCTTTTTGTGCGAGGATACCTTTTTTGAAAGGATGTTTAATCTCTTTTACTTCGGAGACTAAATCGGCAAGCTGAATCAACTTTTTGGGGGCAGACCGGCCGGCAAGAACTTATCGAAAACAATGAGGATTTCGATCTTATCGGTATACCTCCCGCCGATGTCTTATTTTCATAACTCTGATTTCTTTCGCCTGGTCACGGATTTCGTAAATCACTCGATAATCGCCCACCCGAATGCGCCAATCATTTCTTGAACCGAAGAGTTTGCGACATCCTTTAGGTCGTGGTTCGTTACCCAAGGCTTTGATATGAGGAACAATCAGATGGAAGTCTTTTGTAGAAAGTCGCTTAAGGTCTCGTTCCGCTATTCCTTCAATTAGGATTTCATACACTCGGCTTATACTCCTTAAGAAACTCCTCGAATTTTCTGAACCTAAGTGGTTTTTGCCTAATTCTCTGCAAAACCTTCAAGTCTTCCATATCTTCTAGACGTTCCAGCATTTCCTGATACTCTTTTATGTCTATGATGATGGCTTTAGGTTCTCCGTCCTTAAGAATAATCTCGTGACTTCTCGTTTTGGTTTTAGTTCTCATACTTTAACCTCCAGACAGATTGAAAATCTATAACAATGAAATTATCTTGACTACAAGCTAAAGCCATCAAAGCAGTTTGTCAATTAAAATCGATGAAAAAAGGACAGCCACACTTCGTGCTGAGTGCACTCAGTGCGAAGCGAGGGCTGTCCCTAAATTTATGCTCTCTGTTCGTCAAGGGATTTCTATACTTTAAACTCTATACTCAATACTCAATCCCCTTTTGTGCAAGAATACCTTTTTTGAAAGGATGTTTAATCTCTTTTACTTCCGAGACTAAATCGGCAAGCTGAATCAACTTTTTGGGGGCAGATCGACCGGTAAGAATCAGGTGAAGATCATGAGGTTTTTGGTGGATGAGTTCAGCTACTTCTTGAATGGTTAGAAGTTTTTTATCTAATGCGATATTTATTTCATCTAAAACGATAATATCATATTTCTTTGATAGGATTTGATCTTGAGCGAACTTTAATGCCTCTTTGGCAGCTTTTTTATGTTCTTCAAAGGGGAATTGGTCACCCTTTATCTTAACGTATCCCTTCCCCATGGTTTTGATCTCAATTCCACAATCATATTTCTTGACAAACTTCAGCTCGCCATAGTTCTGGAAGCTTTTAATAAATTGAACGATTAGAGTTTTCTTCCCATGTCCAGCTGATCGCAGAGCCATGCCCAAAGCGGCAGTGGTTTTGCCTTTCCCATCGCCGGTATAGACTATCACTAATCCTTTGGTTTTGTTATTTCTCATTATGTCGAACGATGAAATTCTTAATAAGAACCTCACCCCTATCCCCTCTCCTTAGTAAGGAGAGGGGAATCAAAGGGGTGAGGTCTACACTTTTTGTTCCCTCTCACCCTTTTTCCCTCTCCCCAGTGGGGAGAGGGAACTCTCTCCTCTCCCCTTTGGGGAGAGGATTAAGGTGAGGGGGATGTTTTTCCGATCTTCCTTTCTAACATCTGCAAACTATGGCTTTGACGATATTCGGATCCACGCTGAATTTATTCAGAAACTCCTCCCGCTCCTTTTTCATCTTCTCCACCCAAGTAGTATACTCTGCCATCCGTCCTTTGTTTTCGTAGTAGATTTTTGGATTCAAAATCTCCTTTGGTACTTTTTTCAGAAGCTCGGCATTCTCCGGAGCATCCACATCCACGATCTCGTATCCAAAGTCCGGGTCTTTTTTCCATTTAATACTTCCCGAAAGCATCGCTTGCAGCATAGCGGAGGAGTGAGGGATTTTGACCTTGAGCGCCTTTCCCTGTTTTTCCTCTCTGGCCTCTCCGCCTACGTATCCGGTGTTCATCATCCAGGTTTGTAAGCCTTCCAGGCGAGCGGCCAGCTCACTGAACCTTTTGGCTTGCAGTCCGTGGGGGCTGGTGAAAAATGGCTGAGTGAAGGGAGAACGGGTCTTGCCTCTCTCTTTGCCGGCGGCGGAGGTCTTGGTGGTTTCACCTAACATGAAATATCCAGCAGCCAGCTCCGGAGTAGGGAAACGGACAATCCCCGGCGTTGCCGCCTCTGAGCCTTCATCCCGGTTTAGAATTCCTAAAGACTTGAGTGTGGGAATGTCGTCGAAGCTGGCAGCGTCTTTTATGGCTCTCATCGGAATGATGGATCTGCCATTCTGAGTCCACACGGTGAAATCCCAGCCATCCTGGGGGATGTCCAGCTCGTTTACCACGTCGTCGATTTTGACCTTCCCATTTATGTAGGATTCCATATTGTCTGCCGGAGCTCCAGAGGCAATCAGCATGTCTTTAAGGCGGGCTACCTCCTGCGGGGTGAGTCTTCCCTTGCTGAAATCATAAGTTCCATCTGCATTAGGGAAAACGTTTTCCACCCAAGCATCTGGATGGATGGAGCCAGCATAAAGCACCGGCTCCGATTCGGGGGTAAGACCAAAGGTCTTGGCGAAACAGCCGTTCTCGGTGATGCTCAGCGTGCTGTCGGGCCACATCACGATCATGTCATCCTGAATGGGCTGAGCCAGCTCTCCTTGCTTACTGAAAGTGGTGGTAGTCTTGCCCGTGCCGGAAAGTCCCAGAATTCCCATGGTCATGGCTTTTCCATCTATGGTCACTTTCTTTGCACCAGCGTGAAGGACCAAACCGCCTAATCTGTAGACATACTCGTTTAGCATTCTCAGAACGCCCTTCTTGGTTTCACCGAAATAGTCCGAGCCCATTACGTGAGTGGTCCAGTTATCCAAATCCACCACGATCGCCAGTTTTCCGGGCATATCGTCTAAACTTAATCCTGCGGTGTAAACCAATCGGAACAGTGGTTGGAATGGCTGGTTAAGCTGTTCCTTGCTTTCCACCGCAGAGCGCGGAAAAGCCAGCACCTGCTGCATTCCCGCTATGTTAGCGGCTTCCGGAGTGTATAACCACTGAACCGGCACGGCTCTTTTTCCATATCCGTAGTACCCGTGAATCCCAATTAGGGTTCCCTTCTTCTCGATATAAGCCTTCTGCCTTTCGATAAGCGCTTGGGCTTTGGCTGGATCAATGATGCTGCCGGAGAAGTTGTTCTTCTCCGATTCCGGTGCGATTATGTATGTGAACTTTGCCATCCGGGCTTTGTATCGAGAGAACTTGTCGATGTTACCGTAAGCGGTCTTCATTATAGCAGGAGTGTATTTCAGAGCCAGTTTCCGAAGATCCTCCTGAGTGGGGTCGGTTATGTATTCAACTTTATAAGGCTTTCCGGCTAAAGAGCCGGTTTTCTTCACGGCCATACTTCACTCCTTTCTTTTTTTGTTAATAACGCATTGTTTCCGAATAGAAGACATATTTTCTACCAGCACCTGACTAAAGATTGAAGAAAACATGAACTTTTAGTTTTGTAGGTCAAGCACGGCGTCCAGACGGATACGTAGGAAAGCCTGCTTGACAAATTCGCTGATCTTAATTTCATTAAATCGCGAAAGCCCCGCTTTAGCGGGATCTACGCTTCGCTCCGACAAGCTTTCGCACTCCAAACGCTTTCTATATCAGGTGATACTTTTCGATATTGGCATCTGCAATCGCCTGAATTCTTTTTATCTCCTCTTCTCCGCCCGATTTTCTAAAGTGGTGTTTGAATCTTCCCTGGAGCTTTAAGTATTCTTCCACCGGCTTTTTCTTGGCTATCTTTCTTACCGAGGTGATCTTTCCATTCTCCATCTCGAAGATGGGGATAAGTCCCGTCTGCACCGCGGTCTGAGCTACCTTGATGGTCAAAGCGGGATCGTGAATCCATCCCAGAGGGCAGGGGCAATGAATCTGGATATATTTGGGTCCTTGGATGGACAGGGCTTTCTTGACTTTCTTCTGCAAGTCGGCATAATATCCCACCGACGCAGTTGCCACATAGGGGATTCCATGAGCGGCGACTATCTCCGGCATCGGCTTTTTGTCGGTGGTCTTTCCCCAGGATATCTCACCGGATGGAGCGGTCGAGGTGGAGGCTTGAAAGGGGGTCAATCCACTTCTCTGCACTCCAGTGTTCATATAGGCTTCATTATCATAGCAAACATACAAAATATTGTGTCCCCGCTCCAGCATTCCGGAGAGACAGCCAATCCCGATGTCTGCGGTGGAACCATCCCCTCCCTGAGCAATCACAAAGGCTTCATCTTCTCTGCCCAGCGCTTTCAATGCCGCCTCAATTCCGGAGGCTACTGCGGCTGGATTTTCGAATAAGGAATGAATCCACGGCATCTTCCAGGCAGATTGAGGATAGGCGGACGAGACCACCTCCAAACATCCGGTGGCACACGTAGCAATGACGTTCTTACCCGCAGCATCCATTACCAACCTTGCCGCCAAAAGCTCACCGCAACCGGCACAAGCTCGATGACCGGGTGCAACCTGGCTTTCGGTGATCGGCTCCTTCTTTTTTGACGTAATCTTTTTATCTATTGCAGTTTCTTCATTTGCCATATTATTCTCCTATTGTATCATTCATTCGTCTTATCGTTTAAGTACCCCTCACCCTAACCCTCTCCCGCAAGGGGAGAGGGAACTTTCCCTCCCTCGATGGGAGGGATTAAGGGAGGGTGATAAACATTTCTCCTTGTCTCTATTTTACCTTCAAAAATCCTCGATGCTCGTTTATCGGTGTCACGCACCGTACGGTGCATGACGGTGTCGAAGCTCGTAGCGATGCTGGAAGCTCGTAGATCGAAACTCGTGAGTTAAATTCAAAAATCTATTCGATCATCGAACCTCGAAAGACTAGCTTCGATACGAGTCCTATGGATCCAAATTCGGACATCGCAACCCACAAACGAGCTTCGAGGACTCAATATGCATCAATTATTCACCAGTCCCGATTAATTCCTCTCTCAAATCGACAAAATGATCTTCTACTGTTTCTGATTCAGCCTTCTTTAACGCATCTACAATCGACTGGTTAGGGATGTCTCTTCCTCCTAATCCCACGATGAATCCGCATAATCTGGGCTGTTTCTTTTTCCCATAAAAGACCGTCTTCATCTCATTCAGCAATATCCCTCCCCATCCTAAGGAGAGGGCTTTTTCCATCACCACGATGGTGTCTGTGTCTTTCAGGGCGTCATAGATAGCTTCCCTGGGGAAAGGTCGGAAAGCCCGGATTTTCAGCAATCCTACATTTTGGCCTTTCTCCCTCAATTCATCTACCACCTCCCGCATGGTCCCGACCACCGAACCCATTCCCACTAAGGCGATCTTGGCGCCATCCAGCCTATATTTATCTACCAAGCCGCCTGAATATCTTCCAAATACCCGGTTGAATTCATTGGCTACCTCCTCTATTACCGGTTTGGACGCCTCTACTGCTTGCATGAGACGATATCTGCTTTCCAGGTAATAAGCAGGCTCTGCCAGAATTCCAAAGGTAACCGGATTTTTGGTGGTTAAATAGACCTTGGGTTTATATGGAGGGAGAAATTCATCCGCCATCTTCTGATCGAGCAATTCCACCGGCTCGAAGGCATGAGTGAGGATGAACCCATCCATATTGACCATTACCGGAAGAGAGATTTCCGGATTTTCTCCTATTTTGTAAGCTTGTATCTGCATGTCTGCGGCTTCCTGACAATCCTCGGCATAAAGCTGAATCCATCCCGAGTCTCTTATGGTCATGGCGTCCTGATGATCGTTCCAGATGTTTATCGGCGCTGACACGGAACGGTTGGCGCAAGTTATAGAGACCGGAAGTCTTAATCCAGCTATATTAAAAAGAACCTCCAGCATCAAAAGCAAACCCTGGGAGGTGGTGGTGGAATATGCTCTGGCGCCGGTGGCGGAAGCTCCTAAAATCACCGAAGCGGCGGCAAATTCGCTCTCCACATTGATAAACTCCGACTTCAATTCCCCATCTGCCACCATTTGGGCAAGATTCTCCACGATATGGGTTTGGGGGGTTATAGGATAAGCGGAGACCACGTGAGGACGACATGCCTTTACCGCCTCTGCCACTGCTTTAGATCCTTCAATTACTTTTTTCATCATCGCACCTCCAGTTCCATCTCGATATCTTTAACCGGACACTCTTCTGCACAGATTCCGCATCCCTTGCAAAACTCCATGTCCGCCCAGTATTTCTTATCCTCTCCGAATATCACTCCATCCGGGCAGACCATCACGCATATACGACAGTCATTGCATTTATCATGCTTGAAGACCGGTTTTTTCACCCTCCAGCTTCCGGTCTTGTATTCCTTGCTCGATCCCGGTTTAACCGTGATTCCTTCCGGTTTGGTTGATCCAGATCCGGACTTAGACACGTTTTCCTCCTTTTCCGCTTGAGGCGGATACTGTCTGATGCTGGGACATTAAATCATAAGCTTTCTGAATAGCCCGGGCGTTTTTCTCTCCCACTTCGCCGGGGAATCTTTCTTTTACGCTTTTGATTATTGCCTCCACCGAGATCAATTTGGTGATGCCGGAGAAAGCACCCATCAGAGTGGTGTTCTGCACTGCTCTGCCGATGATTTCTAAAGCTATCCTGGTGGCGGGAATGGTTCTTACTTCAGCCGTGGTTTTGAGTCCCAGCTCTTCCGGTGCTTTTTCCGTATCGACTAAAACCATTCCATCCGGTTTCAGTCCCTTCAAAACGTCTATGGCACCAATCAATGTATTATCCTGAATGATCAGGTAGTCAGGCTCATAGATCTGACTTCGACCCGTCACCTTATGATCTGCGATTCGCACAAAAGACTGAACCGGCGCACCCATGCGCTCACTTCCGAATGAGGGGAAGGCTTGGGCATATTTCCCATCCTCAAATGCCGCCACAGCCAGAAGCTCCGCCGCGGTCACCACCCCCTGACCTCCACGACCATGTATCCGTATTTCTTTTAACATAATCCTCCTTGTTCTGCAGGGGCAACTCAAAAGTTGCCCCTACAAAAAATATCACTAATCTAATATCTCACCAGCTTAGGTTACCTCACCGAAAGTTAGTGAAAAATTTCACAATCTTATTAAATACGAGAATTCCCTCTGCAAGTTTTGAAAAATTTACCTCTCCCCCTTGGTCCCCCTCTCCTTGTTAAGGAGAGGGGGAAAGAGGGGGTGAGGTGATCTTAAAGTTTAGGCAAGGTAATCTTCTTCTGTGCCTGATATTTCCCCTTTTTATCTTTATAAGAGGTTTGACATATCTCATCCGATTCCAGAAAAATTATCTGGGCGATTCCTTCGTTGGCGTAGATTTTGGCAGGAAGCGGAGTGGTGTTGGAGATCTCCAATGTGGCGTATCCTTCCCATTCCGGCTCAAACGGAGTGACGTTGACTATTATCCCGCACCGGGCATAGGTGGATTTTCCCAGACAGATGGTCAATATATTTCTGGGGATTTTGAAATACTCCACCGTTCTTGCCAGAATAAAGGAGTTAGGCGGAATGATACAAACACTCGCTTTAGTATCTACCAGAGATTTGGGGTCAAAATTCTTAGGATCGATCACTGTTGTATTAACATTGGTAAAGACCTTAAATTCGTCCGCCATCCGAATGTCGTAACCATAAGATGAAAGCCCAAAGGAGATCACTCCTTTCTTCACCTGTCCTTCGGAGAATGGCACGATCATTTCATGCTCCTTCGCCATTCTTCTGATCCATTTATCTGATTTGATAGGCATAGTTTAAGAAATTTAAATTCAAAATTCAGAATTCAAAATGCAAAATGCAAAATTACAAATCAAAATCAAAAATTGAATGTGATAGCATTTAGAAGTGTCGCAAAACAAGAGAATTTATTTGATCTTGATTCTTTAAGTTTGAACTCTGAATTGTAATTTTGAATCTTGAATTTTGAACCTTGAATCCAATTTTGCACTTTGCATTTTGCAATCTGCAATTTGCATTTATTGTTTTATTGTTTTATCTTTTTTTATGTCTTCCCGAGCCCTAAAGGCTCGGCTACGCGATAGCTCCAGATTTATTGATCTTATTAATCTTGAATCTAATTTTGCACTTTGCATTTTGCAATCTGCAATTTGCATTAAATACTGTATTCCGACATTATCCTCTTAATCTTTTCCGTGAGCTTCAGCGCCTCATCCATGCTCCTCTGCCACATGTTTCGACCGAAAATCAAACCGGTCACGCCTCCTTCCATTGAAACCTTTACTTTTTCTAAAAGATCTTCATCCGATAGCTTGCTTCCTCCGGAGATCAAGACCAAAGTTCTGCCGGCTGATTTCACCACTTTTTCCACTGCCTGCTGTGAAGAGAGCTTCATCTGGTCATAGGGTTTGGGTAAGTCCTTTGCTTTAGTCTCATAATATTCCGGATAGTTCAATTTGACCAAATCTGCGCCCAGCTCACATGCCACCCGAGCGGCATAATCCACCGCATATAAGCTGTCTTTTCCTCCTTTAGCTTCAATGGCTTCACCCCGGGGATAAGCCCACATGATTAATGGCATGCCATATTTGTCACAATCCTCTCTGATTTTGTAAAATTGCCTGATGTCCTCGTTTTGAGCCGGCGAACCCACGTATAGAGTATATCCCACAGCGTCTGCACCTAATCTCAATGCATCCTCCACTGATGCGGTCTGAGGAGAGAAAGCGTGGGTATCTTTGGGTATGTTAGTTTTGCCATTCAGTTTCAAAATCAAAGGGACCTCTCCGGAAAAATCTTTTAAATACTTCTCTGCCAAACCGATGTGAAATACTATTCCGGAATAGCCACCTTCCTTGGCCAACCTTAATTGAAAGAGCGGATCAACCGCATCCGGGTTGGCAAAAAAATCGACCGGTCCATGCTCCAGCCCTTGATCTATAGGCAGAAAAAGCAAGGTGCCATTAGCCGGACCATATTTGTATAATAGCCGGTGAAGCTTAGTTCTTTTACCCAGGCTAATATCTAAATCTTTCAAAGTAGGTTTTGGTTTCATCTTCACCTCGGTTTTTATTGGATTAACCGGAAACATCCAATTCTATTTGAGGATAACCTCTTGCACTTTGTCCCCCATCTATATTATGGCTAAGGGATGATTGGGAATAAGTGTAAAAGAGGCAATCACAGGGATGCTTAATCAATCTTGTAGCTAACTGGAAAAATCAAAAGCTATGAGACTAAGTCTGCCAGGGTATTTTGAGTAAGGAGCTTCAAGAGATAATCTTGAGCTTTTTTCCATATTTTACGAAGCTCACAGATTTCTTCCCGCTCGCACTCACCCAAAAGACTCAAACACCTGGTGAAATGAATGGGGCCCTGAATGCTTTCCAGAAGCTCCTTCACCGTAATCTGATCAGCTGGTCGAGCCAGGGAAAATCCACCTCTGGCTCCCCGATGAGATATTATCAAACCGGACCGGGTTAAATTTTGAAATATCTTAGCTAAAAATTTCTCCGGCAGATTTTCCGCCTTGGCGACTTCAGCTAATGAGACTATCTTTCCCTTAGGCTGTTTAGCCAGATATATCACACCGAAAATACCGTAGTCACCAGCTTTGGTAAGTTCCATAAAACAGACCTCCATAGAAAACAGGACTAATCATATCTTACTATTCATTATAATACCCTCCTTTATTTATGTCAACAAAAATCGTGTGCGTGTGCGGGAAACGGAAGAGAGAGGGTATCCCCCGGTTGGTTTACAGAAGAGATGGGAAAATAAGTTAGAGGGGAGGTCGGTTAGTTCCCAACCCATTTGGGCATAAGCTACGAAACGTGACTAAAGTTAGTTAGAACGATTGCCAGTTCCTAGCCACTTTAGTGGCGAAGATTAAGAAACGCGACTATAGGTAATTAAAACAAACAAGGGGATTGTTTTTTTGCCCCCTAACAAGGTGGTAGGTGGTTTTTTGCCCCCCTGACAAGGGGGGTGGGGGGGTTCGTTTGTTAGTTTTTGTAGACTCGAATTCATATCTCGCTGGGGACATTCTCCCAAAAGTTGCTTGACAAGGCTAAACAAATAATTATAATGCCCTATGTGTATAGAATGGATTTACCCAGAAATCGGTGGGAAGAAATATATGCTGGGGTATTTTGGGTTAGGGAGTGAATAATGCTTGTTATATGGTTGGGTGTCTTTGGCTGGTGCTAAAGCAGACAAAGGTTCTTGTACGGAAACCATATAATCAATAGTCGGGTATTATTAAAACAAGAGAGGTAAGGTTATGCTAACGGTTCATAAAAAAATTGTAGTAGACGAAAAGGGTAAACCAAATGAAGTGATTATCCCCTGGAAGAAGTATAAGGAAATCGAAGAGCTATTAGGATTAGATCTGGATAAGAAGGCTATCGAAGATCTCAGGCAAGCACAGAAAGATAGGGAAAGAGGCAAAAAAGATGCATACGTAGAATTGGATTCTATATGAAATACAAGGTTATTGTCCACAAGCGAGCGGCTCGTTATTTAAGAAGACTCCCTGAATTTCAAAGGCAGCGCATTAAACAATCTCTGAAAGAATTAGAGGATGGGATCACGGATAATGTGGATGTAAAGTCAATAGTAATTTAATGAGCACTGATGAATTTCAAAATAGTTGGAGAAGTCATCAACAAAAAGACCATCGCAATTGGCAATTCCATTCGTGAAGTTGCACGTTTACGAAAGATATACGGTGCTGGTCGATGGAGAAAGAGAAAGGGGATTGCTAAAGTTCGCCTTCCCGATTCTACAGTATGCAAAGCCGAGGTTCATTGGTATGAAGCTCATGGAATTGGCAAAAGGGAAATCAAAATTAAACGTATTTTGGATGAATGACTATGAAACGACAGAACTTGAAGCCCCAGTTCGCAGTTTGCATCAACAACGAAGGATACTCCGCCTCGTTGGAGTTACGCAAAATCTATCAGGTACTGCCTGATGTTCACGCCACTGAACATAAGTGTGTACGAGTGATCGATGAATCAGGCGAAGATTACCTGTATCCTGCAGAGTATTTTGTATTACTAGACTTGCCGCAAGCTGTAAAGAAAACCTTTTCGTTAGCAACGTAAGGCTCCTTTGTTCCCGGTTGGTGTTCCTCACCAATCATATGGGATACTGTTGATGTGAAAAAACGTGGGGTGAAGAACTACTGAAAATAGATTAGGAGCCCTGTGCTCGGGACACTATTCTTTTGTAGGATGCGCAGGGCACCCGACTAACGAGGCTGTTAATAACACAAGAAAGGGGAAATGTATGAAAACCACTTTGCTACTCTTAGCTGTGATTTGCCTTTTTGGGCTAATTCTCGACACTCAAGCCGAAGTCCCAAAACTGATGAACTATCAGGGTAAACTGACAACACCCGAAGGTGCTTCTCTGGACACTATGGTTTCGATGCAGTTCTCCATTTATTCAGACAGCACAGGTGGAAACCCGCTCTGGATTGAAACCCAGCTGTCCGTCAAGGTGGACAAAGGCATCTTCAACGTCCTTTTAGGAAGCGCCTACGAAATTCCTGAATCTGTTTTCACAGGGGCCATCCGATATTTAGGAGTCAAGGTCGGTGCCGACCCTGAGATGTCACCGAGAAAACCAATCATCAGTGTGGGCTATGCTTACAACTCAGAAATGCTGAATGGAAGAAATGCAGGTAACGGTGATAGTAATATACCGGTCAACAACGGCAGTCTCAACGTAAACTTGAACGCAGATTATCTTGATGGTTACGATGCGCAAGCATTGTTGTCCCCAGTAAAACAAGTCCTTCGTGACACAATGTGGGTAGGTCCAGATGTTAGCAATCCACGAACTAAAGAGTTATCAACATCAATTGATCCGAATAAGTCTATCGTATTACTCGGACAACCATACTGGAATGATAACACGGGTTGCGAGATGGCATTCTACCATTTATTACAACTCACATCCACAACCATAACCATCTGGCAATCCTGCACTGTGTATGGCGCAGCGTTTGTTATAGACTATCAGATAATTGAATACAAATAAAGAGTTGTAGGTTAGGAGCGCTGTGCTGGTGGCACTATTCATTTGTCTGGTGTGCAGGGTACCAGACCTTCGAGGCTTTTAGAGTATTATACGGGAACCACATAATCAGTAGTTAGGCGGGCTGTTTTCGGGTTACTTGTCTTAGGACAAGTAATGGGATCGTAAGTCTTATGGATAGAAGTGAAGCAATTCGAATGGTTAGCGAGCTTCAGAATCTACATGACATAACTGGTCAGTTACTTAATGAATTTGGTTTGGAACCGTTTTCTGGTTCTATGGCTTCACTTGAGTTACGGGATTTTCAGAGACCTAAGTCAGTGAAGACTGTTTATGCGCAAGGTTCTTTACTCATTGAAGTGGCAGCTGACCATGTAATTGAATTTACGAAGACAGTAACCGAACCAGTGCAAACAATAGCCCCATACACCTGTGTTCGTGCAGTTGTCGAAGCTTCTGCTATTGCATCATGGTTATTGGATCCATCTATTGACATGAAAACACGCGTTAGTCGGAGCTTTGCTTTTCAATACGAGGGGCTAATACAGCAGGCGAAATATGGGCAGTCATTAGGATTGGACTCCGATGCTAATAAGGTTCAGGTCCGTATAGACGAAATGGAAAAAATCTCTCTTGGTATAGGTTTCCCCAGAGTTCTCAATGAAAAGGGTAAACGAATTGGCATTGCCCAGAAGATGCCTTCAATAACCGAAATTGTAAATAGCGAGTTGGGTGAAGAATCAACATTTCGTCTCCTTTCTGCCATTGTACATGCTCATCATTGGGCTTTGGTACAATTAAGTTTTAAGAAAGCCCAGGAGGAAGAACCCATAATCGAAAAGCATTTGAATCCACTATCCGTTAGTTGGCTTTGCTTTAAGGTAGCCAAGGTTTTTGTCAGACCTGTTTGGTACAAGTGCCTGTTATTCGGATGGGATTCAGGTAAGCTTGTGGCTTGCCTTGAGACAAGTTTTAAGCATTAGGTATTAAGAATGTAGAGGAACGATTTTGGAGAACAGAAAAATGATAACAGTAGTAAGTTAAGAGTCCTGAGCTCCTGACACTATTCATTTGTCAGGTGCGTAGGGCTCAAGGTTAGCAACAAACCTCACCCCCTTAGTCCCCCTCTCCTTACCAAGGAGAGGGGGATACAGGGGGAGAGGTCTCTGGTCATGCGTAAGGTGCGCAGGATACTTGACCTACAAGACTATTTAACTGAATAAAATACCCTGGGTTACGTATTAACAGAAAGGCTTTGAAATAATATACGAGGAGGTAGAAGATGCTAAAAATTCATAAAAATATTGTGCTGAATCAAAGTCGAAAGCCGGTGGCTGTCCAAATACCCATAGAGGAATTCAAGCGTTTGGAGGAGATAATAGAAAATTATGGATTGGCAAAATTGATGGATGAAGTAAAAGACGATGAGAGGCTTTCAGGTAAGGATGCAAAAAAATATTATCAATCATTGAAATAAAATGTGGAAAGTTGAGTATACAAAACGCTTCCTAAAAGAGCTCTCTAAGCTACCTAAGGAAATTCGAGCTAAAGCGGAAAAAATAGTTTTTGAGGAACTACCGTTTTCCATTCCCTTCGAGCTCGGATATCTCGAACAGATGACCGGTTATCCTAATAAGTACAAAATTCGAATCGGAGAATGCAGAATAGGCATCACGATAAATAAATCCAAAAGATTGTTGATTTGTCAACGCGTCGCACATCGAAAAGACATATACCGTATATTCCCCTAATCAATGCTAAATCCACGTAACCAGACGCATCACTTTACCCCCATTCCTCTGAGCTTCAAAGCAACAGATGAGTGTGGTAGTATGTCAAAAGCCCCGTGCTCCTGAACTATTCATTTGTCAGGTGCTCGGACGAGCCCGTCTGGGCGCAGTTCACCCAACCTGTAGTCTTTCTTACCCCAAAAAGCATATTCGCAATTTATAGTGAGCTTCGAACTACAACTTTTGTGGTGAATAGGATAGCGCCAGTATATATGAGAGGCAGTGTATTATACATGCATCCTTTTTGCTTTTACAGAATGTGTAATTTTTAGCTGGAATTGTAAATTATGAACTTAAAGCTTAGTCAAAAAATGGGCTCCCTAAACGTCAAACCACCAAGTGTTTGTTCCACTTTGAGTTGGAACGAAAAATTCCTTTTATGGTGAGCTTCGAACCATCTTTTTGATACAGGCATAAATATCCACAATTCGTTGCAGGAGAACGAGCTGGAGGAAAAGTGAGAAAAAAATAAAAATAACCACCAGTAGCACCAGTTCCACCGGTCACGCATTCCGAGTTTGTCCCAACTTATGTCACTGCTCTTTGGCAGTCTTCTCTCTATTTTTTTTCGGCGGACGACGGATTCATCCTGAACGGATTCACCGTGAACGGACGGCGGACTATTTATTACGCGCATCCTTTCAAAGGCGCAGGTCCAGCGCGATATAAATAGCTTATCAGATAAACGACGTCACCCAAATCTGTGATGCAGTCGTTATTGGGGTCTCCTGATGGTCGAGGATAGGGGGCGGGTCCATCTTTATAGAGATATGTAATCAGATACACTATATCGCCCAACTCCACATCTCCGCTTCCATTGGCATCTCCCCACACATAAAGCGGAGCGAGGTTTTTGAAGATCATATTTGCCCCTCCCCAGTTGCTGACTCCCAGATCGGGCTTGTAGGAATAATCGTAATCCAAGACGATCTGGGTCACCGGAGCGGTGGCGACAGAGACCCAGCCGGTTGGTAAGTTATAACAGTATTGGGTAAGATCAAGGGTATCACCATCCACTATCACATGCTCCATAGAGTGAGCAGGATAGTGATTTATATAGAACACTTTCTTAATTCCATTTCCGGGATGAGCTTCACCCCGAACGTTTAACACGCCATCGCCATCCACATCTCCCCACACCATCTCCTCCACCACAGCGGAATAACCGGAGCTGCATTGCCAGGTGGGATTGGTGGTCAAAGTGATTCCGGTATTCTCATACACCACGGAAAGTCCCCACCATCTGCCTGAGGCTAAATCCCGGTCACCGTCATGGTCCACGTCGCACCAGGAGACGGAGGAGCCATATCCCTGGTTGCTCGATTGCCAAACCGGCGTTGTGTTCAGCGTTCCTCCCGTATTTTTATATACTTGAAAATAACCGGGCTGACCCAGCTGATTATTGTTAGCCACTGCCAAGTCCAGCCAACCATCATTGTCCATATCTCCCCAGTCGAGGGTGTTTCCATCGTAATATCCGCCGGAGTTCCAGGAAGCAGTTTGCTCGATTGTGCCTCCAAGATTATAATATATGAAAGCCGGACCTATTGAGCTGATGAAAGAAAGATCCAAATCTCCATCGTTATCCACATCAGCCCAGGCGACGTCGTAACAAGGGGTGGTGTCGGTGGAAGTCCAGGAAGGGGTGGTTTCCAAAGTCCCGTTGTGGTTGTAATAGATCCTCTGACGTTCATAGATGCTATTATAGGATTCTCCGCATGCCACTGCTAAGTCCAAATCACCGTCTCCATCTGCATCCCCGAAGGCGCAGGCAAAAGTGTGTATGGAATCGGCAGATTCCCATGAAGGTGTGGTCTCCAGAATCCCTGCGTGGTTCATATAGATCTGAATGGTGGTTTTTCCCCATCCGGAAGCGATATAGTTGGACACGGCAAAATCCAGATAACCATCTTGATTGACGTCTCCCAATGCGGAATGTCCGGAATATTGCGAATTAGATGAAGCCCAGCCGTGAGTGGTTTGCAGAGAACCACTATTATTGAAATAGACATAGTTAGGCGCCATTGCCATGTCGTTACCGTTGGATATGGCAAAATCCAGATAGCCGTTTTTGTCGACGTCACCCCAATTGGCGCCGGTGGAATAAACTCCAGTCTCGGTCGATCTCCAGAAAGGGGCTTTCTGCAAGGGGATGGCAGCTATGCCGAGTGCATAAGTAACCAAAAGTAAAACAAAAACGATTAACAGTTTCCGAATCATAAATCACCTCAATAATTATTTAAAGTTTTAACTTTGCCTGCCTTAAAGGTGGCGCTCCTCCTTTGTAAAGATAACCTATAAGATAAACCACATCACCTAAATCTACTTTTAGGTCACGGTTGGCATCACCGGAGGAATAAGGTATAGGAGAAAGACCATTCTTATAAAGATAACCGATTAGATAGACCACATCCCCTAAATCGATCTTCAAGTCGCGGTTGACGTCTCCTCGAATGAATGGCTCTACCTGCAAAGTGAATAAAAGATTTAAATTCCCGTTGACCTGCACCATAGTATCGAGTGATGAATAACCGGGATGAGTTATATGAAAGAGGTAATGCCCATCCCCCACAGGACTAAAACGGAAATAACCAGTTTGGTCAGTGGTATATAACCAGCTATACTCCACCAGTTGAACTATGCTGCCAGAGGAGTCTGGGGGATTATCCGACAAGCCAACTTTTCCAGTCACCTGAAAGTAATTTGTTACCATCACCCACATGGAATCTGAGTCTGAGTGTCCGAATCTATCAAAAGCGGTCACCTTCACCCAATAAGTCCCATTGGGAAACTCCTCCGTGCTCCAAACTTGGTTATGATCTGACGATTCGATGACACTGTCTCCATCCGTATTGGTGACGATGAAATAGTAATTCCGGTAATCATAATCTCCTTGAGTTTGGCAGATGGCATCCTCTTGAAAGACTACACCCACATTTTGATCCCAGAACAGAGTATCTGTGAAAATGAAAGAGAGGATCGGACCAAAAGAAACGCTGTCATTGAATATTGAATATTCAATCCGATAGGGGATAAGTTTCCAATAAGGATTATTGATTTTGTCATATATCTTCGAGACAATATCTACATCGCCCGCGACTGAGCTTCCAGGATTGAAATAGGTGTGAGTATTATTCTGGCAGAAAGCGAATTTATCACTTCCTCTCGCATTCTCGATCACCGGAGGATCGGTCTCGTCGATGGGAACCAGCTCATCCAAAGGATTGGCGATGAATTTCCAGTCCGCAGTCCAGGTGGTGCCTTGATTTCTTATCTTGACGAAGTGCAGATGATGAAAGCCAGAAGTGGGCCAATATACTAAATTACCCAAATAGTCCCCTTCCTGGACGGTGTCACCTACTTGCACTTGAATAGTAGGCTGATCCAGATGAGCATAAAGCCAACCGTCACACCAATCAGTACCGGCTGAGTCGCCAATTGCCACTCTCCAGTGATATTGAGCAGAGGTGGTTAGAACCGCTTTAACTATGCCCGATTTGACCGCATAGACGTGAGTTCCAAAAGGCTGAAGAATATCAATTCCGGGGTGAAAGTATGGATCACCACCATAATTTTGATACTCTCCATAGTTATTCCCTAAACCTAAGGAAACGTTTCCGGGATTAAAGGGCCAACGAATTGCTTCGGTTGGGGATAGGAAAAAAACTAAAAAGAATATAGACAAAAAGATAAGCCCTAAGATTCTTTTCGATTTGTATGAATTTTGATCCATTTTAGATTTCAAAAACTTGCAAACAAAGTTATGATTATAGAATACAATAACTTAGACTGGTTACCTCATATTTTACTTCACATTATTATGCAATACCATATCAGCTTAATTTTCATGGCTCACTGATATAAGTATAGCATTAAAGCTGAAAATGTCAAGACGATATTTAAGGATATTTATGTTAGCGGATTTAGTTATAGTCTCTAAGAGAGAATCGTGGAGAATACAGAGGGATTCAAGATTTAAGATCTTAAACCCAAAATGCAAGTCCCAAGCACCAAGTCCCTTATTTTCAACCATGAGATGATTCTTTTAAACAGAAGAAGTTACATCTGGGCTAGCGCAGAAAGGATAATATCATCACCCGAACGGAAGTATTTGAATGAAGAAAATGAAATTAAGTTATTAGCTCTAATTGGAGTGGAAATATCAATATAGCTCATTCCCCTTCCCAAAATCTTCGGGGCAATGACTACCATTAACTGGTCAAACAGTCTTTTTTCAAGAAAAGAATTGATTATTTTTGCTCCCCCTTCGACCAAAACAGAGCGAATATTCCTTTTCCCCAATTCATGTAAAAGATTTGGTAAGTCAACCTGATTGGAAATACTCTTTTTTATTATTAATATTTCTGCACCCTGGGATTCATATCTTTTTATTTTCTTTGCATCACAAAGGGAGGTGGTGGCAAAGATGGTGGAATGCTCCGTTTTTCCTTGGAGAGCTTTTGAGTTAATTGGCGTTCGGAGCTGGCTGTCGACTATAATTTTTATGGGATTTTTACCTTCGACCAAGCGAACGGTAAGTTGAGGATCGTCCTGGATAATCGTGCCTACCCCCACTAAGATGGCATCATGGATGCTCCGCATTCGATGAGCAAAACGAAGAGAGTCTGGACTGCTGATCCACTTGGAATCCCCAGTGAGGGTGGCGTTTTTTCCGTCCAGCGTTTGAGCGAACTTCAATGTGACGAATGGGAGTCCGGTCTTACGATGTTTAGCTTGAATAAACCTTCCCAGAGACTTTTCAAGCTTCAAGATGGCATCTTCGGTCAGTATTGGAATGTTCTTCATTGTTACGCAGATAGTCTTTGATCTTTCTAAAGAAGAGTAAGCATTCAACAATTTGTTGTCAAGACATTTTTACCTCACCTCCTTTTATTCCCCCTCTCCTACAGGGTATGTTGAAAAACCCGTTATTGATGGATTGGACTCCGTAGGGACAGGGCTTGTCCCTGTCCTAACTCCAAAGCGGACAGCCACACTTCGTGCTGAGCGCACTCAGTGCGAAGCAAGGGCTGTCCCTACGACAACTTCTCCTTGATGATTTTATCACAGAAGGGACTTTTTCAACAGTCCCTACAGGCTGTGTCACAATTCGGTTTTTTGTAGCCATCCATATGGACGAAAACCGCTTGTTGAATTCCAACAGCTTACGTCCATATGGACGGCTACAAAGTCAAAACACAATTGTGATACATCCTCTTAGCAAGGAAAGGGGGATCGAAGATCCGTAGGACAGAGGGTGAGGTTAGAAACAACCATTACATTTTTCTTTGGTGCAATTTGATTAATCCAGCCGGTGGAAGAAATTCTAATATCTTGAAGGAGCGACCATCGCAGAGATAAATATAATCGTTCTTTACTATTAAATTGCCTGGACTGTCCAAAAGAGAATAGCTGGCTACCAGATAGGGAGAGGAAGGAGAGGAGACATCAATAACCTCTATTCTGTGATTCCCCATAGTTAAATAAGCGTAATCATCTTCTATATATAAATCTTTGATCTCCAGAAGGGTGGAATAAACACCCAAAAACAAGGGTGCTTCTGGATCGGTGAAGTCATATATCTCCATTCCTACTCCTTCACTGGTTAAGAACAGAAGATTGTTAGAAAAGAAAACCCGCCTGCATCTACCCACTGTGGGAATGGATTTCACTATAAAAGGATGATCTTTATCCGCAATATTGATGACGGTCAGTCCTGCTGACAGATCTGCTACATAAAGATAATCACCTTGCAAAGAAACTTCCTGGGGTCTTCCTGGAGTCTGAATAAATCCCTTAGGAACAAGATTGAGAGGAGAGTGGATATCTATTATCTGAATATTATTTTCAGCATTTAAAAGATAAGCATATCCATCATTTACCTTCACTCCGTAAGTGTATCCTTGGGGCTGGTATCTTTCCACCACTTCCGGATGATAAGGGTCTGAGATGTTCACAACCTGCATTCCAGCTAAAAGGGCGGTAAGATAGGCGTAGTCTCCTTCGACCTCGATGCCATTGTTGTTGTAAGGAGCAAAAAGAGTGCTTACTATCTGAGGATGGGATGGATCCGCTGCATTCAATACATGAAGTCCAGAGTGTTCACATATCACGTAAGCGAAATTTTCTTTCACCGCCACATCTTCGCAGGAGCCGGGAAGAATCCACCTGCCCGAAACGAAAGGACGATCAGGATTGAAGACGTTGATTATCTTGATTGGAGCAAATTGATCGGACACAAATATAAAATCAGAATAGAAATAAACTCCTTTAGTATCGTCCCCCAAGCGCAGAGCAGCCACCTTTTGGGGAGAGGTTTTGTCGTTGGTGTTCAGTACTTCGAGTCCCTGGTAGGTTATACCAAGATAAACGTAATCGCCATTTAGATTAGCATCCGCTATCGCAGAGGCGGGTGCATAGTTAGAAAGAGGGAAGATATTTTTGGGATTGGTTGCGTCTAAAATCCATAGCTCATCCGGAGTGCTAAGATAAGCATAAATCTTTTCACTATCGGCATTGACGAAAACTTCTCTTGCTCCTGTTACTATGTCAGACGATCCAAACTCAAAAGGGAAATAAGGGAAAAACACGTTAATCAATTTCAAGCCCCCCGATCCTGCCAGATACGCCAGATTACCGTGCAAACAAACGGAGTGAGCCGAAAAGCCAGCGATGCTACAAGAGCCAATCAAAGAGATATTGAAAGGATCAAAAACATCCACGACCAAAAGCCCGGCATTTCTTGCGGCTAAAAAAGCACAATTATCTTTAACCTTAATATCCATAGGGGCATCGGAAGTTTTAATGCTGTCTATTAAGATGGGTTGGTTAACTGATGAAATATCAATTACATACATGGAGCTATCTTTGGCAATGACGTAAGCATAATTACCGGAAACATCCAGTTTATGACTATTTTTGTGAAGCTCAACTTGTCCGATGGGTGAAGGGGAGTTAATGTCGGATAAATCTACGATAGTTAATCCGTCAAAGAAAAGACAAAAAGCTTTTGACTGTTGGAATTTGACGTCACGCAAGTCCGACCATAGGGTGCTGGAGAGCTGGATTATACTCGAATCGGAGGTGGAAGGAAATTGCGCATTTATTCGGACAGGAGGGAAAATGATAAATAGTCCGATTAATCCTGCAGATATGAGCGTTGTTATTTTCGGCATTTCATCTTTTAAGACTAGTTGACAGCAATTCTTAAACTAATATATCTCTTTTTTAGTTTTTGTCAATCCGTGGATTCTCTCTGATGATGCTTAATGTTGACATTCGATTTCTAACAACATATAACAGCAAAGAATGGATTAGCAAAAGCATGTAGAATAAAATACGTCCTCCTATTCAGCCAGAGTAAGCATTCTTTATTTTCGACTGTTTGTCGTCTTCAAAAATAAGTTTGTGTTTTGTGTTACTTCTTTTTATAATTGGATCGGCGATTGAATTAGAATCATCACAACTATTATGATGGACAGAGAAAAATATCTCCTTAGAGTAATTGGGACTGGGTTTGTAGCTTTACTAATTTGCGGGTGCGAGGGCAAAAAGCCGGATGATGACATAACGCTGATAAAACAACTTTTGGCGAAGCTCGAAAGAGGGATGGATCAAAAGAGTGCAGCCGTTTTAGACTCGGTTATTCAAGATAAGAAGAAAGACTTAGCTTCTCAGCTTTTAGATAGCTTGTCAATTGAAGGAAAGTATGATGGCGCCCGGATAACCAGCAAGATGTTTGTGGTGATCATGGATAGTGCGGAAGTTAGACTGAGACTGAGACTGAGTACAGAGCTTGCTAAAAAAGGAGATGAAACAAAGGAGATCGAAAAGCCTCTTAAACTCTTTTTACATAAGAAAAAAGGAAAATGGAAAATAAACAGGTTTAGCATGGAGGGGGATGATCAATAAACCAGAATCCGACTCTTGGTTCGGGCGGGGGTTGCACGAACGCCCAGACGGTGGCGTCTGCCTGCCCGTCTGGGAACCCCCACCCGATCCAAGGTAGACC
>Ga0315288_10002620_pt1 | contig 23166 bp, 16 predicted proteins | sample YL17G11_20_MG_FD_203454 | JGI IMG/M metagenome (GOLD analysis project Ga0315288, IMG submission 203454) | Sediment microbial communities from Yellowstone Lake, YNP, Wyoming, USA - YL17G11_20 | ecosystem: Environmental > Aquatic > Freshwater > Lake > Sediment | place: USA: Wyoming | collected... | reverse complement strand
GGTCTTCGGGCGCAAGGGCGACGCGGCCAAGTCCAGGGCCCTTTGCGAACAGGCCCGGAAGCATCTGACCAAGATCGAGGACCTCGTCGGGCTCGCCAAGGCCAGCTACACCATGGGCTACGCCAACATGGCCGAGGGAAAGTACGACGCGGCCAAGAAGAGCTTCGAGGAATCCATCAAGAGGATCGAGCAGAACGACATGCCGACGCTGGCGGCGTATTACACTTATCAGTACGGGCTGGCCCTCCTCAAGATGGGCGACAAGGAGATGGCTCTCCGGCAGCTCAAGAAGGCCTTGCGTACCTACAAGCAGGTCGGGGCCGACGGCTACATCGCGAGGGTACAGGCCGACATCGAGAAATATTCGAGGCACGGCTGAGCTGGTCATCTTTTTTTCTTCGGAGGTGCCAATGCATACAGCGCCTTCTCGTACGCCGAGTAGGCGGTCTTCCCCCAGAGTATGAAGACGACTTCGTCTATGCCATCGTTGGCCTCGAGGAAGTCCCTCACGGCCTTCAGGGCCACCCGGGCCGCATCGTCGAGCGGATACCCGTAGGCGCCGGTGCTTATGGATGGGAAAGATATCGTCCTTATGCCTTCCTCGAGGGCCAGCTTGAGGGATTCCCGATAACAGCTAGCTAGTGTCTCGGGCTCCTTGCCCTTCCCTCCGCGCCAGACCGGGCCGACGGTGTGTATGACGAACCTTGCGGCCATCCTGCCCGCTGTCGTGATGACCGCATGGCCCGGCTCGAGGCGGCCGATACTCGCGCTTATCCTCTCGCATTCCTCGAGAATGGCTGGCCCTCCGGCGGAATGGATGGCCCCGTCGACGCCGCCACCCCCCATCAGGCTGCTGTTGGCAGCGTTGACTATCGCCTCGGTCTCCTGCAGTGTGATGTCACCTTCCTTCAGGACGATGACGCCCTTGCCTATCTTGACGCTGGCCACGGGATACCCTCAACACGAGAACGGCCCCCGGGAATATCTTTTTTCCCTCGAAGGTTCCGGCCTGCTAAATAAAAAGCGAGCAAAAGATTATTATCCTGTCCTTTTATCCCCGCACGGTGGCCAAAATGTCATCGAAGGGAACGAAGGAGACGTCCGAGGAAGAGGACAAGGAGACCACAACGAGCAAGTCCGAGGATGGGACGCCTCCTGGCCGCCAGTCCACGACCGGGCACCCGGCCGAGGTCCTCAAGCCGTTCGTGCGGGAAGAGCCGCCCACCCGCCTGGGCGAGGCCGAGAAGGTCAAGCTCCTGGCCCTGCTCAAGGGGATACGGGACGAGATGAACCAGCCCCTGAAGAAAGGCGTCAAGGCCAGGGAACAGGCGGACATGTTCATCGAGAGGTACAACTTCTTCCTCGAGAGGACTGCCCGGCACTTCCCGGGGACCGACTTCACCGAGATATTCATTCCGCTTGAACCCGGCGCCGCCACCATCGAGAAGATCCGACTGGAGCTCACCATGCTGATCGCCTATATCCAGAACGACATCATGGACATCATCGAGCAGTCCCAGCGTCTGAAGGAGAAGAACAAATGGCTCCAGGAGCGCATCCGGGAGTTCGAGATAAAGATAGCGGGCATCCAGTCCATCAAGTAGGTAAACGATAGCGGATTGGGGCCCGGGCCACCTTTGGAAACCTTTATCAAATACATTTCATTTAAGAGACATGTTATTTTCCAGACGAACATGGAGGCATGCCTATGAACCTGACATTCCTGGGTGCGACGCGTACTGTGACGGGGAGCTGCTACCTGCTGAGGTTCAACGATCAGCAGGTGCTCATCGACTGCGGGCTCTTCCAGGGCGGGCCGGAGATGGAGGAGATGAACAACATGGGATTCCATTTCGCCCCGAGAGACATCGACTACGTCCTGCTGAGCCACGCGCACATCGACCACGCGGGCCTCATCCCGCGGCTTTACAAGCTCGGCTTCAACGGCAAGATAATCTGCACACACGCCACCAAGGACCTGTGCAGCATCATGCTCCCGGACTCCGGGTACATCCAAGAGGAGGCCGCCGAGTACGCCTCCAAGCGCCGGCTGCAGCACGGGCAGCCACCGAGGCAGCCGCTCTACACGAGGGAGGACGCCGAGGTCTGCATGAAGGTCTTCAAGTCCTGCGACTACGACAAAATGATCGACCTCGATAGAGACCTCAGCGTCCGGTTCCGGGACGCGGGGCACATCCTGGGCTCGGCCTATATCGAGATACACGCCCAGGAGAACAAGAGCGAGACCTTCATCCTGTTCTCGGGGGACCAGGGCCAGACCGACCAGCCTATCATCAAGGACCCGACCATGCCGACTGACTGCGCCCCGGACTACCTGCTCATAGAATCCACCTACGGGAACAGGATGCACGAGGCCGCGGTTGACCGCCAGAAACAGCTGGTGGATGCCGTCAGGGCGAACCAGAGGAATGGTGGCAAACTTATCATACCCGCGTTCTCCGTCGGGAGGACCCAGAACATTCTTTACTACCTGAACGAGGCCCTCGTCAAGGGCGAGCTGGACTCTGTCAAGGTCTACGTCGACAGCCCGCTGGCCATTGGGGCCCTCCAGATCTACGCCAACCACAAGGAGTGCTTCGACCAGGAGACCCTGGATATGATCAAGAACGACCCGCTGCCGCTCGACTTTCCTGGCCTCACACTGACCAAGAGCAGCGACGACTCGAAGAAGATAAACGAGGACCAGGGCCCGGCCGTCATCATAGCGGCCTCGGGCATGTGCGAGGGCGGCCGCGTGCGGCACCACCTGAAGCACAACATCTGGAAGCGGGAGTCCACCATATTGTTTGTCTCCTTCCAGGCCGAGGGGACGCTGGGACGTAGAATCCTCGACGGGAACAAGGATGTGAATATCTTCGGCGAGGAATACCACGTCGCGGCCAAGGTCATGCAGATAACCGGTTTCTCGGCCCACGCCGACAAGGATGGCCTCGTGGCCTACGCCTCGAAGCTGAAGGCCAAGCCCAAGACCACCTTTATAATACATGGCGACCTGGACAGCGCCGGGGCCCTATCCGAGGAGCTCGTCCACAGATTGAACTACAACATACGCATCCCGCAGCCTTTCGAGAAGGCCCAGCTGGCTGGTAAGGGGTCCTAGGCCACAGCGACGAAAGTGAGCGACATGAGATACTTCGAGGATATCTACAAGGCAAAACCGAGGCCTTACGGCGATGGGCCCAGCGAGGCCGCCAAGGCCATGGTCGCGCACCTTGCAAAGAAGAAACCAGCGGACAGGCCCAAGGTCATAGACCTCGGCTGCGGATACGGCCGGGACTGCATTCACCTCGCCAAGAACGGCTGCGATGTGACCGGCATCGACACCAGCCGGCGCGGCATCTTGACGGCCCAGCTATGGGCGGGGCAGGAGAACATCGACGTCAAGTTCATGACCAAGGACGTCCTCGAGACCGGTTTCCCGGACAAGTCCTTCGACGGCATCCTTTGCGTAGGGGTCCTCGAGTACATCGATCCTCGCCGGAGGCCAAAGGTGGTCCACGAGATCTGGCGCCTTGCGGCCCCGGGCTGTGCCCTTGGCCTGATGGCACTGGCCACCGACGACACGGACCTCGGTACCGGGAAGGACCTGGGGGAGAACACATGGGAGGTCTGCACCGGGCTCCCAGTGCACTTCTTCACGGAGCGCGAGGTGCGGCAGTTTTTCCCCGACTTCGAGAAACACAGGCTCGAGGTTATAACCGTCCGCGAGGACGTTCAGGGACCCAGGGACCGGCGCTACTGGCTCATGCTAGGCCAGAGGCCATGAACGCGAGCATAATATTTTAATCCGGGGCGTGTGTATCGGCCCCCGTGGTCCTGTGGCTATGATTACGCGGGCTCTCAGGAAGGTCCTCCTGATAGAGGCCCTCCTCGCACTGGCGACCACAATGGTCAGCCCATTCGTCTCGATATTCCTTTACCGTACCGAACTTGGGTACATAGCCATCGCCAACTTCTACGGCCTGTGCTTCGCGTGGTGCGTAGTGTTCTGCGTCATCTTCGCCCGCTTTCCGGTCCGCAACGCCCGGCTGGCCATATCCCTATCCATGGCGGTCCTCACGGCCTTCTATCTGAGCATTTACCTGCTCCCGCCGCCGTGGCTGTTCATCATCAGTCCGCTCATCTACGCTCTCTACGTCATGTGGTTCTGGTTGCCCTTCAACTTCATATTCTGCGACCTGACAAGCAAGGGCGACAGGGGCACGACCATCGGCATCACGTTCCTCATCTTCCCGATCATCCAGCTCGTCACACCGATCATCGCTGGCACCATGGTCTCGAGGCTGGGCTACGCTCCTCTCTTCATCGTGACCGCCGTGATACTTGCGGTCAATGTCATCCTACCGTACGTCCTGCTCAAAGGGAAGATCGGCAGGGTCACCCAGCCGGCCAAATTGGACTTCAAGCCCTTTGGTATGAGATTGTCCGCTAGCCTGGTCATCCAGGGCATGCAAGACGGCACATTCTTCTTCCTGGTCCCGCTCGTCTCTCTCTACACCACCGGCGGGGAGTTCGGCGTTGGCCTCGCGCAGTCCGTCTTCGCCGTCGGAGGGGCGACGGGAGCAGTGGTCGTGGCGCGCTGATCGGACCGGTCCGTCGACAGGGTCACTTGGCTCAGGGCCGGCGCCCTGGCGTCCGTGCCGCTCTTCTTGCTGGTGTGGGCCTTCCCTACACTTTATGTCTTCATGGTCTGCATCGGCATCGCCCAGCTGACGACCTACATGGTCTCCATCTTCGTGATGACCATGGCCGTCGACAAGAACGAGGCCCACAAGCCAACGGCCCTGCTGTCCAGGGAGCTGCTGCTCGAGGGAGGGCGCGCCCTCGGCGTTGTCGCGCTATCGCTGACCTGGATGGTTTGGCACGACCTCTTCCTGGGATTCGTCGTTGCAGCGGTGGCCATCGGGGCAAGCGCCATCGCGAAGTAGCGAGGGGTCGCTGGGCCCGTTGTTCCACGTTTCGAAATGTTCATTAAGAGGACCTAGTATGTACCGCCAATGGCCTTTGCATGCGGTCTTCGGACCGTATGAACGGGCCTGGAATAATGACTCGATCGAACGAATGGTGAGACACATGAACAAGACAACGAAACTGATGTCACTACTCCTTGTAGTGATAATGGCCGTCGGCACATACCCCGGACTATTTTTAATGGGCTCTGCCGAAATAGAGCCGAACGGTGACTTCGCTACGGCGAACGTGCTGGCTCCGGTAGTTCCGATATCTGGATACCTGAACACAACGGACATGGCGGACTACTACAAGTTCAACGTGATCGCAGCGCAGATAATCTCGGTGAAGCTCGATATCCAGACAGGATCCGGTAACGACGTCTGGGGGGGACTCTACTATCCCGACCCCAGCCAAACGAAGATAATCGAGACCGACTACGTGAACGCGGGCACATTCGCGTGGATCAACTTCACGACATCGTCGGCTAAGACCGGGTTCTACTACTATGTGGTCAAGTCGCAAGGCGCTGACGATACATATGCTGTGACCTTGACGATCACGGACCAGAACGATGCAGGCCTCGGTATCGACGCTGGTGACACGACAACGGCCGCGACCCCGATCACGAACGGGACCTATACCGGGCGGGTGTTCGACGATGACTCCCTGGACTTCTACAAGGTCATGGTCGTTGCCGCCCAGATAATAACGGTCGACCTGAAGACGGGGACGACCAACACCGACCCGCTCTATGCCAAATTCTACGACCCGCAGAAGAACTCGATATCAGCCACGGACTGGGTCAACCCGGGTGTCAACCTGACCTGGGAGTACACCACGGCCCTTGCCACCGCAGGCTGGTATTACATAGAGGTAATGGGTGGCGATAACGACTACCAGCTCAAGGTCAAGGCAACACCACAAAACGACTCTGGCAAAGGCATAGACGCATCCGACTCCCTGACGGCACCGACGATGATAACCCCAGGTACGCTTTTCAGCGGCTGGTTAGCCGACGATGATGCCAAGGACGTTTACGGTTTCAACGTCGTCAACGCCCAGAAGATCAGCGTCTATCTGAAAACAGGGACCAAGAGGACCTCCGAGGTCTACGCGTATCTTTATGACCCGAACAAGGACAAGCTCAAGTCCACGGACAGCCTCAAGCCTGACGTCAGCCAGACTATAACATACACGACATCCTCGGCCAAGGCGGGCATCTACTATGTTGAGATCCCCAGCGGGGACAATTCCTACCAGCTGAAGGTCACCCTGACCAACCAAAACGATGCCAACAAGGGCATGGACGCCCTGGACGACTTCCCGGGCATACCCGTGACGGTCGGCAAGGACTATCCTGGCTGGATCTTCGACGCGGACGAGAAGGACTACTACAACGTGAACCTCACGAACGGGCAGACCCTCTCGGTGAACCTGACCGTCGGGAGCACCAGCCCCACCAACACCCAGTATGTGGAACTCTATGACACTGCAAAGGACAAGCTCTGTTACTCGGACAATGTGAACCCCGGCAGCACCGGCGGGTGCACCTATACGACCAGCTACGAGACCGCGGGCCTCTACTACTTCTTGGTGAAGGGCAGCGACAACGACTACAAGTTCTCCGTTGCCATCAAGAATCAAAGCGACGCCAACACCGGAATGGACGCCCCGGCGGCATTCGAGAAGGCCATCAACCTGAAGACCGGCAGCTACACCGGCTACCTGGCAGACATCGACAACGAGGACATGTACAACATCTCGGTCAAGGCCAACCACGGCTTCACCGTGAACTTCACGACGGGCGCCGGCGGCACGAGCTCCATGAACCTGGACATCTTCGACGGCGCCAAGAGCAAGATCAAGACCATAACCTCGGCCCCGGATGTCAAGGCCACCTTCACGCTGGACGCAGCGGACGTCCCGAAGGTGAACACGGTCTACTACCTTAAGGTCAAGGACGGGGACAAGAAGGACTACAACATGCAGGTCTACCTGCCCGAACTCCCGCCTGACAACATAGCACCTGTCGTGGTCATAGCCACCCCGGTCAACAACGCCGCGTTCAAGGTCGCCAACTCGACCTTCACGGGCACCGCGACGGACACCAACAGCATTGTGTCCAAGGTTCAATGGTCCCTTGACAACGCCACCTGGAAGGACTGCACGGGTACCGGCGCCTGGGTCTGCAACGTGACCCTCGCGGTCGGCGCAAACAAGGTCACCATAAAGGCCACGGACCCCTCTGGCAACAAGGGATACAAGGACATAACGGTGAACCTCGACGGCACAGCGCCGGTCCTGACCGTAACAAGCTCGGTCAATGGCACGAAGGTCAGCAAGTCCAAGGTCACGATCACGGGAACGGCCTCGGACAACGTGGCCTTGCTGAGGGTCGAGTACTCGGTCAACGGCGGCGCCTGGTATGTCACCACCGGCTCGGGCCAGTGGTCTGCTGATGTCCCCCTGAAGCAGGGGAAGAACACCATCGTCGTCAGGGCGACGGACATGGCAGGCAACACGGTCGAGAAGACCATCAACGTCGAGTACAAGAAGGCGTCACCCGGCTTCATACCCGGGTTCGAATCCTTCCTGCTCATCGGCGCCGTGATGGTCGGGATACTGGTCCTGTCCCGGAAGCTAAGGAAGTGAGCAATAGATCTTCGCGGGGGGCATCGACCCCCCGCTGTTCTTATTTTATTTTTCCTTTTCAAAAAAAACTCTTCAATTCCTTGAGCCACAGAGCTCGCATTTTTTTGTTGTGAGGTTTACAGGGCCACCGCATCTCTTGCAGACATGGTTCCGCAGGGTCTCCCTGTTTTCCCTCGGCGTTGCGCTCTGGTATTGCTGCCGGCCTTGCGGCGTAGCGGGAGGGGCTGCGTAGTACTGCGGCAGTGCGTTGTAAACTGGCTGGCCCTGGTATCCAGGCTGCGGAGGCGGATAGCCCGGTGGATATGGTCCCTGGTACACCTTAGGCTCCGTCTGGCGCTTGACCCACGGGTCCAGGGCCTTGCCAAGGGCCCACTGGAGGCCCAGGGCCACGACCCACGAGAGGAGACATATGCCGATCTGGACGTCCGTGCCTGTTCCTAGGTTGATGAATGCCGGGACAAGGTATGGTATCAGGATGATGCAAAGTATGAAGACCACGAACTTCAGGAGGCCGACCAACATCTGCCTATGCTCGCTCGCCATTCTGCTTTCCTGCCATTCCTTCATTGGGCCGTCCCCTATAATTAATTTGTCCACGAGGGCGGACCGCCTACCATCACCACCACGAACATTTAAGGCCCTGGAGCCGCATCACGGCCCGAGGACATCCGATGGGCAAGCCACAGGGTAAAAAGATGCTCGAGGTCGAGGTCAAGGCGCGAGTCAAGGGCCTCAAGTCCGTCGAGGCCAAGGTCAAGGCCATGGGCTTCACCTTCGAGGGCACGGAGGAGCACTCGGACGTTTATTTCAAGCATCCTGCAAGGGACTTCGCGAGGACCGACGAGGCACTGCGCGTAAGGACCGTGGACGGCAGGAGCGTCCTGACATACAAGGGTCCCAAGGTCGACAAGGTGTCCAAGACGAGGGAAGAGATAGAGGTCGTGTTGCAGGGCGACATGGCCCGCGTCCTGGACCGGGTCGGCTTCACGCCTGTCCTGAACGTTCGCAAGGTTCGGAAGGTCTACAAGAAAAATGACATCGAGGTGTGCCTTGACGATGTCGAAGGCCTCGGGACCTTCGTCGAGGTCGAGTGCATGAGCACGGACCTCGAGGTCACAAGGGAGCGGGTTATGTCCGTCATCAAGGCCCTGGGCATCCAAGAGAGCGCCTTCGAGAGGCGTGCCTATCTGGAACTGCTGCTAATCAAGAACGCAGGCAACTGAAGCAGGCATTCTGAAAGGAAATGGCACGCCGAAAAAGGGGTGGCGCGCCATCCGTGTCCTGATCGGGAACCGTCGTCTAAAGGTTCTTGACCTTGTCGGCCACGAACTCCTTGATCTCGGCTATGTCGGGGACGGTCAGGGACTTCTTGAACCTCTCGGAGCCGTCTGGGAGATAGTAGCCGCGGCTGATGGAGATGAACTCGTTCTCCCCATCGCTGGTCTTGGCCTTCTTCCTGGCGACCTCAATGAAGTTGTTCCTGCCGAATTCCTTCTTCTCCGCTTTCAGGGTTTCGAATTCTACATCAGGCATTTGTTTTACCCCCTTTTTTTTCGGGCATCCTATCTTATAACTATAATAATATATAATATTAACCTATTATATTTATATATATGTATAGTAAAGGAAATTCTTACCATATCGTCGAAAAATCTGACGATAAAACGACCTCTTTTTCATCTGTAATAACAATAGATTAGTTGGCAACGCGTGCCTTGGACCTCAGAATCCGACCACTTTAACGAATAGGCCAGAAACATTAAATGGAAAAAGGGTTATCACATTTACTAGTTAATATCACGCGGTGATGCGAATGGTACGAATCATCAGGAGCAGGGCCCCGCTCAGGATCAGCTTCGCTGGCGGCGGGACCGATGTGCCCCCTTACCCGGAGGAGAAGGGCGGGGCCGTCCTCAACGTCACGATAAACAAGTTCTCCTACGGGACCCTCATCCCAATGCGCGAGGAGGATGGCATCGTCGTGAAGTCCCTGGACTACGACATCGTTGCAAAATATGTCACCGACGGAGACCTGCGCTTCAACGGCAAGCTGGACCTCATCAAGGCCGTTCTGAAAAGCATGGGCCTCAAGGGCGGCGCAAGGCTTTTCCTCCACAGCGACGCTCCCCCGGGCTCGGGCCTTGGCTCATCGTCGACCATGGCCGTGACGCTAGTGGGCCTCATCAAACAATATCTGGCCATACACATGACGGACTATGACATCGCCGAGAAGGCCTACCAGATCGAGAGAAAGGACCTGGGCATCCCTGGCGGGCTCCAGGACCAGTACGCGGCCACCTTCGGCGGCTTCAACTTCATCGAGTTCCTTAAAGACCGGGTCATCGTCAACCCATTGCGGATCAAGCGCGAGATACTGAACGAGCTCGAGTACCATCTGTTGCTCTGCTACACAGGCTCCTCTCGCGTTTCCGCCAACATCCTGAACGAGCAGGTCGCGGGCTATATCAAGAAGAATGACGACGTGGTCGCGGCACTGGACGAGACGAAGAAGATCGCCGTCGAGATGAAGAACGCGTTGCTTAGGGGCGAACTCGCGATCTTCGGGAACCTTTTCCACACATCCTGGCTCCACAAGAAAAAGTTCAGCTCCAAGATAACGAACCCGGTCATCGACAAACTTTACGACGTCGCCACAACGAATGGGGCCCTGGGCGGGAAGATACTCGGGGCCGGCGGCGGCGGCTACATGCTGTTCTACTGTGAGTTCGAGCAGAAGCACAAGGTGGCCGAGGCCCTGGAACAGGCCGGCGGCAAGATAGTGGACTTCGGCTTCGAGTTCAAGGGGCTCCAGACCTGGGAGATAGACGACGAGCAAGGACGGTGACGGGATGGCACAGGACCGCAGGAAGCTCATGAAGGACCAGCTCGCCGAGAGCGCGGAAGTCAAGATGAAGACCATCGGGGCCTGCATGGACGACATGGTGAAGGCCGCCGTGGCGCTCATCGAGGCGCTCAAGAAGGGCCACAAGGTCCTCATATTCGGCAACGGCGGCAGCGCCGCCGACGCGCAGCACATCGCCTGCGAGCTCGTCAGCAAGTTCAGGCTCGAGCGGAAGGGCCTGCCCGCCATATCGCTGACAACCAACACATCGATAATCTCTGCCATATCCAACGACTACGACTACAAGCGCGTCTTCGAAAGACAGATCGAGGCCCTGGGCCAGAAGGGCGATGTCGCCATCGGCATCAGCACCAGCGGCAAGAGCCCCAACATCCTGTCGGCCCTCAAGCTTGCGAGGAAGATGGGCCTCGTCACCATCGGCATGGAGGGCGAGAAGGGCCGCATGAGGGACGAGGTGGACATAGACATCTGCGTCCCGTCTGGGGACACGCCGCGTATCCAGGAGGCCCACATAACCATCGGGCACATCCTGTGCGACGTCGTCGAGAAGGAACTTTTTGAATGAGGCCAGGTATCCGGTGGTCGAGATGAAGGTCGCCATGCTGAGCGCGGAGTTCCCGCCCAAATGGGGCGGGGTTGGCATAGGCGCCTACTACCACGCGCTCATCCTGACAAAGGAGCACAAGGTCGATTATGACATCTTCACGCGGAAGTTGGCGGAGCCTTTTCCGAAGATGCCAGGGAAGACCAAGATACACAGCGTCCCATTCACGAAGCTGCCGATGTACTTCGCCACCTCCTTTGGCAGGAACGCGGTCAAGAGGATGGAGGAGCTCGGGAAGAAATGGGACCTGTGCCATGTCGAGGGGAACATGACATTGCTCGACAAGGACCTCTATCCGCGGATCAAGGCTCCCATAATCACATCCCAGCACGGGACCTGGCGGGGCGAGAGGTCCGAGATGAGGTTCGAGGACGTATCCTTCAACCTCAAGGGCATGAACGACCTAGCCGTGATGTATCTCTCGCCGAGGTTCGACAAGTACGAGGACTACGCACTGATGTGCTCGGATGTCGTCGTCGCGATCAGCAAACGCGAGGAGAAGGCATTGAAGGGACGGGGTGTCAAGGACATCAAAGCAAGGATCGTCCGCATTGCGCAAGGTGTCGACGAGAAGACGTTCAAACCGTCGAACAAGGACCCAAAGCTTCGAAAGAGGCTGGGCGTCAAGGAGGGCGAGGGCCTCATCCTCTTCGTCGGCAGGCTCGCCGGTCGGAAGGGCCTCGACATGGTGGTCGAGGCCTTCGACACGATATCAAAGGAGGACCGCAAGGTCCGTCTCGCGATCGTCGGGACGGGCCCACGCACGGGCATGGTCCGGAAGGAGGCCAAGAGTCGCGGGTTCGAGGATCGTATGACCATGTGCGGCACCGTGGACCTCAAGGAGCTGGCCCGGTACTACGCCACGGCCGATGTCACATTGTTCCCGTCGAGATGGGAGGGCTTTGGCCTTATACCATTGGAATCCATGGCCTCGGGGACGCCCTGCGTATCGACGCGGGTGGGCGCCGCCGACGACATCATCACCGACGGTGTGGACGGCTATCTCGTGGATGTGGACGACCACGAGGCCCTGGCTGAGAAGGCCATGAAGGTTTTGAAGAGCCCTGACAAGCGCGAGACCATGGGAAGGGCCGCGCGCAAGAAGGTGGAGGACAATTTCACCTGGTCCCACACGGGCAGGGCATATTACAAGCTCTACCAGGAGCTCGCCGGGTGAACGGTCTCTTTTTAATATTGAACAGCAATCCCACTTTGGGGGTCCAAAAAATGTCCGCAAACCCGAAGCTCAACCCCGACGCTCACAAGGTCATCACCGAGTTCATCAAGGGCCTGGTGGCCTCGGCCAAGGCCAAGGGTTGCATTGTCGGCCTCAGCGGAGGCGTCGATTCCTCCCTCGTGGCCAAGCTGTGCGTCGACGCTCTCGGGAAGGGCCACGTTCTAGGTCTCATGCTGCCCATGCCGGACTCGGACCCGTCGGACATGGCGGACGCGAGGCATGTCGCCAAACATCTCGGTATCAGGACCGAGGTCGTCCGCATCGGCCCCATGGTCAAGGCCTTCTCGGCATCACTGGGACCGAGCGAGAGGGAGCTTGGCAACATCAAGGCCCGCTGCAGGATGATCGTCCTCCACCAGAGGGCCATGAAGGCCGGTTACCTCGTCGCCGGGACAGGGAACAAGTCCGAGCTCCTCGTCGGCTACTTCACGAAGTACGGCGACGGCGGCGTCGACCTCCTTCCTATCGGGGATCTTTACAAGACCCAGGTTTGGGCCATGGCCAAGGACCTTGGCCTGCCCGAGAAGGTCGTCTCCAAGGTGCCAACGGCAGGCCTCTGGCCCGGCCAGACCGACGAGGGCGAGATGGGCATCACCTACGCGAACCTTGACAAGGTGCTCCACGGCATCGAGCGGGGCCTTTCCAGCGAGGAGATATCGCGGTCGGCTAAGGTACCGCTGAAGGATGTCCGTCGTGTCGAGGGCATGATGGAGTCCTCACAGCACAAGCGGAAGACGCCGCTCATCCCGAAGATAGGCATCAGGACCCTTGGCATCGATTGGCGCGAATGAGGTCCGGTGCCAATAGGACAGATTTTTATATTGTCAGTTAAGTACATTCCTTAAATGACCTCATCTCACAAGGGCCCCCGCAAGGTCATCGTTCTCTTACTACTGCTGGCCCTGGCCCTACCCTCATTGCCCTTCATTCCCCCTGCCCAGGGCGGACCATCGTCCCGGGCCGGCATATTCGGATGCCCGGGCTCCATGCCGCCGCCCAAGATCGAGGGCATACACCGCGGGGACTGGAATATCAACTGCGAGGTCCGCGTCGTCAGCACCGATGTCCCGATCCAGGGGAATATCATAATAGACTTCGGAGGGTTCCTCTACATCAAGAACGTCTCCACCGTGGAGCAGGTCCCGGGCCCGGCGGGCCCGTTCAACCTCACGGTCCAGGGCATGACAACGCTCAACGTCGAGAAGAGCACCCTGAAGGCGGACCGCATCGTCGCGGCCGAGGAGTCCGAGATACTGATAAACACCAGCACGGTCCGCTCGCGGGGCGGAATAAGGTCCAAGGGCGGGCTCTTCACGGTCCAGAACAGCAAGGTCTATGTTTACTCCGATTCCTACGGCCTCGATCCGAAGGCCGAGCTGAATATCAGCCCGAAGGCAGGCTTCATCATCGATTCCAGTATCTTCGTCCAGGGGGCCAATGGCTATGCTGGGAACGCCACCGCCCTGCCCCAGGACGGCGGCGAGGCCCGCGTCCGGATGGTGGGCCCCGTGGTCAGCAACTCCACCCTGATCGTCAACGGCGGTTCCGGCGGCAAGGGCTGGGACTCGACCAAGGGCAATGGCCAGCGCGGGGCCAGAGGCGGTCTGGCGACCGTGGACCTGGTGGTGGACAATATCGATAGGCTCACCGTGGACGTCACCAGCGGATTCGGGGGCCAAGGCGGCACGGGCATTAGCTACATGAGCGGACAGACGGGAGGCTACGGCGGCCACGGAGGGAACGGCGGGATGGCGGCCCTGTCCATCGTGTCCTCCGGAGGCAACATAACATCCTCGACAATGAACGTCCGGGCTGGGCCCGGCGGCGCCGGGGCCGAAGGAGGCACATCAAAGGGTGCCGAGGCCGGCGATGGCGGCAAGGGCGCCGCTGGGGGCAGGGCCGAGCTCTCGGTGATCGCTCCCCGGATGATGCTCTACGACGACAATCTGAGCGCTCAGGGAGGCTCCGGGGGCCAAGGCGGCCAATACGGCAAGGACTACGCCGGGCTAGTGAATGGCGAGCCCGGTTTCGGCGGCGCGGGCGGCGACGGTGTGCTCGATATCCATGTCTACGGCGAACTCAAGGTGCTCGCTTCCCAGATGAGGGCCTGGGGCGGCAACGGCGCGGCCGGAGGCGTCGGCTGGCAGTACGGGAGCGATGGCGGGTCGGGCGGCAACGCGACCACATCCATCTTCACAGGCGGCAACCTCACCGTCGGGCCGGATGCCCCGAGGGGGATCGGCCTCGGCAGCGGGTGGCCCAAGCCGAGCATGCAGCCCTTGTTCTTCTCCGTGGGCGGCGATGGGGGCAAGGGTGCGGACTACGAGATCGGCGGCGGCGGGGACGAGAAGTACATGGGCCATGCGGGGGTATCGGGCAATGGGGAGAACTCCCTGGAATGCCTCGGCATCGCCGATGTCCACAAGACGACCTTCACCACCACGCCGGGAAGGTCCGCCCTCGGGCGGGTCCCGGTCTCGGGCACGAAGACCGGAACAAAGCACCTGCTCCTCTCCGCTGCCCGCTACTTCGTCGAGGATTCCAGGTCGGACACGACCTTCGAGGGCCTCAGTGGCCAGGGCCTGGGCATCCTGAGGAACACCACCGTGTCCGGCTCCATGAGCGCCCTGGTCTGGCAGTCCGAGCATAACGCCACGGTCGAGATCTGGTGGTACCTCAAGGTCAACTTCACCCCCATGTTCCCGGCCCAGAGCGCCGAGGTCTCGTTCTTCCGGGACCCCAACGACCCGAACCCCGAGAGGACCTGCATCCTCCAGGGCGCCTGGGACAGGTGCACCGTGCCCCTCAAGGCCGAGGTGGTCACCAGTATCGGGCGCATGATGATCAACTACACCGTCAGGTCCGTCACTGACGACGGCGTGCCATCCGCGCCCGTGAACGTCATACTGAGCTCCAACCGGGCCATCTCCCTCGTGCCCGGGGGCAACTTCTTCGCCCCGCACGTGAACATCACCTATCCCGAGCCCGGCTGGTCCATCACCGTCAAGGACCTTGCGACCGGCCGCGTCAGCTTCCGCGGGATGGCCTGGGAGGACCTCCATGACCCGCCGACCAGGATAAAGGACGTCCAACTGCGCCTCATGGACTGGCGGACCGGGAAGACGGACGTCTTCGGCAACGCCACTGGCGTGAACCTGACGCCAATAAGCAGCAGCCTCACGGCCTGGGCCTTCGAGATCGACCTGCGCACCAAGGACGGCTTCCAGCCCAGATGGCCCAGCGGCTTCTACCACCTCTGCGCCAGGTCCTTCGACGGGAAGGGCTGGTCGGACGACAAGGACACGCGCCGCGGGGGCGACAGTGTCTGCGTGGACATCTCGCTGTTCCAGGACGCGGCCAAGCTGCCGGTGACGCAGATACCGAACACCTTCCCGGCCGTGATCGACGCCAGCATCCCCCAGGACGGCGACTACGTCGAGGTCGTTTTCGACACCAAGGCCGTCTACGACCTCGGGGCCAGCGGGACCTACCACAACTTCGAGTGGGACTTCAACAGCGACGGTGCTCCCGACTGGTACTACACCCCGATGACGGGCTCCCATACGCCGCGGGCGAGCTACGTGTACACGCAGGCCGGCATCTACACTGCCCGCCTCACGCTGACCGACATCAACGGCGACGTCTCGACCGTGGAGACCCAGGTCAACGTCAAAAAGGAGGTCACGCCCCCAGCCCCGCCGGTGAAGGTCGAGGTGCCGATCTTCTGCCTGCCGTCTCTGCTGGGCGTCCTCATCGCCCTGTGCCTCGTCTATCTGGGGACCGTCCTTCACGAGGGCCTCAAGTTCACGCTCCTGGCCAAGGTCCTGGTCCCCCTTGACAGGAGGTTCAGACCAAAGCTCAAGCACGAGGACTCCATGATGCGGACCGTATCGGACTACGTCACGGACAGGCCGGGTCGCTTCTTCACCAAGGTCGGAACGGACCTCGAGCTCGGGGCCATGACGCTGGCCCGGGGGGTCTTGGCCCTGGAGGATGAGGGCTACCTGGTCCACAAGAATGACGGCACGCACGTCCGCCTGATATCGACCAGGAAGAAGAAAGACGAGCAGACGAAGGGCCTGAGGCCACATCAGAAGAAGCTCCTTAAGACCCTGATAAGGAACCCGTGGATGACGGCGACGGAGCTCGGTGAAGAGCTCGGGCGCAGTCCTGCCTACATGTCGCACCAGCTCTTCAATCTCGAAAAGAAAGGCCTCGTGGTCATGACATTGGACCCAGAGGAGGGCCCGCTCTACCGGGTGAAGCCGGCACGGGGCACGGCGGCGCCACCCGCCCGGAGGCCCAGGCCTTCCCAGATGCCCGCGCAGACAATGAAGCCGTCCGGACCGGCCCCGTCAAAGGACGAGAAGCACAAATGCTTCCATTGCGGGAGGGAGGTCAAGCCCAACTGGATGCTCTGCGCGTATTGCGGTGGACCGCTGCGCAAGGATGCCGTGGTCGCACCGGGGTCGATACCTGAGCTGCCCCAAGCGGTCAAGCAAGTCCTAGGCGAGAAGCTCAAGTGCCCTGATTGCGGCAAGGAGATCAAGCCCAAATGGAAGCTCTGCGCGTATTGCGGGACGACCTTGCGAGTGATCACAGCGACGAAGACGGGAGAATCCCCGCCGCCTACGGTCGAGCCGGTAAAACCAACGGTCTCGACGGATGGCAAGAGCCCCAAATGCCCCGGCTGCGGCAAGGAAATCAAGCCCAAGTGGAAGAGCTGCGCTTATTGTGGGACGACCCTGCGGAAGGTCACCGCGACCAAGATGGAACTTGCCTTGTCGGCCCCACATGAACCGGGAAAGCCCGGTGGGTCGTCGAGTCCTCCGCGACCGGTGAAGCCGAAGAAGGTCGTGAGGGAGCGTCTGCCACCGCCCCCCATACCGCTAAAGCCCGACGAGCCTCTAAAAGAGGAAAAATCTAGAAATCCTTAAATATCCGACCAATTCCCGTACAAATCTATTTTTAATAATAGAGACATGGTGAAACCATTATGCTCCCTGCTACAGGGCCAGTCTGTGGGAGAATCGGGGTCCTTGCCCTCCTAATCTCATTAATCCTGATAGTTCCCTCAGTGGCACTAGGGCCTTTTGTCAATGCAGGTGGCAAGACGGTCGATCCGGCCCCATCACGAGGTATACGCGACTGCTCAGGTTCTCTCCCGCCCCCTGCGGGCCCTGACGGTATCAGGCATGGCAACTGGGTTATAAGCTGCGGACCGAGTGAACCTATCAATATAACGTTCGAAACGATAAAAATCCAGGGCAATATAACGATAGGTGCCGGGTCCATACTCAACCTCCAGACAGCGTCCAAGATAATCATGGTCCAAGACACGAACATGTCGTATGTCCTTACTATTCAGGATTTCAGCTCACTCAACATCAACGGGGGAAGCCTCGTCGATATTAGCGTGCTCCAGGCCCGGCCCAATTCGAACCTCGTCATCAATGGGTCTCATCTTGTGGTCAGGTCGAACGCTCATATTGACAGCTCCATGTTCTTGGTCCGCAATTCCACGGTCGAGGTCATAGCCCAATCCGGGAAGGGAAACGGGCCCGGGTCGGTTGCAGGGCTGGTACTTGACACAGAATTCACGGAATTGCTGAACTCAACCGTTCATGTAATCGGCGGTCAAGGTAGCGAGGGGGCCAACGGTGGGGATGCCAGTGCCCTGATCAAGACCATATCTGGCAGCTTCGAGCATGTGACCCTCAACATCACAGCGGGGGAGGGCGGCCACGGGCAGGAGCCGCTGAGCGGCCCAGGACAGATGGGGGGCGCAGGCGGAAGCGCCAGGGCCGATATCCGGACGACTTATGGAGGCCCAATCGCCATTAAAAGCTCATCGATATCGGTGATCGGCGGACTTGGCGGTGGCGGCGGGAATGGGGCCATGGGAATGGCGCTGCCTGGCGGGGATGGAGGCCAAGGCGGAAGGAGCGGGCCCACACAGCTGAACATCTCTGCGGGAGCCATCAAGCTCGTAGACACATCGATAGAGGTGAGATCGAACGCAGGGGGCAACGGCGGAAAGGGCGGCGACAGCCAGAACGGGGCTGGAGGTGACGGTGCGGCAGGTGGACCGGGCTCGGACGCGCTCGTTCAAATGGAGACATCCGGCCAGCTTTTCGTTTTGAATAGTCATATGTATGTTTCTGCCGTGAAAGGCGGCAATGGCGGGTTCATGGGAAACGGTCCAGTGATTGGCCATTCGGGCGATGGGGGCTCCGGTGGCTCCTCGACATTGAAAGTCCAGGCATCGACCTTTCAAGCCACAGGTTCGTCGATGTTTTCGAGCGCTGGTTCCGGGGGTTGGGGTGGTCTGGGCGTGGTCTCGACCGGCAACGGGGGCGACGCCGGTAATGCCCTCTGCGAGCTGAATATTACCTGGTCCATTATCTTTGATGGCACAAGTACGAGCCCTTGGCAACTGGGATCGGTCGGCGGCAATGGCGGCAATGCGGGTGAGAACTTGGACAGCAACAGCACGTCGGACATCCGAGGAACGGGCGGCAATGGCGGGGCAAGCGCGACCATCCTTCGGGCACGGTCCAACATCGACATCACAGGAACGCACCTTGGGGGCCCAAAGTCCACCGGCGGCTCCGGTTCACGGTCCGGTGTTGGTGGAAAGCCGGAGATAATTATTGTCACGCCGCGCTTCAATCTGACGGACAGCATCGTCGAATGGACAATGACCGGATTCGTAGGACAGGCACTGGGGCAGCTGCGCAATACAACGGTGCTCGCATCCCCCATTGCCGAGATAGACGCAAAAGAGACGATGGCCAAGGTCCTGGCCTATTGGACGGTCAATGTGAACATCCCCTTCATCAGCTACGCGGAGAGCTGGAACGTGTATGTCTTCTCGGGGAACCTCGGAGACAGGAACCTGACCTCATCCTCCACATTGCACGGGCCCTATGCCCATGCCGTCTTCGAACTGCTCGGGGTTGTGATTGGGCCCGACGGGCCTTCATGGAGAAACTATACTATTATAGCAAAGCATGGATCCAACGAACAAGCAAAATATACACGACCCATCAAGGTCGTGCTCAATGATAATAAGAGGGTTTTATTGTTCCCATGGGAAAATTGTTGCGTGTATCTCTTAATAAACTTTCCAGACAATGGTGTGGAGATCCGGTCCTCGAAACTTGTCCCATGCAGATCGCCGACGAACGAGGAGCTCCAACACGGCCTGAGCGCACCCGGATGCCTCAAATTGGAGGGCACAGCTTCCGTAAACAATCCATTTGGAGTGATTGAGGATATACGGGTCAAGCTGACCCATCCAGTTCAGGGCTCGTTCTCGTTCCAAAAGGACTCCCAACCGCCCATCACGATATCCTCCGTTGGCACACAGGGCGTGATCTGGGCGCTCACATGGGAGGTCGGCAAGGTCGACATCACCAATAATACTTATGTATGGATGCAGGGTGAATGGACGATCGAAGTGAGCGCCATCGTCTACGTTAAGGACATACCGAACAATGAGAGCAGATATGAGACACACAACTATTCGATTACGGTCACGCTGCTTCATGATTCCCCCATGCCTCCTTCCACAATGAAGGTCGATGCCGGCCTTCCTGGTGTCTACACTATTCCCTACAGGTCAACGGGCATCAACGTCACCTTCAGGGGCGCCACGGTCAATGCCAGCGGAAAAGTAATCCGTATGGAATGGGATTACAACTCCGATGGCGTCGTCGACTGGTCCTGGGCACCTACGAATTGTCAGTCTTACCAGACCTGCGCCGCGCCCAGCACGAATTATATCTATCACAACGAGAGCATGTACAATGCGATCTTCTGTGTCATCGACTCTTCGGGAACGAGTGCCTGTGATGTGAAAAAGGTCCAGATCATGAAGGAACAAAAGCCCGCCGTGGCTGGCTACCCACCGTCTCTGCTCATCGCCCTAGCGGTGTCCATCGTCTCCATCAGCGCCATCATCATCGCCGCCCTCGTCATCACGTCCCTCTCCGAGGCCACCAAATATTCCATCATGGCCTTCATCCTGGTCCCGCTCTACACACGTCTGAAGAAGGAGGAGATGCTCGATAACTACACCCGAGGTGAGATCCGCGGTTACATAGTCGCAAACCCGGGCGCCCATTACAGCCGCATCAAGCGCGACCTTAGCCTGAACAACGGGACCCTTATCTACCATCTTTCCACCCTCGAGCGCGAGGGCTTCATCTATTCCCACCGCGACGATTACTATCGCAGGTTCTACCCGCGCGGCCGCAAGCCGAGGCCCGGCGCGAACCTCACCACGGTCCAGGAGACGATAATCGAGACGCTCCTCGACAACCCCGGCCTCGGGGCCGAGGACCTGGCATTGCGCCTCAACAAGTCCCGCAAGGTCACCAATTACCATCTGGTCTGGCTCCGCCGCTGGGGGCTCATCGAGGCCAAGGACGACGGCCGCAAGAAGACCTACACCGTCCTCTACGAGGACGAGATGGAGAAGAAGCAGGACGGCGTCAAGGAAGGCGCTGGCGCGCCCGAAAAGGCCGTCGAGAAGGACGAGGAAGGGCCCTCGGGACCGACCGGACCTTGATTACATAATCAGGGTTGTAGCATAAATCAGGATTGACGAAAGGTTTCGTTCTCCATCCCTCTCGGTGGATCCCGTCTCATGCCACTCATCCCGTTCGCCTCCAGCCGTGCGCCCATCTCTGGGTCGTAGAGGGCCATCATCAGGTCATGCCGGGATGCATCGGGCCTACCCTAGATTGCCCTAGCCATCTTCTCGTGCGAGACGATGGCTTTTGAAAATATGCCCGGGCAAGCAATGGAGCATGGATCATATTCCCGCCCCGATTGCACCCGAACACCTGTCCATTCGGGTATTGGCATCAAGCCACCCACATATCGGACAGTTCACACCGTCATTCCTTGTATCCTCGAGCACAAGGGTCTTATCGTCGGAAGGTCCTTCTTTCTCCAGGACCGGGTATTGCGCCTCCAGTTGATGATCTTAGAGCCGCCTTGCTCTGGACCGTTCAGGTCCTTGAATATACCGATATCGTTCCCGACCTTGGCTATTCGAACCCCCTGGACGCTTCTCCCAGGGCCACGAGCATATCTTTGTTCAAGGGCATATTAATAGGTTAAGGTGGGGGTGGAGTGGTAGTATCGGTTAAATCGAATTGAATGCAGTGAAAGTGCTCCTCGAGGAATGGCGGCGGGGCTACCGGTTCATTCTCAATAAACCTGAGGCGTTCACATCATCTATTGAACTACGCTACAACCCAACATAATCTAAAAGTTTATCTTAATGAAGCAATATCGTCTTTTTGCATGTTCGGCCTCACGCCCATCGACAAGCTCGTCATCGACCTGTCCCGCGACAACATCTCCGGCGCGTCCCAGCTCGTCCGCCGGGCCGTGGGAATATTCAAGGCCGTGGCCGAGGAGCACGACGAGGGCAACGAGGACTACCTCCGAACCGTCGTCAGCGTCGGCAGGAAGGTCATCCGGGCCCAGCCCGCCATGGCCCCTATCTTCAACTGCGTCAACGACCTGCTGTGCACCCTGGAAAGCGTGCCGCCGTACCTGGCCAAGGACGCCACGAACAACTGGGCCGACGCCTACATCGTCGAGCTGGACAAGGCCCGGGACCGTGTCGTGGCCTCATCGAGCAAGGCCCTCATGGCCCAAGACATCGTCATAACGCACAGCTATTCCTCCCTCGTCCTGAAGCTTCTGACGGACAATGCCAAGAAGTCCTTCTCGGTCATCATATCCGAGGGACGGCCCATGAACGAGGGCATGAAGATGGCCGAGGCATTGGGCCTGGCCGGCATCCAGACGACCCTTGTGGTCGATGCGGCATTGCCGGACGCCGTCCAGGACGCGGACATGGTCCTCGTAGGTGCCGACTCGGTCACCGAGCGCGGCCTCGTGAACAAGGTCGGCACGAAGGCCCTGGCCCTGGCGGCCAAGGCCGAGGAGGTCCCGTTCTTCGTGGCCGCCGAGAGGAACAAGTTCGTCCTTTCCGCCTTCTTCATCCCCGATATCCAAGAGAACACGCCCCTCGAGATAACTCACCAGCGGTTCAACAACGTCAAGGTCAGGAACATCTACTTCGACGAGACCCCGCTGAGGCTGGTCTCGGGCTTCCTTACCGAGGACGGCGCCCGGACGGTGGAGGATGTAATTGGCTACCTGCGCGGCCGGAAGATCAGCAAGGAGATACTGGTCGGCGAGAGCGACGAGTCCCCTCCGGAGCCCATCGAGCCCATGGACATGCCCGAGGACCTTTGAGGCCGCGAAGGGCAGATTGAAATAGTCACTAATCTCTTCAAGTTACCACGGTCCTTGAAGGACCCCGCCGCCCCAGGGAGAATGGTACTTCATGAAGGTCGAGCTTCTCTACATTGACGGATGCCCGTCGAAGGACATGGCGGAAAGGATGATATCGGACATGGTCGGCGAGCTAGGCATCTCCGAGGGCACCTCGGTCGTCCTGACCATTGTAAGGACATATAACGAGGCCGAGGCCCTGAAGTTCCCGGGGAGCCCGACCATCCGGGTCAACGACATCGACATAGAGCCCGAAGCAGGGAGGCTCAACGAGTTCGGGCTTTCCTGCAGACTGTACAAGATCAAGGGCATCGAACAGAACCTCCCGGACCCGCGTTGGCTGAAGGACACCATGCGCAGGGCCAAGAAGGACGAGGACGAGAAGGCCATGCTCGAACGGGAGAAGATCGAGGTGGCGAGTTTCGACGCCAAGCCGTTGCCGAGGAAGTACGGCATGTCGACCTTCAAGGCCGGCAAGGAGAAGAAGGGCGCCAAGAAGAAGGGCGGCGGGAA
>Ga0315288_10002615_pt1 | contig 23175 bp, 15 predicted proteins | sample YL17G11_20_MG_FD_203454 | JGI IMG/M metagenome (GOLD analysis project Ga0315288, IMG submission 203454) | Sediment microbial communities from Yellowstone Lake, YNP, Wyoming, USA - YL17G11_20 | ecosystem: Environmental > Aquatic > Freshwater > Lake > Sediment | place: USA: Wyoming | collected... | reverse complement strand
CGCAAGGGAGCTCTCGATGTAGATGCCCTCGGAGCTGTAGGTGAAGTCGTTGCCCTCGATGACGCTGCCCTTGTCGCTCCAGATGCCGATGCAGTGCTCCCAGCAGTTCTTGAAGGAGTTGTCGCGGATGGTCGAGTAGGAGTAGTAGGAATCTATCCCAATAGAGACCATCTTGAAGGTGTTGTCGTGTATGTTGGGCTTTATCCCGTACAACTCGATGCCGGTCAGGCCCTGCGAGAACTGGTTATTGAATATCGGCAGATCGTTACCGTAATCCTCGAAGTATAGACCGACGCCGAAGTTAACAAAGCTGTTGTCGTATATCCCTGAGCCGGCCGTGGGGTTGGAGTAATAGAAGTAGACATTGTATTCGCCTACGCCCTTGAAGGTATTGTTCCGCAGGATGAAGAGCTGGTGGTAACCTTCGGCGTAGATGCCGGAACGACCACGTTCGAACAAGTTCCTTTCGATGACCGTGTCGCCCCGGTATATGTATATGTGCTCCGTGTTCAGGAAGAAGTGGTTGTCGTAGATAAAGAGTTTTGAGGATTCCATGTAATCTGCTTCGATGCCAGCATACGTCGCGTTCGCGATGAGGTTGTCGTGGATGCGGACCTCCCCACCATCCATCCAATACAAGTATAATGGATATTGGCCGCCATCGATGATGCAGTTCCTGATCTCAAGGGTCGAATCATCGTAGAAATCCTCGATATATAGGCCTTCCTCACCATTGCCCTTGAAGGTGCTGTTCTCGATGAGGACCTTGGCATCCTCATAGATGTCCCATATTTCGAGACCATAGTACCTGTTGTCATCCATGGTCTCATTGTATATGTGGACATCCTCCCAGAAACCATACATGTAGGCTCCAGCGTCCGAGTTATTGATGTATTGGTTGTTCCTGGATATAAGGGACCGTCCGTCGATATAGGCCCCGACATTGTTGTTGTTCAGGATGTTGTCCTCGAATAGTAACTTACCGTAGCTGTATATCTCGATCCCATAGCTATCAGGGTTGTCCGATAGGTTGTTCCTTTGGACATTCGCGGGGTATTGGTAAGCGTTATTGCACGCATACGTGTAGATGACATCCCCATTGTTCCCGTGTCCAACGTTGTCAGTGACATTAAGGGGACCGCTGGCGCATGGGGTGTAGATCCCGGTACCGGAGTCTGTGATCACATTGTTACGAATGTCCACCTTGTTGGAATAGGAAACATAAATCCCGGCTGCGTTCTTATTTTTTACAGTGTTCTTAGAGATGTCGAGATATCCCGTGGGGTAGCCTTGGCCCTCCCAGTAGAATGCCCAGTCGTTCGTGTTGTTGTCGAAGGTGTTCCTCCGGATGAGCATCGACCTCGTGTTGCCCCAGTGGTTGAACTTGAGGCCCCGGCCGTTGTTTATGACCTTGTTGTCCTGGATGGAGATGTTGCTATCAGTGAAATAGGTCTCACTGTAGATCGCACTGTCGGTGTTCGAAATGTTCGAGAAGGTGTTGTTGTTGAGGATCATGCCGAAGTTGCCACCGGAGCTGTCCATGTAATCCATGCCGTTCCTGCTCTTGTCGATGACATTCTTCGTCCAGACGAGCTCGATATAAAGATCGTGGAGGATGACGGCGTGCTCGTTGGAGTGGTTGTAGAACGTGTTGCCGTTGAACCTCTTGATCGGGGAGTTCTGTACCTCCAGACCCACATTGTTGCCATTCCTGACATCGTTGTCATCGAAGATGCTATTAGACCCGAGGTTCTGGACGTAGACCTGGCGACTGTTGGAGTTCCATATCGTGTTCTTCGTGATGTTCGCGTGGCCATTATTTACATATATTCCATAGTGGGTGTGCCTCTTGAAGGTGTTCTGGTCAATGTCAAGGTACGTGTTGCCGTTATTATTGGACGAGTAGAACCCGTCGTATCCGTCCGTGATAGTGTTCTTCTTCAAGACAACCGATGTACCATCTGTCTGGACATTCTGGTACCCATTAATCCCGTACCCGTTATAACTGATCGTGTTATCGGTTATCCTTGCCTTTTTGGTGTTGCTCAGATATATGCCATCATGCTTGTTATGGGAGATGATGTTCTTCGTGATGTTCACATAGGTGATAGAGTTGCCGCGAATGCCGCGCGCAAGTGTCGAGTTCGATATCACGGAGTTGTAGATGTTGGCATAGAACAAATTGGTCATGGATATTTGAGTGACGGAGTTGTTGTTGATCGTCGAGTTGTCGAGCTGCAGGCCAATGCAGTTGTACATCCCGATAGCCTGATTGTTCTTTGAGATGTCGGTCTTGCTGATGGTCAGGGTAGATGCAGTGATTCCTGGACCCTGGAAGTAGATGCCATTGTTCGAGTTCGACCGTATCTTTGAGTTCGATATCTTGACAATTGGGTTCAGCAGGTACATGCCGTACTGGTTCGATATGGACTGGACATTGTCCATTGTGAAGTTAATGGAATTCCCATAGATGCCGTACTGGCCGTTCTGGAGGAACTTGGAGTCGTTGATGAAGCCTCTGATAATGGCATTTGAAGAGCCTTGCATGTTGAGACCGGATGCCTGCGCCTTGGAGATGTTGCAGTCATCGATGTAGACGCTCAATCCTGGGGAACCGGACTGGATTAATACGTTGTCTCCGCCACCTACAGTGTTGCGGATGGTATCATTGTTCATGTCAAGGGTCCTTCCACTGCCCCCGAAGTACAATTGCGGACCTGGACCGGACTCGATGACGTTGTCCTGCATGTACAAGTCGCCATCATTTATCTGAATCCCCGGGTTCGAGTTCGTGTTCTTTACCCAGTTCCCTGTGAAGATGGTCTTGGAGGTCGATTGGGCTTGTAAGTTCATGCTGTTGCTTTGGAATGTGTTGTTGTCAATGGTGGCCTTGGAGTTCGCCAACATTACAACACCGATCATGTTACCTTGGATGACATTGTGGCTGATCGTGACGATAGCGATATTGTCCACCTCGAGATCGATGTAATCCTTTATCAAGGAATTCTCGATCTTCAGTGTTCCTGTGGGAGTGACCCTCCACCAGAAGGCCATTGGCGGACCCATGGACTGGACGATGGATCGGTCCCCTGTCGTGGTATTGTCGTTGTCATTGTCCTGAATCACAAGGGTGCCGTCGATCCATATCACGGACCCCCCAGGGGCCATGTTCAGGGTCGTTCCCTTCATGGTCATCATTGCGTTCTGCTGTATGATCAGGTTGCCCCCGCAGTTGATAACATCCCCGTTGACATAGTTCTCTGGTAGGGCTGGGACAACTGTGTGCCCGCCAGGATAATTGTATATCGCGGCAGAGCCATTCTGCGACAGCAGGGCCAGGGCGACAAGCCCCAACCCGAGCAGCAGCAGTGCGGTCAATAGGTACCTTCGTTCATGGGTTTCTCCAATCACTACATTCGAATTCTCCAAGGTCATCCCCTCACTATATCTAAACTACGGGGTCCCATAACAAGTTGATATATATGTACTTAATCATAAATTTTGAATATTGAGTTATAGTTACATAGGAAGCGAACCTCTGCATCTAGTATTTCATTTTGGCGTAAACCTTTTGAACAAGTAATCATTCCCCCCAATCATGTTGCGCATACGCCTCATGGCTCTAGCGGTTCTTGGATGTCTGATGCTGACTTGTCTGACGACCATACCGGTGTCCCAGGTGCCGGTAAAGGCCCAGGGTGCGGGTAGCCCCACGACGGTGGAAGTAGGAGTGTACCTGATATCCTTCGGCAACTACGATGCGAACAAGGGGACCTACACGCTGGACTTCTACATCTGGTTCAGGTACAACGTGAACGGGACCGCGAAGGACTTCAATATCGACAAGTTCGAGTTCATGAACGGCAGGGCCGGCTCGTCGTCCAAGATATCCACGACGACCACGAGCGGCGTCAAGGAGATCTGGTACAGGATCCAGGCGAACCTCTACGCCAGCCCCGACTTCAAGATGTACCCGTTCGACAAGCAGAAGATAGTGATGCAGATGGAGGACGCCAACATGTCCTCGTCGAAGCTCGTCTACAAGCCTCTGTCGGAGGAGAGCGGCCTCGACCCGGCCCTCCAGATAGCCGGCTGGAACATCGACAAGTGGACATTCACCTCGACCACGCAGGAATACAAGTGGGGAGAGACCTACTCGAGGCTCGTGTTCCAGATAGACATCAGCAGGGCCCCGACATCGACCACCATCAAGACTCTGCTGCCGCCTATCATCTTTTGCATCGTGTCATGCCTGAGCTTCTTCTTCCCGCCGAGCAAGATGGCACAGAAGATAGGGTTGGGCACATCCATGTTGATATCGGCGGTCATGTTCCACATCAGCCAGATATCGAGCCTGCCACCGCTGGGGAGCCTCATCATGATCGACAAGATCTTGCTATCGACCTATGGTTGTCTTTGCGCCTCGCTGATATGCACGGCCCTGGTATCGGTCAACGAAGACTTCTGGAAGAAGGCCGAGCTGTCTAGTAAAATCAACAGGTATGGTGGGATAGTGTCCGTGATCCTGCCATTCATAATCTTCAGTGGGCTGTGGTTCGTCTAGGACCATCGGACGCAAGAATCTGTCCCTTTGGGCCCTGAAAAAGGGCCCAAGGGGCATTCCGTTTTTTATTCATCTCCGCTACAAATAATTTATATCCCCTAATCCATGTTCTCGGACATAAGGGTCCAAGGTGGGATGTCGAAGATGGCCAAGATACCGGTGGCAGTGCTTGGGGCAACGGGGATGGTCGGCCAGAGGTTCATCTCGCTCTTGGAGGACCATCCGACCATGGAGCTTGTCTCCCTCGTAGCATCGGAGAAGAGGGAAGGGAAGAGGTACAAGGAGACCGTCAATTGGCTCCTGGAAACGCCCATGCCCGAGCAGGCCGGAAAGCTCCGGCTCTTTTCGTTAGGAACTCGTTTCGCGGACCTGGGGGCCAAGCTGGTCTTCAGCGCATTGCCGGCCGAGGAGGCCGAGGGGTCCGAGGACAAGTATGCCGCCGACGGCGCGGCGGTCTTCTCGAACGTCAAGGTCAACAGGATGAGGGCGGATGTGCCCATTCTCGTGCCCGAGGTGAACCCCGAGCACTTGGGCCTGATCGACGTGCAGCGAAAGGCCAGGAAGGCAAAGAAGGGAGGCGGGTTCATCGTCACGAACGCGAACTGCACCACTACGGGCCTGGTCATGGCCCTAGCACCCCTAAGGCAATTCAACATCAGGAAGGTGTTCGTCTCGACATACCAGGCCCTCACAGGGGCCGGCTATCCGGGCGTCGCATCGCTGGATATCTTGGGCAACCTTATACCGTACATAGACGAGGAGGAGGACAAAATGGTGGCCGAGACCGCCAAGATCCTCGGCACCTTCGAGAACGACGCCATCACGCCCTATCCATTGAAGGTCTTCCCGACCTGCATACGCGTCCCGGTCCGCGACGGGCACACGGAGTCCGTGTGGGTCGACCTCGAAAAGAACGACATGGTGGAGGTGGCGGATGCCATGATGAACTTCAAGGGTCTCCCCCAGCGACTGCACCTGCCCTCCGCGCCCGATGTCCCGCTAGTGGTCCACACGAAGAAGGACCGCCCCCAGCCCATCAAGGACGCGAGGCTGGGCGCCCCGCCGGCCAGGGCCAGGGGCATGGCCGTCTCGGTCGGGAGGCTCCGGGCCCACGAGAACATGATCGGCTTCACGCTTCTGGTCCACAATACAATCCGTGGCGCTGCGGGAGGCTCCATCCTGAACGCAGAACTTGCCATCTCCGAGGGTATCGTCAAGTGACGGGGGAAGACCAATGATCGTGATGAAGTTCGGGGGATCATGCCTTGGCCAACCCGAGGGCTTCAACAAGGTAGCGGACATCGTGGCCGCCGACAAGCGCCAGAAGCTGGTCGTCATCTCCGCGGTCTACGGCATCACTTCCATGATAGAGGGGCACCTGGCCTCGGCTCACGCAGACGAGGAGAACATCCAGTCCCTTCTCGACGAGCTCAAGCTGCGCCATGCGGCCCTTATCCAGAAGGCAATCAAGAACGACGACGAGAAGGAAAAGCTCGTGCAGGCGCTGGACCGGCGCGTCAAGAAGATGGAGCGGCTGCTGTACGGCGTGGCCTACACCGAGGAGCTCACGCCAAGGACGAGGGACCTGGTGTTAAGCTTTGGCGAGAGGCTCTCGGCGCCGATACTCGCGGCATGTTTGCGGGACCGGCATGTCCAGGCGCTATCGTTCGACACCGACAAGATGGGGCTCATAACCGACGGGGAGTTCGGGAACGCCACCGCAAACCTGTCGGCCGTCTCGCTGGAGTTCGCCAGGACCATGGTCCCGAAGGTGAGGGACGGGATCGTTCCCGTGCTCACGGGATACTTCGGCGCGGACCCCGAGGGGCGCGTCACGACCTTCGGCAGGGGGGGCTCGGACTACTCGGCCGCCGTGGTGGCCTACGCCGTGGACGCCGAGGTGCTGGAGATATGGAAGGACGTCGAGGGCTTCATGTCCTCGGACCCGAAGGTGGTCCCCACCGCCAGGACCATAGACCGGCTCTCCTACCAGGAGGCCGCGGAGCTGGCTTATTTCGGTGCCAAGGTCCTCCACCCGAGGTCCGTCGAGCCCGTCATGCAAAAGGGCATACCGATACATGTGAGAAGCATAGACGACCCCAAGGACCCGGGGACGCTCATAGTCGGCAAGGGCTACGAGGCCCCGCAGACAATCAAGAGCGTGGCATTCACGAAGGATATAGCGGCCCTGAAGGTCTACGGCGCTGGCGTAGGATACAAGCTAGGGGTCCTGAACACGATAACCACCGCGTTAAAGGACAAGGGCATCAACATCAAGTCCGTCATTACGGCCCAGACCTGCATCAGCCTGCTCGTCGAGAAAAGGGACCTGGAGCCCGCGTTCAAGGCCCTGGAGAAGGCCAACCTGACCGTGGCCGAGGAGATAGACCGTGTGGCCGACATCGCGCTGGTCGGCATCGTCGGCGAGGGCCTGGTAAAGACGCCCGGGCTGGCGGCCAGGGCCTTCACGGCCGTGGCCAACGCAGGTGTGAACGTCGAGATGATATCCGCCGGGGCATCGCGCGTAGCCTATTACTTCATAGTCAAGGAAAAGGACCTGGAGAAGACCGTCAGGGCGGTCCATGCGGAGTTCTTCCCCGCAAAGGCCTAGCCCCGGCCAAGGTTCGGGAGGCCCCAGGGAGGGCCATAGTTAATATAATATTAGAAAGACTAGGTGCCATCAATAACAGGAACGTATCGACCATGTACGGCCCGCCCCCTCCGCCCGGTTATTATCCCCCGCCAGGTTATCCAATGGCCTACCCGCCCATGTACGGCCCGCCGCCGTCGTTCTTCCCGGCCCGGAACACCCAAGAGGGTGTCAAGTTCATGTCATATTACATCCTGCTTGGGATCATAACGAGCCTCGTCGGGTTCTCCCTTGTGCTCGCGATGTTCACGAACCCAATCACATACATAGCCCTCTCATGCACGGTTTCTAGCGTACTGATGGTCCTCGAGGGCATCATGTTGGTCCTTGTCCTCATCTCATTGTGGAAGTTCTGGGAGGGCAAGCAGGAGTTCGGACCCGCGCACGAACAGAACGTCAAGAGGGCACTGACGATGATCATCGTGATCGTGGTCCTCTATGTAGCGTCCATCATCCTATCGGCGGGGCTCGGGGTCTTCATGGTGATGTCGGGTAACTCCAATGGTTTGAGGAGCATGGTGCTGGCATCCTCGGCGATCGGCATAGTCATCGCCATCCTCTGGGGGCTCACCGAGATATCTTTGGTCAAATTCTTCATGACCCCCGAGGAGAAGACCAGGGCCAACCTCGCGCTCGCCCTGGTGGTGATCGGTGGGGTCGTCAGCTTTGCGATCGCATTTTATCTGATATCGGTCGCGTATTCCAGTCTATACAGCATGACCTCGGGCTCGACCCCCCTCACGACATACATAGGCGGCATCTTCACGATGTTGGGCAACCTGCTATTCTATATGTTATACAAGAACATCTTTGCCCGGTTCATCACAGGGCAGATAACGGCGCCGCCCCCACCGATGATGGGCGTGCCCCCCATGCCGGGCATGGCCCCGATGTACGGGCCACAGCCCTACCCGGGAGTACCGCCGGGCTATGGGCCGCCACCACCGCAGTATCCCATGTGATGGTGCAAGGCCCTAGCCCTCGAGCTCTTTCAGTAGTTGTTCGAGGTATGCCTCCAGGAACCTGTGCCGCTCCTCGGCGAGTTTCCTGGCCGTCCTCGAGTGCATCCCGTCTTTCAGCTTGACGAGCTTTTTAAAGAAATGGTCCAGGCCGAAGGCCTTGTCGTCTGGCACGCGGCCTTCGGCCCAGGGGTCCTCGAGGTCGTAGATGGGCCGGTTGGTCGAGCCGCCCACGAGGAAGCAACGGGCGATGCCGATGGCCCCCATGGCGTCGAGCCTGTCCGCGTCCTGGAGCAATTTCCCTTCGAGGGTCTCGGGCACGATGCCACGAGAATATCCGTGGACCCTGATGATGGCAAGGATGGCCTCGGTCGCGGCCTTGGGATAGCCGTTCCCGAGCAGCAATGACCGCGCGATCTCAAGCGTTCTCGTCTCGGACTCTTGCTCCTTACCCAGGTGCTTCGGGGCGCATCCTATGTCGTGTAGCAGGGCCGCTGGCCTCAGGATGCCCAGGTCGGCCCCCTCGGCCTCACCGAGGGTCTCTGCGAGCTTGAGGACACGTAAAGCATGGCTTAAATCATGTGCGCTGTCGGCGTCCTTGAAGAGCGGCCTTACGGCCTTGAGGAGCCTCTGGAACTTCTTGCGCTTCGAGATCCTGGCCATGGCCCGTCACCCTATTCCCGACGAGAAAAGACAGTTCAATGGGGGGCCGAGCCCTCCTTCTTCCAACCCGGGTCCTGATACTTGGCCCGGGAGATCTTCTGGGCCTGGGCCCTCCAGGATTTGTCCATGGCCTCCTTCTTGACCCTGGCCTCGTCGACCCTCTGGATGAGCCTCGCAGCTTGCTCGGCGTACTTCGAGTCCGGGTCCATGCGGATGGCGTTCTGGGCGTAGTAGATGGCGTAGGTCAGGTTGCCGTTGCCAAAGCAGGTCATGGCCTTGGCCATGGCCTTTTGGATGGTGAAGGCCTTGCTGTAGCAGCTGATGCACAACGGCCAATCGAACTGGTAGTCGTAGTAGATGCTCGTCTTCAGATGCTCCTGGTCGTAGGTGTTGCACTTGACGCAGCGCACGCCGCCGCATCCCGTGCATATCTGGGGGACGTTGTGATCCGTGATCTTGGAGCCGCACGAGGCACAGAACTCGCCGCCCGCGGTCTTGGCATCCGGGGCCTCGGCCTCGAGCGTCTCCGTCTGTGGCCGGGCCGCCTCGACCTCCTTGGGCTCCTCGTGGGGGGGGACCACCTCGATCTCCGTGGGCTCGGATTTGGGCTCCTTCTTTGGGGTGGCCCGTCCGGGGCCGACCTTCAGGATGGGCCTCTCGGAGGGTTCCTCCCTCGAAGGGCCCTTCTTCTTCCCTCCCCAGAGCACGGACTCGGCCTCTTCCTCGACCTCCTTGCGCTCCTCCTCGGAGACGGGCTCCTCGGGGGTCTCCTCCTCATGGGGCTCCTCGCGATGTACCTCCCGCGGTGCGGGCTCGCACTCCTGGTCCTCGGACAAGCGCGGGGCGTAGAGGTCGTAGAGGCACAGCCTCTTCCTTTTAGCGTCCGTTTGGCCGGGCACGGAGTCGGCGCCCTCCTTCACGAGCTTGAAGCCAGGGCTCCGCTTCGCGAGGAAGGACGGGAGCTTCTGGGGCTGCTCCTGGGGTTCCTGGTCCGGCCTCAGGTAGGGCCTGGCCCGCTTCAGGGCCAGGTCGCGCACCGAGATGTGCTCGCCCTGGGGCCGCTCCTCCCGCACGGGCATGGGCCTCGACCATGGATAGGCCATGGCGGGCTCGACGGGACGGGTGCTGGCGGGCTGGGCGTAGATCTTCTGGTGCTCATCCTCGCGCTGGTTCAGATAGGCCTCGATGAAACGCATCTTCTTGTTCTTCGGATCCTCTTCGACCATGGCCAGGCCCCCGTCCGAGTAGTTTCACTTTACTTTCGGTCCTCATGTATATATATATTTGGGATTATGAAGTTTTAGATTATAATTATCATAAGATATAATGGTAATTATAATACCGACGATGGAACGGGGTTCTCACATGAATCATGCGCTTGGAGGGAGGCCGGCCGTAGCCTCTTTCCGATGGCGTAGAAGGTCGAAAATGCGTTTTACTTTCACTGGACCCGCCCCAGGGTTAATATATTCAAATACCGGATTCTTGTCAGGTCCGCATCGCAAATGGAGGCCCTGACCATGTTGGAACGCTGTCTGCACGACATTGCCAATCTTCTTGACGTGAACATCGACGAGATGACCCCGGGCCAGCCGCTGTTCACGGACCCCAGGTACATAGCGAAGCCCTTCGACAGGTCCAACTTCAAGGCCTTCGACCCTTGCCCGAAGGATGGCAGGCCGACGCCCGAAGAGCCTACGCGGGTGGCCTTCGTCGACGGAGGGAACCTGGAGATCCTCCGGGCCCCGAACTTCTCGGTATCGCTGGTCCGCGTGTACTACAACATCTTCGACGGAAAGAACGAACGGGTGGCCCCGAGGACGGTACCACCCAGGATGGAGTTCTTCGTAACAGCCTTCGCGAGCATGGTCGACGGGAAGATGTACTACTCCGGTATCCTGCACCCCATGGACGATTCCCAGGTGGACTATCTGCCGTCGGGGGAGCACCTCATGGTGGACTCCATGGACCGAGCTATAGCCACAGGCGGCTTCAGGGCCGACATCTCGATCATGGGCCAGATCACCCGAAGGGCGGCCGAGTGGTCCTTGGCGGGCCATGTGATGCGTGAGGAGCTCGAGAAGGGGGACCTGATGGTCCGCGACGGGACATTGCAGACCGCGGTGACCAACGAGAAGTACTATGCCAAGCCCGCCTACGACGCGGCCGACGGGAAGGGCGTCCTCCTTTCGGGCCTCGCCAAGACGAGCATGCTGTTCACCACGACGGGGCTGTCGCTCCTTGCGGCGGTCCACAAGATGGCCCAGGACAATGGACTCAAGGAGAGCGCGTGGTACTACAATCCGCTGGCCGAGAACCACCACCCGGACCATCCGGCCGAGATGTTCGTGACCAAACTGCATCCAGATAGCAGGTACGTCTTCAGGTACGAGATCTACAAACCCCAGGTCGAACAGATGTCTAAAGAGCAGCTCGATGGCGTGTTTCTCAGGCTGGGCCGGAACTCCTCGGACCTGAGCTTCCTGGGCTACCCCTACGGGCTCGTCGAGGCCGACCTTTCCGCCCGGGTGCACTACGCAGACAGCGACTGGCTCAAGGGCATGGTGAGCAACACCTTATCGAACATGTCCTGCTACGACAAGATCTGCAGGCACCTGCAGGCTACGAACGCGCACGATGTGCTGGATACCATTTAAATTTCATTCTGACAACAAGATGGTGAGACCGTGGATACAAAGGACGAAAAGGAAAAGGCGAAGCTCGAGATGTTCGGGCAGATAATAGGCGGGGAGCACGGGCAGATACTCGTGCGCCAAAAGAGCGACCAGGTCATAGAGCTCGGCGACCTGCTGGTGGGCGAGGCCGGCGGCTGGAAGGCCCTGATGCAGGTCTTCAACCTGATGTACGGGAGCCAGATAGACGACAAAACGCTCCAGATGATGAGCGGGATGCAGCTAGAGGGCATCGCGGGCCGGGCCGAGTTCATGGAGAAGAACCTCCGAAGCTACGTCATGGCAGAGGTCAAGGTGCTCGTGATGTTCCCGCCCGGCGGAGGGGCCCCGAAGACGCCAAAGGTCCTGCCGACCTTCTTCTCGAGCGTGAGCCTCGTTAAAAAGGAGGACCTGTCGTTCATAACGAAGCCCGAGTGCCCGATATTCCTGGGCAAGGTCCGGTCGGGCTCGAAGGTCCTCGACGTGGATGTCCATCTGAACGGCATCGACATGTTCACGCACCATGTCCTGATACCGGCCACGACGGGCCGCGGCAAGTCCAACCTCGTCAAATGCATGCTGTGGTCCATGGTCGGCAAGCACGAGATCGGGGCCCTGATACTGGACCCGCACGACGAGTACTTCGGCAGGAACGGGCCAGGCCTCAAGGACCACCCCTCGGCCTCGGACGGGGTCGTGTACTATTCGCCTGACCCGCCCAAGGGCGGCTTAAGCCTGAGGATAAACCTGTCATTGGTCCATCCTGGTTACATGAGCGGCATAGTCAACATGACCGAGGCCCAGCGCGAGGCCATCTGGACGCTCTACAACAGATACGGCGACAAATGGATAGAGAAGCTCTACACGGTCATGGACGATGAGAAGGCCCAGGAGATGAGGGTCAACATCGCGACCGTCATGGTCCTCCAAAGGCGGTTCACCCTACTGTTCAACCTCAAGGTCATGGAGGGGGGCATCTACAGCAAGAACGACGTCTTCACGACCAAGGGCGGGGAGAACTTCATTGCCGATGTCATGAAGCACCTCGAGGCCGGCAGGAAGGTCATCATCGATACCTCCAGGATGGACCACAGCGCCGAGCTGCTCGTCGGCAGCATGGTGGCCTCGCAGCTGTATTACAACTACAAGGAGTACAAATCCGAGGACAAGCTGAAGAACGCGCCCGTGATAACGTTCGTCATCGAGGAGGCTCCGAGGGTCCTGGGCGGGGAGGAGCAGACCATCTTCGGGACTCTGGCCAGGGAGGGCCGCAAGTTCAAGATCGGCATCACGGCCATCACACAGCTGTGCAGCCTCATCAAGAGGGAGATATTGGCCAACCTGAACACGAAGATCATCTTGGGGAACGAGATGGAGGAGGAGCGAAGGGCCATCATAGCGTCGGCGAGCCAGGACCTGAGCGCGGACTACAAGTTGCTGGGGGCCTTGGACAAGGGCGAGGCCTTGGTGAGCAGCGTGTTCACGAAGTTCGCGATACCGATACAGATACCGCTCTTCGAGGATGTCGTCGCGAAGGAAGGGAAGAGGAAGGACGGCCCGAAGGAGAGGGTGAAGCTGGTCGGATTGTGATGGAGGAGGAGCCCGGGAAACGGACCTGCTTTTTTGTTACGGAATAACAGAAAAGGTTAAAAACCTTGAATTCTATTACCGGGTAACAGAAACAGAATCAAGAGGAACGGAACATGAACGCCGAGGGCCATAAGAAGAAGGCCGACGAGCTTTGGCATTCCATCGAGAAGCTCAAGGCCGAGCCCGACGAGAACGTTGTGGCAATAGTAGAGCTGGCCTTCGGGATGTGCCACCATTTGATAGCCTACGGAATGGAAACGAAACATGGCAGACATATCGACGCCCACGCAGGAGTTGCACGCCTCCTTAGGGAGCTTGATGAGAAAGAAATCGCTGACGCCTTCGACATGCTGGGGTCACTCCGGCAAGGCCGGTTCTACGGCGGCAAGGGCGATGGGCCCACGGTCAGGAAGACGCTCGAATTGTGCGAGACCATCCGGAGGTGGACCGTTCAATGATCCCAGAGGAGATCGCATCGGCGGTCATGGAGTTCGCCCAGAGGTGCAGGGAGATCCCGAGCCTTAGGCTGGCCGTTCTCTTTGGTTCCGCGGTATCGGGCGGGCTTTCTAAAAAGAGCGATATCGATATCCTCCTGGTCTTTGATAAGAGCGGCAATGTCGAGACCGGCCCCGACGCCGAGACCATCCACAGGATGGCAGGAGAGGTCTCCTCGAGATGGGACCTACCATACCCCTTCTCGTTCGTGATGTACGGCAAGGACGAAGCGATCGAGCCGTCCTTGCTGAGAGATGTTCTCAAGGACGGGTTCATCATCTATGCAAGGACCGATGCAGTTCTAGATGGTCATAAGGAAAGGTTGCGACCATACATGCTGATAACTTACACATTGAAGGGATTAACGCCAAAGAACAAGATGGCCCTGCAACGCGGCCTCTTCGGATACAGGACCGAAAGGAAGTACGGCAAGAAGAAGTACCTGAACTCGAGCACCGGTCTCGTCGGAAACAACGGCCGAAGGATCGGTCCAACAGCGTTCTTGCTCAGTTATGCTGAGGTGGAGAAGGTCCGGGGCCTGTTCAAGAGATGCGGATGCAGATTCAAGGAGATACCGATCTGGTTGGAGAATGCGGATACTAAGTGAACGTCAATAAGGAGCCGCGTCATATCATAAGGAGAGAATATCAGATAGATAGAATGTGATGAATGGACCGTAATAGTATCAAGATAAACAGTTGATCATCGAGGGATCGAAATGCCAATAAGATTCGCGCACATGGCGGACATCCATCTGGGTGCATTCAGGGACGAGCGGCTTAGGGAGCTGAACATGCGGGCCTTCGAGGAGGCCCTGAGCATATGCGCCCAGGAGGAGCTGGACTTCATCCTGATCTCGGGCGACCTGTTCCATGTCAACCTCCCGGACATGAACATCGCCGACAGGGCCGTGAGACTCATGCGGGATCTAAAGGACAAGGGGGTCCGGCTCTACATCGTCTACGGGTCCCACGATTACAGCACCGGGGGCTCGTGCCTCATCGATGTACTCGATTCCGCCGCGCTGTTCACGAGGGTGACCAAGGCCTCGACGGAGGAGGCCGAGGAGCCTCCCACGAGCGGGAAGAAGGGCAAGGACGAGAAGGTCGGGGAGAAAATCCTGCTGGACTTCGTCGAGGACAAGAGCGGGGCCCTGCTGTGTGGCATGCCGGGCCGGAAGGCGACCCTCGAGAAGAAATACTACGAGATGCTGGACACATCGAACCTGGAAAAGAGGAAGGGGTTCAAGATCTTCGCGTTCCACAGCGCGATCACCGAGTATAGACCGGCCTATCTGCCCGAGGGGGACTCGATCCCGCTGTCATTGTTCCCGAAGGGGTTCGACTATTATGCGGGGGGCCATGTGCACGAGCGGTTCCTGAAGCAGGAGGGCGCCTACGGCATCATCGCGTACCCGGGGGCCATGTTCGGCTATGACTACACGGACCTCGAGCGTGGAAGCAGGGACAAGCGGGGCTTCTACATCGTGGAGCACGACCCGAAGAGCGGGAAGACGACGACGGACTTCCGGGAGGTCAAGCTCGCGGACATCAAGATAGTTGAGGTCGATGTCGACAGGGGCGACCACATGGCCGCGAATATAAAACTCATGAACACCGTCGCGGCGGTCAAGGCGGCCGGTGCCGTGATACTTCTCAAGGTCCACGGACAGCTCACGGCCGGGAGGGCGTCCGACGTCAAGATAGCGGAGGCCCAAGAGGCCCTCGATGCCGCGGGCGCCGCCGCCGTGTTCGTCAACAGGAACGCGCTGAAGGGCGCCGAGCTCGAGAAGATAAAGGTCGAGACCGGGCCCAGGGACGGCATCGAGGCCAGGATATTCAACGAGTACCTCATGAAGTTCGATTCCAGGGATGCGAGGTTCAAGGGCGAGGCCGGGATGGCCCTGAGCAAGGAGCTGCTTGAGATAGCAAGGGTCCCGAGGCCTGAAGGCAGGACAAAGAACGACCACGAGAAGGTCCTGCTCAAAAAGGCCATGCCGCTGTTCGCGCGAAAGGAAGAGGATGCCAGCCCCAAGGGGGGTGATGGCAAATGATGCTCAAGTCGCTCCATGTGAAGAACATCAGGTCCTATGTCGACGAGACGGTCGAGTTCCCCAGAGGCATCTCGGTCTTCACTGGCGACATAGGTTGCGGGAAGAGCACGCTGCTCTACGCCATAGAGTTCGCATTGTTCGGGGCCACGTCGGACCTGCCGCTCGAGTATCTTCTGAGACACGGAGAGGAAAAGGGGAGCGTGGAGCTCGTCTTCGAGATCGAGGGGAAGGTCTACACCGTCCACAGGGAGATCGAGCAAAAGGACGGGAAGTACAATTCCAGCAAGAAGGACAACTGGCTCAAGCACAGGGAGGCCGTGGTCCATTACACGCCACAGGAGCTCAAGGAGCAGATGCTCAGGACGGTGCTGCAGTTCAACGAGTCCCTGGCACCAAGGGCATCGTCGGTCATCTACCGGTTCGCGCTATTCACGCCCCAGGAGGAGATGAAGAGGATACTGGAGCAAAACGTCGAGGACAGGCTCGTTACGCTCCGGAAGGCCTTCCGCCTGGAGGACTACAAGACGGCCCAGGACAACGTCAAAATTATGCAGGATTACCTGCGGCACGAGCGGGGGACCCTCGAAGGCAAGGCCTCGGACCTCAAGGAGAAGGAGGTGTCGCTCGAGGCCAAGCGGAAGGAGAGGACGGACAAGGAGGAAAGGCTCCGAGTGCTGGTAAAGAAGATGGAGAAGTGGGTCAAGGCCTACGAGGAGAAGAAGAAGCGCATGGAGGACCTGGAGAAGTACGAGAGGGAAAAGCTCAACCTCGAGAAGTACCAGGAATCCACCTTGCGGGACGTCGAGAACCTCAGGGCCAACCTCAAGAGGGCCAGAGAGGAGCTTCAGCAGGTCGAGGAGGCCGAGGCCCAGATGGCCAAGCTGGAGCCCAAGCTGAAGGAGCTCGACGGGGTCAAGGAGCAGCGCGAGGTCCTGGACCAGAGGAAGGCCGAGTACGAGGAGAGGTCCAAGTCCGTGCTGGGGCTGCAGAAGGACAAGGAGGCCCTGGAGGCCCGCATCAAGGAGCTCGAGGACATACTGGCCAAGGCCCCGGAGCTCAAGGAGAGGGGCAAAATCCTCGAGAGGGACGTGGCCCGCGGCGAGAAGGCCCTGGAGAAGGTCAAGGAGAACAGGGAGGACATCGCGAGGCTCGAGGCACAGCTGAAGATCACGAAGGACGACTGGGGCAAGAAGTACGTCGAGAGGGACGGGTTCCGGGAGCTCGAGGGCAAGGGAAAATGCCCCAAGTGCGGGCAGGATTTGAGCCCGGAGCACTTGAAGAAGGTGCTCGACGACCTGGATGTTGAGCTCAAGGCCCTCGACAAGTCCGAGAAGGAATGCAAAAAGGACATGGAGAAGGCCCGGGAGAACGTCACCAAGTACTCCAATGAGTCCAGGGACATAGAAAGGGACAGGACCGAGCTGGCCCAGGCCCAGGGGGAGCTGCAGAGGCTTTCCACCGAGGGGACCCGGTCCAAGGAGCTCAAGCAGGGTCTTAACAGGCTCGAGGTTGACCTCAAGGCCGCCCAGGGGGCCCTTAAAAAGATGGCCGTGGACGATATCGTCTACGACGAGCTCAAGAAGAGGGAGCGGGACCTGGAGGAGCTTGCGAAGCGGTACGTCATGGCCAGGGCCAGGGTCGAGGGTGCCGAGCGCTGGCGCGGTATAGCCATGAAGACCGAGACGGACCTGTCCCAGAAGGAGGAGAAGCTCGGGTCCATCGGCAAGGAGATCGAGGCCATGGCCGAGAAGTACGATGATGTGAGCCTCGAGAACGCCAAGCGGGAGTACGAGGAGGCCCGAGAGGTCGCGTCCAAGGGCCAGGCCGAGGCCGAAACGATGAAGGCGGTCATGGAAAGGATAGACGAGGAGATCGCCGCGGTCAAGACGGAGATCGACAAGAAGAGGGAGTTCGTGGCCAAGGCCGAGGACCACCGGCGGGCCGAGGACTGGATACGGGACTGCTTCAGCGGGGCCTTGGACATCATCGAGAAGCACGTGCTCGCGAGCATCAACGAGGAGTTCGAGCAGCTCTTCCAGAAGTGGTTCAACATGCTCATCGAGAGCCCGGACATCAATGTCAGGGTCGATGACGACTTCACGCCTATCATCGAGCAAAGCGGCTACGAGCTCGACAACAAGGCATTGTCAGGCGGCGAGAGGACTTCGGTGGCCCTGGCCTACCGGCTGGCACTGAACGCCATGGTGAAGAAGACCTCGGTGACCATGAAGGAGAACCTGCTGATACTCGACGAACCCACGGACGGCTTCAGCATGGAGCAGCTGGTGCGGGTCAGGGACGTCCTCGAGGAGCTCCGCAGCGACCAATGCATTATCGTGACGCACGAGCGGGAACTGGAGGGCTTCGCCGACAAGGTGTTCCGGGTCGTGAAGGAAGGCGGGGTGTCGAGGCTGGTCGTGTAGTCTACGGGGCCTGCATATTTTATTTCTTTAATGAGTTAAGCGAAACTATTAAATATCGGTAATTCTATTAACTCGTTAAAAGAATAGGACAAGACGATGAACGCAGATAAACACCTTGAAAAAGCTAAAAGATTGGATTCAACCCAAGCCAAACTGGACCCCAAGAAGGATTGGGAGACCATCATCGAGAGCATATATGGCGCGGCGTTGAACTTCATCGCCTATAAATGCCAGACAGAGGATGGCCGGCACATTGATACGCATTCCGGCCTGCCAAAGGTTCTCAATGACCTTGGGCATAAAGATCTCGCCGACCTGTTCAGACAGTTGGACCATCTTCGAATGGCAAGATGGTATGGGGGCCAGGGTAATGGGGATTCCGCAAAACGAGCCCGGATCCTTCTCGATAAAATCAAGGAGGGTTGTCAGACCGATGAATAAGAAGGACCAACGAATCATAGAGCGTTTCATCGAACGCGTCAAGGGACTAGAAATGGTCTCCGCCGCTGTCCTCTATGGGTCCATGGCCAGAGGCGATGAGGACCGCAGGAGCGACATCGATATAATGTTGGTTGTGGAGGATAAAGACCCGATGAGCATCTTGCCGGAGGTCACAAGGATAATCACAGAGCTCGGTCCCCACAGGGAGATCCGATGTGTATTGACGAACCTCAAGGATTACGATGCAGAGTTCTACAAGAACGTATTCAAGGACGGAAAGGTACTCTTCGGGAAGCTTGTCCTCTCGTCTGACAACCTTGCATTAAGACCGTATTACATCGTGGCCTACGACCTGAGGGGCGTTACTGGGTCGAAGAAGGTCAAGATAGCCCAGAAGGTCTATGGACAGCACTCGGTCAAGCGGATCAAGGGCCGGAAATACGAATACCATTACGATGGGCTCAAGGATAGATACGGCGTCACGGTCTTGAAGAAAGGGATGATCATGATCCCGTCGGGAGATTCGAGGGAGTTCCTCGCGGAGCTGAAGAAGATTGGGGTCGATTTTCACGCGACCGAGGTCTGGATGTGATCCAGACATCTTCCCATCTATATGGCTATGTATACATGACGAATTAAATAATTGCTCCCGGTTTTCATAGGTTGTATTCGGTGTCCAAAACACCGTTCCACTACGGTCTATACGGAAGCATAGGAATGTTAATATATATCCACCTCCCAATACTTCTTGGTCAAGGTGCATCAAATGGTCAAGTACAAGTTCACCGTCATAATCGAAAGAGATGAGGACGGTGTTTTCATCGCATCCTGTCCGGCTCTGCAGGGTTGCTATAGTCAGGGTAAGACCTATAAGGAAGCGATGAAGAACATCAAAGAGGCAATCGAGCTTTCAATCGATGCTCGAAAACAACTGGGTGAGCCGATACCGTTCGAGCAGGCAATCGAAGAGGTTGAGATCGTTGCCAAAGTTACACCCAGCAAAGCCTGACAAGATTGTTCGGGTCCTTGAACGGCTCGGGTTCGTCAAGGTCCGTCAGAGTGGGAGCCATGCTATCTATCGTCATCCAGATGGACGATGGGTGACAGTTCCAATCCACAAGGGACGCGACATCAGTATTGGATTGCTCTATAAAATCCTCAAAGATGCTAATATCTCGGTCGAGGAATTCGAAGAAATGCGGTAGGTCTGCAATTTTATTTGTTCTTGAAAAACATTTTCGCAAATACCCCTCATTTCAAGAAGAGCAATTTTTTATGACGGTTTGTATAATGAGGCCATCAAAGACCGTGTATTTGAGATGGTAAATTCCTTATTCTTGAAGGGCATATTGTGTCCCGATGTCCTCACAGAACGACCCGTATCTCTATTGCCCTCACCTGGACCAGGCCATAGCCCAATTCCGTAAGGACCAAGGGAATGTGGGGTGGGCAACCAAGGTCCCCCACGGTGACGGCTTCGTGTTCATCCATGTCACGGAGGCCGACTGGGAGACCTACCGGCGGGCCTTCCGGACCCTAACGCTGCCAATGAGGGCCCTGGGCGACGAGCCGAAGTACCCGACCAATGTCGCTAGGGCCGGCATCCTCGTGAAGTGCACCTTCGAGAACAGGTCCAAGGTGCCGTTCGTCAGGGACTGGCCCGGAAGGGACAAGGCCTTTGACATGGTGGCTCTGTTCTGCCAGGACCTGGAGAAGCCGTGGTTCCCAAGGTTCGACCCCGAAAAGCTCCTCGTGAAGAAGGTGGACGAGGGTATCAAGCGGCTCATGTGGCCCAAACTTGAGGTCCCGCCCGGTGGCTCCGTCGAGAAGCTCTTCCTGCTGAGGCCAGACGAGGAATTCAAGGAGACCATTCACGGTCACCATCTGGTCGCCTTGTTCTTCGTTGTCCCGTGGGAGGCTGGAGATGGCATCGCACCAGGGACGCTGGTGGCGTACCCCTTCTACAATCCGGAGAGGGAAGTCCCGAACGCCACCGTCGATCTTCAAGTGGACCCGGTCGCTGGCGAGACGGCCCCGGCCGGCTTTGTGCTGCCGCCGATGCAGATCATCAGGGAGAAGAAGGGGTTCTGGATCACCGAGGGCCCGGTCAGGTTCGGTGCGACACTTTCCGACGACAGGCCCCTCATCATAGTAAAGGCCATCAGGACCAAGCCCGGCCATCTGGGAGATGTGCTGCGACAGGCGGTATGGAAGGCCCAGTCGTTCACGCCGGGATACGACCTCCCGACGAAGGTGCTGTTCTACAACGACCGGCCGCCCGTCGGCGGGCAGGAGCCCAGGGCCTTGGATGACTGGGTCGAATATTCCTTCCGCGATGAGAACGCCGAGAAAGCAGCCTGGGAGGCGACGCCCCTCAAGCAGAAGATGGAGGTAGCCGGGAAGCTTTTAGCCAGCTCGGACCCGGATGACAGGTGCGAGGGTCTCGGGATAATCGGCAAGTACGCCAACGAAGGCTATTTGGACATGGTCTTGCCGCTCTTCGACGACCCGGAGGAATATGTGGGAAGGAACGCGCGCAAGGCCTACGCGAAGATCGTCGGCATGACCTACGAGGACCACCAGGCCATGCTCGCCGCCGAGGTGGCCGAGAGGCAGCGCATCGTCGATATCGCAAGGAAAGAAGGGCGTGTCACGAACATACTCATCAAGGATTCGGTCCTGCAGAGGACGAACATAGGGATAGTGGATGGCGGCGAGTCCAATGTCAAGATAGAGGATTCCGTTGTCACGAAATCGAACCTCGATGGCAAGACCGAGGTCAAAAGCTCCGTGGTCACGCGGACAGACATGGACGGGGACACCGAGATCACGGATTCCGTTGTTGTCCGCCATCAGACCGAGGACGGGACGAAGGTCGTCGAGGATGTCCGGGTCGGCCCAGGTCCGAAGCAATGCGAGACCGAGGAGTCCTACGAGGTCCGGCTGGCGAAGTACGAGAAGGCCTTGAAGAAGGCATTGGCCGATGGCACCATCACCGAGCAGGAGAAGAAGCTGCTCGAGGCCCTGCGCAAGAAGTTCGGCATCTCACAGGACGAGCACGAGATGATGCTCGAGATGCTGAAATAGCGAGAACCTCCCCGACATCTGTAACAAATGCTTCCGGTGTAACGACGGTTAGGGATAATCTATTTATAGAATAAACATCCCTGGTAACAGACCCATGAAGGACCTTGAAGAGTTAGGACTACCTCAAGCCGTCATCGACGTGCTAAAGGAGGACGGCATCACGAGCCTCTATCCCCCTCAAGAGGAGGCCTTGCCTATCGCCCTTAGCGGCAAGAACTTGTTCTTGGCCGTCCCCACGGCCTCCGGCAAGTCCCTCGTCGCCTACCTGGCCCTGGTCAAGGTCGCCCTCGAGGGCGGGAAGGGCCTTTACATCGTCCCGTTGCGTGCCCTGGCCTCGGAGAAATTCGAGGACCTCCGAAGGTTCGAATGCCTAGGCATCAAGGTCGGCATCTCGATCGGTGACTACGACTCGCCGGACATCAACCTCCAGAAGTACGACATCTTGATATCGACCTCCGAGAAGGCCGACAGCCTCCTCCGGCACAAGACCGACTGGCTCAAGATCATCAAGGTGATCGTGGCCGACGAGGTCCATCTGCTGAACGACGCTGATAGGGGCCCGACGCTCGAGATCATCCTGTCCCGCTTCTCACAGCTCAACCCCGGGGCCCAGATAATCGCCCTCTCCGCAACGGTCAACAATGCAAAGGAGATGGCCGAATGGCTAAAGGCCGAGCTCGTGACATCCGAATGGAGGCCGGTCAAGCTCAGGCCCGGCGTATTCTGCGCCGGCGAGATCCACTATTCTGACGGCAAGGTGGAGAAAGCCGCCTCGAGCATCGAGGGGCTCGTGACCGATGCCATCAAGTCCGGTGGTCAGTGCCTTGTGTTCGTGAGCTCCCGCAAGAGCTGCGAGACCCAGGCGGGCAACCTTTGCAACGCCATCGAGGGGCTCCTGTCCCGGGACGAGCTAAAGGAATTGGAAAAGGAATCCCAGAGGTTCCTTCGGGGCGCGGAGCCGACCTCGTTCGGCAGGAGCCTCAAGGTCTTCGTGGCCCACGGCGTGGCCTTCCACCATGCAGGCCTGAGGCACGACCAGAGGAAGCTCGTCGAGGAACTGTTCAAGGCCAAGAAGATAAAGGCCCTTGTGGCCACGCCCACCCTCGCGGCCGGCATCAACCTTCCCGCCAGGAGGGTCATCGTCAGGGACTCGAGGCGCTGGGATGGGGCCCTGGGCGAGAACGTTTACCTGCCGGTCATGGAGATCAAGCAGATGCTGGGCCGGGCCGGAAGGCCCCGCTACGACACGGAGGGCGAGGGCATCCTCCTGGCAAAGGACGATTGGGAGCTGGACAAGTTCATGGAGAACTACATCCACGGGCCTCCCGAGGACATCAGCTCCAAGCTCGGGGCCGAGACCGCCCTCAGGAGCCACATCCTGTCGTCGATCGCCACAGGCTATTGCGGCAGCATGGACGAGCTCATGTTGTTCCTTTCGAAGACATTCTACGCCCACCAGCAGGACACGTACAAGATCAAGGACAATGTCGAGAACATCGTCGACTTCCTCCTTGAGAACGATTTCCTGATCTCTGGAAGCCAAGGCGGCCTCAGGACGACATTGTACGGTATGAGGGT
>Ga0315288_10002613_pt1 | contig 23185 bp, 14 predicted proteins | sample YL17G11_20_MG_FD_203454 | JGI IMG/M metagenome (GOLD analysis project Ga0315288, IMG submission 203454) | Sediment microbial communities from Yellowstone Lake, YNP, Wyoming, USA - YL17G11_20 | ecosystem: Environmental > Aquatic > Freshwater > Lake > Sediment | place: USA: Wyoming | collected... | reverse complement strand
CAGGAGTTCATCCCGGCCGAGCACGTCCGGCTGCTTTATGCGGTGGCCCAGGACGCCCTGCCCTCCGGGGGCGTGCGGGCCCGGCGGTGGCGTTGGCTCCAGTCGCCCCAGGACGTCGCTGCCATGCCGGAATCCGAGAAGGAAATCCTTTTCCGAACGACGCTCGAACGGTATCCTGAGCGGATGACCGGGCGGGCGGCGGAGGAACTGGCGCCCCTGGCGAGGCGCGTGCCGATCGGCGAGGTTCCCGACGACGGGTGCGCCAAGGCGCTCCTGGCGAGCGGGCACGTGCATGTGGACCCGGAAGGATGGGTCTATCCGGGGACCTGCGCGGGGATTGTGCTGGGGCGTGCGACGGCCGAGCGACCGCTGGACGAACTTGTGGGGGGCTGGCGCGTCGGCGACTGGCCGAGGATCGCGCTCCTGGCGGCGGGGGGGCCGAAGCGGCTCCTCGACGAGGCCGAGAGGTGCGGATTCGAGGCGGACCCTGCGGGGTACGCCGGCAAATGTCACCTGTGCTGGTCGGTGCGCCGGCATCGGATGCGATCGGGCGCGGGGGGCGAGGAATTCGCGCCGGAGTCGCTTTACGTTGAAATGAGGGCCACCCAGAGCAAGGAGCATCGGCGATGATCCGGGCGTACTATTTGCCGCCGGGCGGCAAGCCGAGCGTCGCGCTGACGGACAAGGAGCAGATTCTGGAGGTCTTTCGGCGCAAGGAAGGCCTCCTGTGGGTGGACATGGAGTCGCCGACGCCGGAGGAGACGAACTTCCTGGCCGACGGGTTCGGATTCCACCCCGTGGCCGTCGAGACGTGCCGGGAGGTGACGAGCCAGCCCCTGGTGCACGCGTTCGACGATTACCTCTTCATGGTGATCCATGCCGTGAACATCCAGACCCGCGGGCTGGAGGTGGACACGTTGGAGGTGGACATTTTCTGGGGCAAGCAGTTCGTGCTAACGTATCACCAGGTGCCCGTGAAGAGCATTTCGGAAATGCGGGACCAGTGCGAGAAGGACTGCGAGCGGCTGCTGTCGCGCGGGGCGGCGTTTTTCATGCACGCGGTCGTGGACAAGATCATCGACAACTTCACGCCGACGCTCGACCGCATCGAGTACCTGCTCGAGGAACTCGAGATTCAGATCTTCCGCAAGCCCACGGACAGGCTCCTGCACGAACTGCTGGACCTGAAGCAGACGGTCCTGTACCTGGGGCGCGTGGCCGGGGCGCAGCGCGACGTCGTGGGGCGGATCGTGCGGGGCGAGTTCGGACCCGTGACGAAGCAGGCGATGGCCTATTGGCTCGAAGCCTACGACCACCTGCTGCGGATGGTCTACACGGTCGAGAACCAGCGGGACATGATCACAACGGCGCGCGAAACCTATATGTCGGTCGTCACGAACCGCACGAACGAGGTCATCAAGGTGCTGACGATCATCGCAACCGTGTTCATGCCGATCACCTTCATCGCCAGCCTGTACGGGATGAACTTCAGGTTTATGCCCGAAATCTACTGGAAATGGGGCTATCCGGCCGCGCTGCTCCTCATGGTGGTCAGCACAGCGTGGATGGTCTGGTTCTTCCGCCGCAGGAAGTGGATCTAGCGTGCCCGTGGCCGCCTACGCATCCTTCAAGGCGCACGCCACGTCAGGAAACACGTCGAAGAGATGGTCGAGGCGCGTCGTGGCCAGGAGTTCGCGCAACCGTTTCTGGGGATTGGCGAGGCGCACAAATCCGCCGCGGCCGTGGGCCTTTAGATAAGCCGTAATCAGCACCCCCAGCGCATCGGAGCAGATGAAGTCGGTCTTCGAGAGGTCGCAGACGATGCGCGTGGCGCCGACGTCGACGGCGCGGAGGAAGGCGTCGCGCAGCGCGGCCGAAGCGCCCACGTCCGCCGACCCCTGGATCGAGACAATCGTACAGGACCCTTCCTGTCGCACCTGGACCTTCATGGCAGCCACCTCCTTCTAGCAACGCCGACCCGATTCCGGAAACCCGCGGACGGGATTCGCGCGGTATTTGACCATGCGCACTTCCGTGCCGTTCGCCGAATAGTTGACCTCGTCCATGTAGGACCGCATGAGCATCACGCCGCGACCGCAGGGGCGCTGGAGGTTCTCATCCACCGTCGGGTCGGGCACACAATCGGGCCGGAAGCCGGCGCCCTCGTCGGCGACGTAGATCTCGACGCGCTCCGGCGAGATGCGATACGCCAGCCGAACCTGCCGCGAAGGGTCCATCCGGTTCCCGTGCTTCATCGCGTTGATGAGGGCCTCCTCGAAGGCGAGGCGGACGGCAAAGCAATGGTCCTCGCCGTAGCCGAGTGCCGCCAGGCACGCCAGGACCTTCCGCTCCGATTCCCGGATGGCCGTCAGGCGCGTGGGAAGGACTTCTTCGGTCCATCCGGCGGAGTCGCGCGTGTCGGCGGGGGATTGGTCCACGCTAGGTCTCCGCCCTGCCCTCGCCGAGGAGGGCGGCAACAGCCTCCTCCTCGCGGTCGAAGATGCGGAACAGACGGTCCAGGCGGGTGATGGCGAAGATCTCCCAGATGCGCGGGTCGATGTCCGCCAGACACAGTTCGCCGCCCGATTCCGCGAGCCGCTTATGCAACCGAATCAGTTCCCCGAGCGCCAGGCTGCTCAGGTGGTGGACACCCAGGAAATTGAGAATCACCCGCCGGCCTGGAATATCGGCCAGCGCCAGGAGCGCCTGGCCGAACGCCTGGACCTGGTCCTCGTTGAGAATGGCTTCGGCGCGGATTCGGGCCACCGTCACGCCATCGCGGTCCATCGCTTGGATTATGTTGTCCTTCATCACCGTGGGACGACTCCTCGCGCGGGCAGGACAGGGAATGGTAAGCGGCGGTCAGGAAACTGTCAACGCTTTTTCCGGCACGGCGGGTCAGAGGGTGTGACTACGGATTTTGGCAGGGCCAGTCATTCTTGTCAGCCCCGGTAGGGGCGTATTGTTCTCTAGCCACGGGCGCAAGTTTACCCGCCTGTGGAGGGCCCGTGGGAACCAAGAACCAAGCACCACACCTTCCCTTCCTTTTGTTTGTTGCCGTTTTCAAGCCCCGTAGGGGCGATTGAAAAGGTTCAATCGCCCCTACGGGGCTCCAACAGAGAAAGGGAAGAATGTTTTTTGCCCGCTTCCTTTCCACGGGCTTGCGCCCGTGGCTAGAGAACCGTCGTGCCTCCGGCACTTGTTACGGCTTCTTTCGATGCCCAACACCCGTGCCGGAAAAATTAGTCACACCCGGGTCAGAGGTCCGCGGGTCGGCGCCGGAGGCGGATGAGAGCGGCAGCGCCCAGGGCCAGGAGGGCCAGCGTCGCCGGTTCGGGGACCATCGTCCAGTCGTTGCCGGGACGGTAGAAGGCGTCCAGCAAGGCGCCCGTGCCGTCGAACAGACGCCCATCGGCCACGCACCCGTCGAGGAACGATTCGACGTCGCCCTCCACATACAGGCGCAGGCCGTTCAGATCCAGTGTAGAGCCCGGCTCGATTGCCACAAGGTGGGCGAAGAGGCACTCTGCCCCGAACGTGCCGCGATTGCCGTTGTCGAACAGGTCCACCAGTTGGACGTGCCCGACATTGGCCTCGCCGACCATCAGAGTGCCGAGGGCAAAGTTCAGGTCGAACCCGCCGTTAACGGTTGAGGCAACCTCGAACGGATCCACGGCTCCCGCCCCGCCCTCGAAAATGAGTTCGAGGTTGGCCAGTCCGGCCATGGCGGCGGGGTCGGTGCTCTGATTCTCAAAGGCGGCGCCGGTCATGTGAATCTTCGACCCCGGGATGCTGATGCATCCGCCCCATTTGCCGAAGGTGATGCTGTGGATGACCGTGACTTGCGAGGAGGATCCGAGAAACTCGAAGACCCCCACGCCCTCCTCCCCGACGAGAAACCGGCTGGTCGTGAGCGCGCCGACGGAAATCCTGTAGCAGCCGTAGGACTTGGACCAAACGCCGATGTGGGTGGTGTTCTCGACGATATGATTGCCGCCCGTCAGTTCGAAGGTGCCGCTGCCGTAGTTTCCGATGGTGGCGTCGGCGACCTGGAGGACGCCCTCTTGGAGTTCGAAGGTGGAGGAATCGCCCTCGTTCTCGCCCAGACAGAGGGCGTCGGCTATAAAGGTATTGCCGCCGAGAACATTCAACGTACCGCCGGTGACAATGAACTGGGCGGTCCCTGGGCCGCGGACGATCTGGCCGCCGAGGTTCAACGTTCCTCCGCCCAGGACGAACGTTCCCGTGCCGGCACCAAAACAGATATCGCGACCGACGGTGAGCGTCCCGCCGAGGAGGTTGTAAGTTCCCTGGCTGCCAGCGAGGCTAGCCAAACAAAGGTCGTCGGCCACGAAGTTCTTGCCGCCGCTCTGGTTGACTTCGCCGTAGTTCTTGTAGCCGACGTACTCGGTCTGGCATTGGATCTCGCCGCCGGTCATAGTGAACCACCCGCGTCCTGCGTTTCCGACGTACAAGGGCCCGTTTTGGAGGATGGTCAGGCTGCCTGCGTTCATCGTGTAATAGCCGCGTGCGGCGGCGTAGTACCCCAGCGAGACGTGGGAACCGCTGGAACTCACGGTCACCGCGCCGCCGTTCTGAGTGAAGTCACCCCAGTCGCGCTCACCCACAAGCAGTTGTCCGGCCGAGACCGTGCCGTCGTTCAGTTGATAAATGCCGCGACCTCCTGGCTCACAGGCCAGACGGAGTTGGTCCGCGATCTGGAGGTCCCCCCCCGTCTGAACGATAGTCCCCCTGTCCACGTACCCGAGGTAGAGGCGAGGTGCACTGAACGTCCCGCCGGACAGTTCAAATGTGGTCCTGGTTATCATCGCATAGGCGGAATTGATAGAAACCAAGCCTCCGGACTGTTGGAAGGAGCCGGTTTCAAAGTTGAGCAGGCCCATCAGGATTTCGCCGCCGCGAATGTCCCATCCGCCGGAAGACATGTCCACCCATCTGGTGCCGAAGTCCACCTTGCCCCCGTCGTGCAGTTCGATGCCGCCGGAGAGATAGAGATGGTCCGGGGCCTCCACCGTTCCATAACACTCCAGGCGGTTGCCCAGCGAGCCCACCCCCGTCACGCTGTAGCCCGCCGGCACGACGAGGGGCGCGGTGCCGACAGTCGTCGCGCCTTCGTTGACAAAACTCTTGAACGCCAACGGATCAAAGCCCGTCGGGAGAACGACCATCGAGTGCGGGCCCAGGCGCAGGGAAACGTTCTGCGTGTTCGAGAAAGCGGTCAACCCGCAATTGAAAAGAATGGAGTCCCAGTCGGCGTCGAAGGATGCGCCGGTGAAATCCCATTCGCCTTGGACCAATAGGCCCTTGGGGCCGCTCAAGAACCTCAGTTCGCCACCGCGATACTCGTATCGGCCGGCGTGCATCTGGATGGACTGGACGGTCTTCGTGCCGCCGGTTTGAACGAACGTGGGGGTTTGCCCGCCCGCCATGACGTACGTGTACAGTTCGCGGGCCGAGAGTTCGCCGCCGCTGAGGGTGTAACAGCCGTTGCCCCTAATGATGAGGCGGTCGGCAACGGTGTTCTTCCCGCCGCTCTGGTTGAAGAGGGCCTGGGTTCCCTCGATATCCAAACCCTCCTCCCCCGTACAGGAGAGATTGCCGGACAAAAGATTGTATGTGCTGTTCGACTTCACTCTAACGCTGGAAACGGTCACCGTCCCGCCGTTGTGGTTGAAGGTGCCCTTCTTGCCTTCGCCGAGAATGATGCTGTCGCCGACCACGACACTGCCGGGTCCCAGGTCATAGGTACCTTCGCCAACTGTGCCGGAGGACCCTCCGCGCACATAGAGTGATGTGAACTTGTTCGTGCCCCCCGTATGAACAAAGTGGCCGACGCCGTAGATGGCCTCATTGGAAGCGTTCAAGGCGCCGCCAGACAGTTCGTACGTGCCTTCCGACCCGCCCCAGTCAGCGAGAACTAAGTCCGACACCGAGTTTGTGCCGCCGGTCTGGCGGAAGTGTCCCTGACCGGAATAGCCGACGTACTGTTGTCCGCACTTGATAGACCCACCCGAGATACCGCTCGAGAGGTTTTCGACGTAGAGCCCACCTCCTCCGAGGTCCACCTGGCCGGAACCGAGGACCAAAAGGCCCTTCTTCAGACTCAGCGACGTGGTGTCGTAGCGGACCGTGCCGCGGCACTCGACGTGGTCGGCAAACTCGCCGTCGGTCCGGAACGTGACGCCCGCCGGAACGATGAGCGCCTCCCCCGAAATATGCACCAACCCCTGGGACGAGAATGACTTGAACTCGGCATATGGGTGGAAGCCCGACGGAAAAGTCAGGAGCGAATTCACACCGGCAGTCATGGAAGCGTTACCGGCGTTCAGAACCGTCCCTTGGCCGAGAGCGCCCACGGCACCGGCGTTGAACGTGACGGAGGCGTCTCCCCCGCCGAAGTCCCACTCCCCCGCCAAGTCCATGCGTTTGCCGATCATCAGCGATCCGCCGGTCAGTTCATAACGGCCCCACTCGTTGACCGTCAGGAAATCGGCCGTATTCGAGCCGCCTGTCTGCTTCAGAAGACTCGGTCCCGGCTTTTGGCCCACCGTCTGTGTCGGTGCCGAGAGGGTGCCCCCCGATAATTCGTACGTTCCGGCGAAACCGACAGAAAACGTATTAGAGACAAGGTGCTCGGCGCTGCCCTCGTGCTTGAACAAGCCGGCGCCGCCTCCACCTACCGACGTGTACTGGGTCTGCAGGCGGGCCGCGTCGCCCAGTTCGTAGGTGCCCGTGCCGCCGGAGTAGCCCACATTGAGGGCCCATGAGAGTGTTGAAACAGCCGTTCCGCCCTGCCGAAAGAGCCCGGTCCCGCCATACCCGACGTAGCACCAATAGGCGGAGACCTCCCCCCCTGTGAACTCGTACGTGCCGGAGAGCCCCGATTTCATGCCAAGCAAGATGTCGGTCCGCGACGCTCCGACGACCGCGCCTCCGGTCTGGACGAAACGGCCGTCACTTGTCTCGCCCACATAGAAACTCTTCCCCAGGCGCAGTTCTCCGCCGCTCATGCCGGAATCGAGGTTGTTGACCCGCAGGTAGCCCGACAGGTCCACTTCACCTCCCGGAAAAACCTGAAGACCGCCGTTCAGACTAAAGACGGACGTTCCCGGCCTGGACGCTACCGTGCCGTGGCAATGAACCGGATGGGGAAACTCTCCCGAGCCGGTGAAGCCGCGACCCGCTGGGACGATGATAGGCTGCCCCGCCACGCCCACCACCCCGTCGGAATGCCACGAAGCAAGTTCCGTGCTCGGGTCAAACCCCGGAGCGAAGACGACGAGCGTATTGGCCTCGGCCGACAGGGATGTGTTTTCACTGTTGCGGATCGCCGCGCTCCCCAGGTCCACAAGAGCGCCGTTCCGGAAGGTCCAGACGGGGGCACCGGAAGCGAAGTCAATCTCGCCTTGGACCTTGCTCTGGCCAGCAGCGCTGAAGGTCCCGCCGGTGGCCAGGATCCGCCCCTGCGTGCCTACGCTCAGGTCACCGGCCGACGCCAAGCCCCCCGTTTGGTGAAAGAGTCCGATGCCCTTTAAACCGACCGTCAATGCACCCGCGCTCAGCACGCCGTCGCTGAGTTCATAGGTCCCGTTCCCCGTGCTCTCTTCCCCCAACAGGAGGCTGGTCGCTACCGTGTGCGTGCCGCCCGTCTGACGAAAAACCGCAGGGCCGCTGGTACCAATCCTCGCCTCGTTGGTCGAGAGGACCGCTGTCCCGCTCAGACTGTATTGCGCGTTGGTTCCCAGCGTCAACCGTTGCCGGGCGAAAACAGTTCCCCCCGTGTGGACAAACTCGCCGGTGCCTCCCTCGCTGACCCGGATGGCATCAGCCGACATCTCCCCTCCCGATACCTCGCACCTGCCTGTCGAACCGGACTTCGAACCGACAAAAACTATGCCTACATCGGCCGTGCCGCCGTGCTGCTCGAACACCCCGACGCCATAACGCCCCACATAGATACTCCCGCCCTTCAGCGTCCCACCATCCAATTCGTACGTGCCGCTGGCCCCCGCGTCATAGCCCAGCCAGATCTGGTTTTCCACCGTGGCCGTCCCTGTGGTCTGAAGGAATCGCCCCGTGCCTGTCCGGCCAACGTACACCTCGGGGATCTTCAGCGTCCCACCTGTTATCTCCGAGACGAGGTCCTCGACATCCAAGTACCCCGACGTCACGCTGACCGAGGCGCCGGCACGCACCTGAATGCCGTTGCGGATATCCAGTTTGTATCCCGTCAGGGTTCCCTCGCAGATGACGTGGTCGTCCAGTTGGCGGGCATCGTCGCTGTCCTGACCGATCGAGGCCTTGCATCCGGCAGGAACAAACAGCGTCGTTCCAGGCACATGGACCACCCCAGGCCCGCTCAGGCTGCGGAAACCCGTGGCCGGGTCGAACCCCGCCGGCAGCATCAGCAGGGAGTTGGCTTCCGTGGCGACTTCAAGGTTCGTCATGCCGCTGAGCGTTCCCCGGAAAAAGTCCACAAAGGCCGCGGGGCCGAGCGCCAAGGTCGGCGTGCCCGACGGGCAGGCAAATTCGCCCCTCACGAAAGACTGCGAGGTGACCCGCAGCATCCCTCCGCTCATCTCATACCGGCCGCGACCCTGTATGTAGAGCGTCTCGACGCTGTGCGTTCCCCCCGTCTGCTGAAAGAGCCCCGTTCGCACACCCGACCCCCAACAGCCGACCGTCGTTTGCTTCACCGAAAGGGTTCCCGACCCGCCCAGCGCATATACACTGTTATCGCCTATGTTCTCGCTCACAACCAGTTTGCCCGCGACGGTCGCGCTGCCCCCCGTCTGATTGAAGAGGCTGGACGTTCCCGCCACATATAAATCGGTCACTCCAAGGGTTCCGGCGCTGAGGCCGTAGATGCCCGACGTGCGAACCCTGACCGTGCCGGCCTCCAGCCCTCCCCCCGACTGCTTTACACCGCCTGAGGCTTTGCCCCCGATGTACAGCGACCCCGCCCATGCCTGGCCCGAGCCGATGAGTGCCGTCCCCCCATTCTCGACGTACGCCAAATACCCTGGCACGGGCACTCCCACGCTCCAGTTTGCTGCGACAAACCAGTCCCCGCTGCCGGGATTCGTCCAGTAGGTATCGGCGGCCTGGGCAGATGTGAAGGACAGCATGAGGACGGCTAGAGAAAGGACAACGACCCGGGCGCATCGTGCGCCCGTCCGGCATTCCCCCGCGCGCATCGGACCCCCCGTGGCGCTTTCCGCTGGGCCGACTTCGCCTCGGTTCGGTCCGCACCCCCGGCGCGGAGCCTCCCAACCCGATGCCGTGGCGAAAGAACCCTCCCCTAGGTATGATGTTAATATACACCACATTCCGGCAAAGTCAAATGCTTTCCTGGCATCTCCCCCGAAAAGGACCATCCCAGGGGTGATTTTTGATGCAATCAGCGGGAGAAAAGGGCGCGGAGGACCAAGGCTACCATGGCCGCGGCGGCGAGGTACGGCCAGAGGTCGGCGAGGGTCGCGCGGCGCGAGCCGGTCCACGGCCCGCCGCCAGAAAACGGGAAAGCCGGCCCGGCGGGCCCAGTCCGTCGCCGGCTCGTCAAAATCGAAGAGGATAGCCAGGCGAAATACGCCGCTCGCCTCCCAGGTTCGGCTCGGCTGCCTACCGGCCTTCTACACCTGGTATCGGCAATACACGGATTCGTCAGACAGAACCTAGTGTTCCGTCACAGTTGAATTTGTGGGTGCCATGCTTTCGCGCCGTTGCGAAAGCATGGTCGTCTGAGGGTCGGAAACATGCTTTCGCAAGCGAAAGCATGGCACCCGAACCCACACGTTCAAGGTTGACGCATTACTAGCAGGCGCCGCTGGGTTTGTACGAACGGATCGCGTCGAACATAGCCACGATGTTCTCGGGCGGCACGTCAGCCAAGATGTTGTGTACCTGCTGGAAGACAAATCCACCACCCGGCGCCCACACGGAAGCCAGGTCGCGCACGTTCTGCCTGACCTCAGCCGCCGTACCGTGCGGCAGCACATGCCGCGTATCACAGCCCCCGCCCCAGAACGTGAAACGGTCGCCGTACGTTGATTTCAACAACTTCGGATCCATGCCCTGGCAGGTGATCTGGACCGGGTTGGATGACTCGAGTCCTGCTTCAATAAGATCGCCCAGCAACGGTTCGATTCCGCCACAACAGTGCAGATGAACGTTAACGTACGGCGCCAGTTCCTTTGCCCGGTTCCAGAGCATTGTGTGCCAGGGCTTGTAGTATCTGCGATACATGTCCGGTGACATCAGCGGTCCGTTCTGCCCGCCCAGGTCGTCGCCAAACAGGATGACGTCGATGTAGGGCCCAACCGCGGAAAGCCATCTTTCCAGGCGCGGCAGATAAAAGTCACAGAGGGCCTGAGACAATCGCTTACAGGCCTCCGGGTACAATCCCATATGCATGAAATAATTATCGATCCGGTACAGAAACTGCGGAACCTCGAACAGGTTGCCGCCGAAGATGCCGAGAATGGCCCGGTCCGTGGACGCGCGCAGCGCACGGGCCCCGGCGGCCAATTCTCCGCTCCCCTGGTCCGTCAGCGGAATATGGCCGCCGGGCGTGGGCACGGCCGTCCACATGCTATGCTGAAACGCCTGTTCGATATCCGAAAAGTCCTGGGTTTGGGGATCGACGTCAGCCCAGGGCCAGTATACCTGCTCGAAATAGAGGCAGCCCTTCTTCATCATGCCCAGGCTGATGCCGTCGTTGGAGAGCAGATACCAATCCTCGCCTCTTCGCTCCATGTTCACGTAACAGGGGATCTTGCAGGGCGTGTCGTCGGGTAACGTCCAATCCCGCCAGTCCTTCTCATCCAAAAGAAAGCCCCGGCCCATCTCGACCACGTCTGCGCCCACGTAATCCAGCACAACCGGCTCGACGATGGCCAGTTGCTGGATTACGTCGTAGACGTAGATGTTGCCCGTATGAATGCCCAAAGCCTTTTTGAGCCTGGCGTAGGCGAGGGCCGCGATTCCGCTCGATCGGTGGCCGCCAAAATCAACGGCAACGCGATCCGGCTGTTGATGGTTCAAGGCGGCGAGGATTCTCTCTCTCGAATTCATGGCCAAGATACACCGATGCTTCTTATTCGATGCCCATGTGCTTTTGAATGTCTTCCAACGGCACGCCCTTGGTCTCAGGCATTAAGAAAATCACCCACAGCAACTGCAGGACCATAAAGCCGCCATAGACGGCAAAGATGACGCCGCCGCCGAACTGCCCTGCAACCATGGGAAAAGTCTGAGACACAGCCGCGTTGAAAACCCACACCGTAAATGCACCAACGGCCTGCCCGCGAGCCCGGACCCGGTTGGGAAATATCTCGCTGATAAAGACCCAGACCACGGTCCCTTGTCCAAAGGCATGTGAGGCGATGAATAAAACCAACGCTCCCAGCAGCGTCAATCCGCCTAACTGAGTGAAGTCCTCCCCGTACGTGAAGAATGCGTAGGAGGCCAAGCCGAGGCTGAAGATGTATCCGATCGACCCGACCAACATAAGTTTCTTGCGACCAAAGTGGTCAATCACCCTCATGGCCGCCACGGTGAAAACCAGGTTGACCAAGCCGATGATGACCGATTGCACCAAGGCGTTTCCTCCGGCAGCGCCCGCCATCTTGAAGATCTTGGGAGCATAGTAAATCAACGCATTGATGCCAGAAAGCTGATTGAAAGCGGCAATCGCACAAGCTAGCAAAATAAGCTTCAGGTATTTCTTGCTGTAGAACCGCTCGCGCAGACTGTGGTGTTCCAGGTCCAGCGACTCCTGGATGGCCAACAGTTCTGCTTGGGCAATCTCGGGGCTGCCTTCCAGCAGGCACAGAACGTCCATCGCTTCCTGTTTGCGTCCCTTGGCCATCAGCCAGCGGGGACTGTAAGAAATGCCAAACAGAAGCAAAGTGAAGACGGCGGCTGGCAGCGCCTCGACGCCGAACATCCAACGCCACTCGACATCCCCGAAATCAAAGAGCGTGACGACATAGTTCGATACATAGGCCAGCAGGATGCCCAGCACGATGTTGAATTGCGCCAGCGCCACCAGACGGCCTCGGCTCTCGGCCGGGGATATCTCCGCGATATAAATCGGGGAAAGCACCGAAGCGCCGCCCACGCCCAAGCCGCCGATGAAGCGAAAAACCAGGAGGGAGTACCAGTCCCACGCCAGGGCGCAGCCCAATGCGGACACCAAATACAAGACGCCGGTCCATACGAGCATATTACGGCGTCCGATTCGATCCGCGGGCCAGCCCACGAGGATGGATCCCGCAATGGTGCCCAGCAGGGCGCTGGCAACCGTGAATCCGAGCCAGCCATCACTCAGGTCATAGAGTTTCTGTAGCGCCTCCGTGGTGCCGGAAATGACGGCCGTATCAAATCCGAACAACAGGCTGCCAAGTGCCGCCACCTGAGCACATTGGTAGACGAAGATCTTGTTCTTCTGCAATGATCTGCTCCAAGCAAGCGGAGAAGCGCTCGGCAACGGTTCCCGACGCCTTCTCCTCGTTCACGTTCTCTGCATCCACCTACTCTTGCAGAATCTCGACTTCCCACAGCGAGAAGCCGTGCTCGGTGCCGCGCCGAAGACACTCAATTCGCACGTAGCGTCCTTTTGCGGAGAGGTTTCGGATTTCGTCAGTGCCCCGTCGCGCCATTGCGGTCCGTCACGTGGATCATGTTATCCTTCACCACCGTGAGACGACTCCTCGCGCGGGAAGGACAGGGGATACTAGGCCCGCGTTAGAAAGGTGTCAACGCTTTTCCACCCCGCCGCTCACTTGGGGGTGCACCCCTCACTTGGCCACCCGGGCGCGCCCCAGGAGCACCGCAACGGCCGCGGCGGCCAGGTACGGCCACAGGTCAGCGAGGGTCGCGCGGCGGCGAGCCTCGATCGACGCTCGAATGGCCTCGACGGCGGCCTTGGAATCGTCCCGGCCGGGACCCGCCTGGAACCCTTCGTCGGACCCGATGAACGATACGCCGTACGCGCCGGCTTCGTCGGAGTAGAAGCCCGGCCGCCCCGAGGCGAGGCGGTTCCGCCCGGCCATCGGTTCCAAGGGCGCGTAGGTTCGAAAGCCCGTCCGGCGGGCGTCGCGCGGGGCAAGCCAGTCCAGCGCCCGCCGCCAGAACACGGGGAACCCGGCCCGCCTCGGCCAATCCGTCGCCGCCTCGTCGAAACCGAAGAGGACAGCCAGGCGGCGCATGCCGCTCGCCTCCCAGGTGACGATGAGCGGGGAGTCGCGCGTGCCGAGAAGAAGTTCGGCCGAAGCGTCGAGTGCATAGCGACGGACAGGGCCGAGGCGCGGCGGCTCGAGGTACAGGCCATCGGCCAGAGGATGGTCCGCCGCGACGCGCCACTCGGCCGGCGCCTCCTGGTCCGTCTCCCGGCGCGCCGGGACTGCCCCTTCAGGCGGCAGGATGACCGCGGCCGGGCCTTTCCAGTCGGCCGGCAGCACCGACGCACAGGCAACCACGAGATCCGTTTCGGGCGGCGGGGCCCCGGAAAGGTCGGGCGTTTCCAGGACAGCGGTATTCTCGCGCGCGGCAAGGGCGCGACGAAGAGAATCGTCGCAATCGCCCGTCACTAGAACACAAAGATCCCGGCCGGGCTCCAACACGAGGTAGGCGGCATCGTCTGCCGGAAAACCATCCGCCCGTTCCGCAAGTGCGACCCGAAGTCGAACGGGGGGGCGGCCCGGCATGGCGAGAACTTGCTCGGCGGATGCTCCGGGGGCGAGAAAGCGCGGGAGTTCGGCCAACCGATTGCCGTCGCCTTCCACGAGCAGATCGCTGGCCCCGGGCGTCGCCGTCGCCCGGGCGGTCACAAGGAGCCACCATTTCTCGCCCTCGATCCGCCCTGCGACGCGCACGAGACCTAAGTTGTGCGATTCCGCTCCGCAGGCAAGAACGTACAGATTGGCGGGCAGCGCCTCCTGGGGCGCGAGGTCGGTCACGAAAACGACTGGCAGGTCCTCACCGCGGGCGGCCTCGGCCTGCGCCACCGGAAGTCCCGGCGCGCCGGGACTCGCAAGGACGAAGCCGCAGGTCCCGGCAAAGCGCCGCTGGAACTCATCGGCCGTCACCCGCTCCGCGAGGACGGCATTCGAATCGTCGGGAACGAGAATAAGACGAATGGGGGCGCCGCCCAGGGCGCCCAGGACATCCGACATCATAGCCCGCGCCCCGTCCGCGCGCCGGTCCTGTTCGGCTCCGGCCGAGGCGCCCATGCTGGCCGTGCGGTCGATGACGAGCGTGGCCACAGGCTCCACGGGCGCCGCCGTGCGGACGGCAGGGCGGGCGAGCGCGAGGATCAGGAGGAGCACCAGGACCGCGTCGAGCCAGAGGAGCGGATCCTTGAGACGGACCCGGGCAGAGGGTTTCCCGGCAGATCCGCCGCCCAGCGCTCGCTTCCAGAGCAGCAGCGACCCGACGACGACGTGCCGGCCGCGAGGCGCCAGAAGCCCCCACAGAAAAACGGCGGGCACGAGCACCAAGCCCACCAGCGACCAGGGGGCCAGTAGTTCCATCGCGAGCTGGGGCTCCGGTTCCTACAGGCGCTCTTCCTCGGCCTCGATGCGGACGACCTTCGTCAGCAGAAGGTAATTGTGCCGGTGATACAGGGTCACGATGCCGCTGACGCGCCAACGGGCGTGCTTCCGGCCCTCGTCGGTGACGCTCTCCAGGTACTCCCGCCATCGGCTTTCGAGGAGGCGCATCGGCGTATCTCCCGAGTCGAAGACGAAGACGGGTTGGCCCTCGGCATCGTTGTCGAATCGGCCTTCGCGGTCAAAGAGGCGTTTGCCCTCTTCCAGGGGCGCAGGGCCCCCCTTGACGGGCGGTTTGTACTCGCGCGGTCTGAAGGGATTCTTCGGGTCCACGGGCGGAATGGCGGGGATCTCGACCTCCGGGACGGGGGCCGGCGGCGTGATGACCGGCTCGGTGGCTTCCGCCTCGCCGGACTTCGCAGAGGGCATGGAGGGAATCTCGACCTCAGGCATCGGCGCGGGCGGGGCGAGTGGGGATTCCGCCGATTCGCGCACTCGCGCGGAATCGGCGGCCCCGCCGACGCCGACCGCCGCCACCAGGGGCCAGACCATGCCCATCGCCAGAAGCGCCGCCATCGCAACTGCCGCCTGCCTCATCACCGGTCTCCTGCCTGCCGGGGCCGGCGCCGCGGCAGGGTCACCGCACGCCGGCACACCGAGGCCATTGTACGGCCCCGCCGCTCGCCCGCCCAACCAATTGTCCGTTTGTCGGCCTCGTTCAGCGTTCGAGTCGCTCCGTCCGCCGCTCGAGCCGCTCGAGGCGCCCGTTGTTTTCCTCGTGGATGCGGTCGATCTCGCGTTCGATCGCCTCAAATTCCTCGTCGAGCGACCGTTCGATTTCGTCCAAGCGACGCTCGATGCGGTCCATTCGTTCGAGGAGCCGGCCGATGTCCTTCCCGATGCCGTACGGGTCGCCGGGCATCCCCGGCGGCGCTAGAGGCCTGAGCCGCGGGGGCTCACGCTCCTCCGGCGATTCTTCGCGGGGCTCACGCCACTTTTTCATCCATTGCTCGACTTCCGGCCTCACGCCCTCGAGATACTCACGCAGCCGGGGGAGTCCCTTGAGCAACCCTTCCGGCAACCCGAGGAGCGGACCGCCTTCGTGCGGGGAATATTCACGGGCCGGCGCCTCGCCCAGGGCGACGTGCGTCTCGTGACGATTGCCCATGCGGTAATAGGTCACCCCGATCTCGTCGCCGGGCTTGTGGGCTCGGAGACGTTCGACGAGTTCGTCGGGCGTCGTGACCGGCCGGCCGTCGATCCTCGTGATGACGTCGCCGGGAAGCAGGCCTGCCTTGGAGGCGGGGCTTGCGTCGGTCAGGCTGTCGATGAGAACGCCCTGGTCGGTGCCGGCAATCTGGCGCATGTCGTCGGAGAGGGGAACAACCAGGATGCCGAGGAAGGCGTGCGGCCCGGCGCCGCCGGGCCCGGACGGCCTCTCGGCGGGAGGTCCACGGCGTGCGGGCGGTTCCCCGCGGACGGGTTCCGGGTGCTCGGCCAGGCGGACGTCGGCCTGACGGCGGGCGCCTTCCCGGTAATACTCGATGCGGACGCGGTCGCCGGCGTTGAGTCGGCGGACGGTCTCCACCAGGTCCGCCCCCGAGTTGATTTTCTGGTTGCCGACGGTGGTGATGACGTCGCCGGGCTCGATGCCGACTTCCGCCGCGGGGCTGTCCTCGATGACCTCCGTCACCCGAGCGCCCGCCTCGACGCCGCTTTCCTTTCTCGCTTCGCCCATCAGGTCGCGGACGCCGACGCCGAGAAACGCCCGGCCGGACTCGCTGGGTTCCGCCGCTTCGACGGGCGGGCCGCCCGGCTCGACTTCCCGGCCGTTCACCCACATGCGGACGCGAGGTGGGCCGCCCCTCTCCGATTCGGTGCGGACTTCGACGCGGGCGGAGACCGACTTCTGCTCGTCGGCGGCCCAGGCGATTCCGGCGGCGACCAAGATCCCCACGGCCGCCAAGAGGCTACAGCATCGTTTGGCCTTCATGTGCGACTCCTTTCCTTGACCAGGGCATCCTCCATCATATCGCTTTGGGGGCGGCAAGGGAACGGGGTTTGGTGTGGTTGCGAGGTCCGGGAATGCCTATAATCCAGGCCGAAGGGACCGGGGAGGATCTTCGGCCGATGACACAGGGCCTCGTGCGGATCATCGTGAACCCGATTTCGGGCCGCGGTCAGGACCGCCGGCTGCTCGAGCACCTGGCGCTTCATCTGCGCCATCGCCATTTCTCCCTGGAGGTTTGCCGGACCGAGGGGCCGGGCGACGCCCGCCGCCTCGCAACCTCGACGCCCGACGACGCGCACTGCATCGTCAGCATCGGCGGCGACGGAACGCACCGGGAGGTCCTGGCGGGCCTCGTGGGTCGGCAGGTGGCGGCCTGCGTCGTCCCAGGCGGGACGGAGAACGTCTTTGCCAGAACCTTCCGCCTGACCGGCACGCTGCGCGAGATCCTGGGCCTCATCCAGAACGGCCGGCCCGTCGCGCTGGACGTCGGCTTGGCCAACGACCACCCGTTCGTCATGTTTTCCGGCATCGGGTTCGACGCGGCGGTGACGCATCTTGTACACTCGCGCCGGCGGGGTCCCATCGACCGCGGGGCGTATTACGCACCGGTGGCGCGGCTGTGGCTGGATTACGATTTTCCGCCCCTTGTTGTGAAGGTGGACGGCCGGGTGATCGCCGAGGATGCGGGGCTCGTCATGGTCGCCAACACCCCCATGTACGCCAACCGCCTGCGCGTCGCGCCGGACGCCGTGGCGGACGACGGCCTGCTGGACGTCGTCTGCTACCGCACCCGCTCGCGGTGGTCGCTCCTCTGGTACTTCATGCAGACGAAACTGGGGACCCACATCCGCGACCGCCAGATCGCGTACCAGCAGGGCCGGCGGATTGAGGTGACGTGCGCGAGGGGCGAAGTGCCGATCCAGGTGGACGGCGACGCGATCGCCACGACGCCGGTCGTGTACACCGTGCGGCCGCGGGCTGTGCGGCTGCTGGTTCGGCAAAGGGAAAAGCGGGAATGATACGGGATTTCAAATCCGAGATTTGAAATTCCGGATCTCGAGTGCGCGAAGGAGAAGACAATGGCAACGCGACAGGCGAAGGTCGGCGGCGTAGTCCTGGCGAGCGATCGGCTCTTCCTGGTGGCCGGCCCCTGTGTCATCGAATCTCTAGACCTCTGCCGGCGCATCGCCGAGCACGCCAAGGCCGTGGCCGACCGGCTCAAGGTGCCCCTCGTCTTTAAGGCCTCGTACGACAAGGCGAACCGGACGAGCGGCTCGTCGTTCCGCGGGCCGGGCATCGACGAGGGCCTGGCCATCCTCGCTTCGCTCCGCGACGAGTTCCGCCTGCCTGTCCTCGCGGACGTCCACACCCCCGCCGAGGCCCAGGCCGCCGGTAAGGTGCTCGACTGTCTCCAGGTCCCCGCGTTCCTCTGCCGGCAGACGGACCTCGTCGAGTCGGCCGCCCGGAACGGCAAGGCGGTGAACCTGAAGAAGGGCCAGTTCCTCGCCCCGTGGGACATGAAACCCGTCGTCGAAAAGGCCGAGGAAGCGGGCGCCAAAAACATCCTCGTCACGGAACGCGGAACGAGTTTCGGCTACAACCGCCTCGTGGCCGACATGACGGGCCTGCCGACGCTTCAGGCGCTCGGCCACCTCGTCGTCTTCGACGCGACTCATAGCGCCCAGACGCCTGGCGGCCTGGAAACCGCGACTGGCGGAAGCCGGGAGGCGGCCGCACTCCTCGCCAAGGCCGCCGTGGCCGCCGGCGCCGACGGACTCTTCATCGAAGTCCATCCCAACCCCGACAAGGCCAAGTCCGATGGGCCCAACTCCCTGCGCCTCAAGGACCTCGAAGCCCTTCTCGCTCAGTGCCTGGCGATCAAGTCGGCTGTGGGATAAGGTCACCACACCCGCGCCGGACACCGCGGCCGCGTCCGAAGCGGACTTACTTCTTCGCCGCGAATAGTTGAAATTCCGAGATCGTCGGCCCTTCCGTGGCGTTGAGAATGTTCAGGCGGATGACCTGAGCGGTGATCGGCCCGAACGTAAGGAGGCGATCCTCCCCGATTTCGGTGCCGCGCGCGAACGTCTGCCACTGGCCGTCGCGCTTGGCCTGGAGTTCGAACTCCTTTGCGCGCCCCGCGAAGGCCTCGCGGATCATCGCCCGGTTGACGGTGACCGGCGCCCCGAGGTCCACTTCCAACCAGGCCGCGTGCGTCCCCCCGTCGGTGGCCCAGCGCGTCTCCGGGTTTCCGTCGAAGGCCTTGTCCGGGCCGTACCCGGCGACGTCCTTCTGGAAGACGTTCGCGGCGGCGGCCGATTTCCCCATCGCAACAGAGGCCGAAGGTTGCACGGCAGCCTCGGCGGCCGGGCCGTCGAGCACGAGGGCCACGACCGTATCAATTTCCTGCCGATCGGCGGGGGCGACGGAGATTTCGATGCCGTCATCCGTTTGGCGCACCTCCGCCTTGCCGCCGCTCAGAACCGATGAGGAAATGATCTTCTTTCCCATCGCGGGCAGCCTGAGAGTGTCGGTCGGCCAGTCGAGGATGTGGACGTAGATCGTGTTTCCCTTCCAGGTGGTGCATCCCCACGACTGAGGCGGCACCGGCCCGCCGCGCGTCCCGTAGATGCTCTCGCCGTACTGGCGCAGCCAGTCGCCCATTTCTTTGAGGCGTGCGACCTGGCGCGGCTCGATCTCGCCCGTGGGCATGGGGCCAACGTTGAAGAGCAGGTTTCCGTCGCCCCCCGCACACCGGATGAGCGTGTCGAGACATTGTTTGAGCGACTTCATGGTATCGTTCGGCTTCCAGGCCCATTGCTGGCCGATGGTCATGCAGGTTTCCCAGGGGCGGTCGACCTGGAATTTGCCGATTTTCTGCTCCGGCGTGTCGAAGTCGCCCCGCAGGCCGGCCCGGTTGTTGATGACGACGTGCGGTTGGAGGCTGCGGATCATCTTAAAGAGGTTCTCGGAGTCCCAATCCTTCGCGGAGCCGCCGAGCCCGTCGAACCAGATGACGTCCACCTTGCCGTAGTTCGTGCACAGTTCCCCCAGTTGGCCGTGCAAGTATTCAATGTACCGGGCATGGTTCTCGGTCCGGTAATTGGGATGGTGCCAGTCGGGCGGCGAGTAGTAGAACCCGAGGGCCAGGCCACCCGCGTGGCAGGCGTCGGCGAGTTCGGCCACGATGTCGCGCTTGAACGGCGACCGGGTGATCTTGTAGTCCGTGAGTTTGCTGTCGAACATCACAAAACCGTCGTGGTGCTTCGTGGTGAAGACGAGGTACTTCATGCCGGCGGCCTTGGCGATAGCCACCCATTCCCGGGCGTTGAACTTCGTCGGGTTGAACTCCTTGTACAGGTTGTCGTACACCTCGAGGGGAATCTCCCCCGTGCCCCCGGTGCCCCGCCGCTCGCCGCCCCGCGACCAGCCGATCTCCGTGCCTTTCAGGCTCACGGGGCCCCAATGGATAAAGAGGCCGAACCGCGCTTCGCGCCACCGCTGGAGGTCCTCGGCCTTGGCCGCCAGAAAGTCCGCCGCATCCGCCGGCGAACGTCCCGGCGGAGCGGTCTCGGCCGCGCACCGGACCGCAAGACCCGCGGCCAAACACAGGACAGCAACTCCCGTCAGCCTTCGCATGGATGGTTCCCTTCGTGTTCTCTGGTCGCGTCCCGGAAGCGGGTGAAAATTGGAGTTCGGCGCGACCCGGTCCGAAGCCCAATCCGGTGCTACTCTGCGAAGTAGCGAAGGGCTACTTCGCTACGAAGCACGAGCCCGCCTTCCGCGCGGGCCTGAGACCACCTTATGCCGCCTCCTTGTACCTGTCAACCACCGAAACGTCGATACGAGCGCCCGCTTCACCTCGGCGTGGATCCAGACGCCTTCGGGCATGTCCTGCGCCGCGCGCTTCAGCCGCGGCGCAGCGGCGTGTGACCGAAGCGACGGCGAAGGCGGTTTGCCTCCGTCCAGAGGTCCGTGTCGAGCGACAAGAACTTGACGAGCGACGCCGTCGAGACGCCCAGGGACGCCGCCACATCGCTCACTTTCCCCTCCCGCGCTTCGAGGCGATCAAGGACGTGCGCTGCGGCCAGAAGATAGGTTCCGGATTTCTGACTGAGGCGAGGCCAGCGCGGGTCGGCCAGCGCCTCGGCGAGCGGACCGGCGGCCGGCGCCGTCGCGTCGACGGGCGCGCGGACGCGCATGGCAATCGCTTTGCGCAAACGCCGGACGGCCACGCGGCAGTTCTCGTGCTGGCTCCGGCGCTCGGTGGCCGTGACGACGACGCCCGTCGGGCGATGCGTCAGGCGGACGGCCGAATCCGTCACATTCCGGTGCCCCCCGCCGGGGCCCCGCACGCGATGCGTTTCGACCGTGCACTCGGCCAGGAGTTTCGCGTCCGGCAGCATCAGCGAGCCGTCCCTTGCCAGAGCCATAACCTCTCCGCAGCCTCTGATCCCGCGGACATTGTGCGCTCTCTGAAGAGACTTCGACCACAGAAAAACCGCCCGTTGCATCCGTCGGCAAACGGCTTAAGATAGGGCGTTCATGGACGCCCATACGCTGGAGCGGCTGGAATTCGGAAAGGTGCTCGAGCGGATTGCCGCCCGGGCCCGGCTCGGACTCGGGGCCGAGGCGGCGCGCCGGCTCCGGCCGATGCCCGACGCCGCGGCCGTCGAAACCCGGTCCGCGCGGATCCGCGACGCCATGGCCGTCCTCGACGCCGGCGGCGCGTTCGGCGTCGAACCGTTCGAGGACCCGGCGGACCTTCTGGCGCGCGCCGGGGTCGAGGATGCCGCCCTCTCGCCGGCCGACCTTCAGACCGTCGCGACGATTCTCCGGAACGCCCGCGACATCCAGAAGACGTTCAAAGGGATGCGAGGGGCCGCGACGGCCCTTGTGAAACTCGCGATGGACCTCGCGCCGGAGCCCGACCTTCTGGCAGCCATCGAGTCGGCAATCGAGCCGGACGGCACGGTGGCCGACGGCGCGAGCGCGGACCTGGCGCGCATTCGCCGGGCCATGCGCGACGTCCAGGAACGCGTCCGCGACCGCCTCGAGCGCATGGTCCGCGAGGCCGACCTCAAGCCGTTCCTGACAGGCGATTACGTCACGCTCCGCAGCGGCCGATACGTCATCCCCGTCCAGGCCGTCCAGGCCGGCGAGATTCCCGGCATCATCCACGACCGTTCGGACTCCGGTGCCACCGTCTTCGTCGAGCCGCAGCAAATCGTCGCGCTCGGCAACGAATTGCGGTCGCTGGCGGCCGACGAGCAGCGCGAGGTCCAGCGGATTCTCCGGGCGCTGACCGCGCGCGTGCGGGCGCACCTGGAGCCGCTCCGCGAGACCGTCGCTGCGCTCGTCGAGTTCGACCTCGTGCGGGCGTGCGCGCTCTGGGGGCGCGAGTTCCGGATGACGCCGGCGACGTTCAGCGACGACGAGTCGCTCGTCATCGTCCAAGGGCGGCACCCGATCCTGGAGGAGGCGCTCTCGGAAAGCGGACGGGAGGTCGTCCCGCTGGACTTCGAGATCGGCGGCCCCGTGCGGACCATCGCCATCACCGGCGCGAACGCGGGCGGAAAGACCGTGGCCCTCAAAACGATCGGCCTCCTGACGCTCCTGGCCCACGCGGGCCTGCCGGTCCCCGCCGATGAGGGGACGCGCCTCCCGCGCCTCCGCCAGGTGCTCGTGGACATCGGCGACGAGCAATCGATCGAGGCGAACCTCTCGACGTTCACCGGCCACATGCAGCACGTCCGCGAGATCCTCGCCTCGGCGGGCAATGGGACGCTCGTCCTTCTGGATGAAATCGGCGCGGGGACCGACCCGGTCGAAGGCGGGGCGCTGGCATGCGCGGTCCTCGGGGCGCTCCACGAGAAGGGCGCGACGACCGTCGTCACGACACACCTCGGGCAGGTCAAAGGTTTCGTCCACGAGCACGCGGGGATGGAGAACGCGGCGGCGGAGTTCGACCCGGAGACGCTCGAGCCGACGTACCGCCTCATTCTCGGCCGGCCGGGCGCGAGCCACGCCCTGCGCATCGCCCGGCGTCTCGGATTGCCGGAGGACGTCCTCGCCGCGGCCGAAGGGCTTCTCGACTCCGGCGCGATCGAAATGGAAGGCTTGCTCGCGCGGCTTACGGAATCGTTGAAGAAGGCGGAGACGGAGGCCGAGACCGCCCGGCGCGAACGGGCCGAGGCCGAGACCGCACGGAAAGAACTCTCCAAGCAACTCGCCGACCTGAAGCGCGAGCGCAAGGAGGCCCTGCGGAAGGCGGCGGAAGAGGCGCGCGGCCTGGTGGAGAACGCGCGGCGCGAAATGGAGCGGGCGCTCGAGCAGGCTCGCCGCGCGGGCGCCCCGGCCGAGGAGACGCGCGACCTTCGCCGCCAGGTCGAAGAAAAACGCGACGCCCTCAAGAAGAAGGCGGGGGAACTTGCGCCGAAGCCGCGAAAACCCCTCCCCCTCGAGAGCCTGAGCGAAGGCCGGCGCGTCTGGGTCGAGACGATGCAGTGCCACGGCACGGTGACCAAGATCGACGGCCGGAGGCAAAAGGTCACGGTGGACGCGCGGGGCCTCTCCATCGAGGTGGACGCCTCGGCCATCC
>Ga0315288_10002612_pt1 | contig 23200 bp, 20 predicted proteins | sample YL17G11_20_MG_FD_203454 | JGI IMG/M metagenome (GOLD analysis project Ga0315288, IMG submission 203454) | Sediment microbial communities from Yellowstone Lake, YNP, Wyoming, USA - YL17G11_20 | ecosystem: Environmental > Aquatic > Freshwater > Lake > Sediment | place: USA: Wyoming | collected... | reverse complement strand
GCTCTCAAGGTGACCATCACGGTCAGGGGTAATGTTATTACCATCCATGGAAAAGCCGATGAGGTTGCTCTTACCACAAGGGTGCTGCAAGAGCTTTATTTCCTGCTTGAGTCCAATTACCCTGTGTCCCATGATGAGATTGATTACGCCATCAAGATTTTAAGAAACAATGAATCAGTTCACCTCCAGGAGGTTTTTCTCGACACCATCCATGTCTCTCATAGGCAGAGGCTGATCACGCCCAAGAGCATTGTGCAAAAACAGTACATCGATGCCATCAGGAAGTATGATATCGTCATTGGCATCGGACCCGCAGGAACGGGAAAAACCTATCTCGCCATGGCCATGGCCATCTCTTCACTGCTAAAAAAGGAAATTGACCGTATTATTCTGACCAGACCTGCAGTGGAGGCAGGCGAAAAGCTGGGATTTTTACCAGGTGATCTCTATGAGAAGGTTAACCCCTACTTAAGACCTCTCTATGACGCGCTCCACGATATGATCGATTTGGAAAAGGCCTCCCAGCTTCTGAAAAAGGGTATCATTGAAGTTGCACCCCTGGCGTTTATGAGAGGGCGCACCCTGAATGACTCCTTCGTGATACTTGACGAGGCACAGAATACTACCTCTGAACAGATGAAGATGTTTCTCACCCGATTAGGGTTTAGCTCGAAGGCAGTGGTGACAGGAGACATTACCCAGATTGATCTTCCTACAGGGAAGCCCTCAGGGTTGGTGGAGATTCAGAGTATACTCAAGGGTATTGAGGGGATAAAGTTTGTCTACTTTTCTGAAAAAGATGTGGTGAGACACCACCTGGTGCAGGAGATTATTGTGGCGTACGAGAAGGCTAGTTGGAAAACTAATAAGCCACCACACGGTGAAGGAAACCCTTCCTAGGTGAGAAGCGCGTATGGTTACTTCCAATAAAAAAACGAGCACATCCCCTTTGGCAAAGGTTCCTTTCTCTCAACGGTGGGAAACGGGAGCGCTCTCCACCTTCTATAAGAGTATCCTTCTTTTCACTACCTGCTTACTGATCGCGAAGTTAATCTCACCTACGGCTCCCACGACTGTTCCTGACTATCAAGTGGGAGATATAGTCAATCAGAATATTAAAGCCGCGCAAGATTTTCTGATTGAAGATACTGTCTCCACCGCCAAAAAACGCTTAGAGAATGTGGAAAAGACTCCCGCGGTGTATGATTTTGATGCCAATGCCTCCAAGGATTTAAAGAACAAACTCTCATCGACCTTTGATCAGTTGAGGAAGCTCTATGAGTACCCTGCGGCTGGCCTTCCTGCCGAAAAGAAAAGGGAAACATTTCAGGATACACTAGGTATAAGTATTACTGATAAGCATTTTGGTGCCCTGGTTAAGTACCGTTTCAGAGAGGGTAGTACTGACACCATTCTTACCTTGATGGCTCCTCTCGTGGCTGAGTATGTGGTAGCAGATAAAGTGGTCTTGGAAGCTGAGAAGGTAAATGGAATTATGGTACGAAATGTCCAGACTCAGGAAGAAAAGCTGGTCAAGGAGTTTGCGTCTGTCCTTGAGGTAAAAGAAGCAAAGAAGCTGGTAGTTGAAAGATCGAGCAAGCAACTGGAAAACACCCCCGGGTCATTGCGGCTTGCCATGGTGGAGATTGCGCAGACCTTGCTGAAGCCTACACTCACCTTCAACAAAAACGAAACCGAAGCGAGAAGGCTCAAGGCAGCTGAAGACACAAACCCGGTCTATTTCAAACTGAAAAAGGGTGAGATCATCATTCGGGAGGGGGATAGAATCACTGAAGAGGCGCTGCTTAAGTTGAAGGCCTTAAGCCAGCTCAAAAAGGAGGGGAACTCTGTTACTTCCATCATCGGCAGCTTTTTTCTCATTCTCATAATTACTTCTCTCTTCTATGCCTTTTTCCCCGGCAGTATCAGAAGGTTTAATCTGAACAATAAAGATTACCTCTTCATCAGCCTCGTTTTGCTGGGTATGGTAGCAAGCATTAATTTTTCTATACTCTTCTCAAGTGCTCTCAGTAAATCCTTTCCCTCACTCAGTGCTCTTTCCTTTTTGTATGCTATTCCCTTCGCCCTGGGTGCGGTGTTGATTGCGGTGGTGCTCAATGTTGATCTGGCTGCCATGTTTTCAGTGGTGCTCTCTATTATCGCGGGTATCCTGCTAGAGAATCAGTTAGAATTTTTTATCTATCCCTTTATTACGAGCATTGTGGCAGCTCAACAGGTAGTGTTCTACAAGGAGAGGAAAACGCTGATTAGAGCAGGCTTTCTCACTGGTGTGGTGAATGTCTTGCTCATCCTCTGTTTTGCGCTCATTAAAAAGAGTCTCTTTAACTTTGACGCACTTATTGATTCAAGCTTTGGATTTGTGGGAGGGGTATTGACGGGTATTATTGCGACAGGGATTGTACCCCTCATCGAAATTACCTTTGGGTACACCACCAATATGAAGCTTTTAGAACTAGCTGACCTCAACCAGCCACTTTTAAAAGAGTTAAGTATCAAGGCACCTGGCACCTACCAGCACAGCATCATGGTGGGGAATCTGGTTGAATCTGCTGCAGAAGCGGTGGGTGCCAACTCGCTGCTGGCCAGGGTGAGTGCATACTATCATGATATCGGGAAGATCAAAAAGGCCGGCTATTTTGTTGAAAATCAGCCGGGTGGCGAAGAAAATAAGCATGAGAGGCTTTCTCCCAACATGAGTAGCCTCATCCTCCTCTCCCACGTGAAGGATGGGGTGGAGTTAGCAAAAGAGGGTAAGCTGGGGAGTACCATCAGGGATGTTATTAGGCAACACCATGGTATGAGTTTAATCAGCTTCTTTTATCAAAAGGCTAAGAGCCAACAGAATCCCGCTGATCAACCGGTTGATGAGAAGGATTTTCGCTACCCCGGACCCAAACCTCAGACTAAAGAGGCGGCGCTGGTGATGCTTGCTGATGCGGTGGAAGCGGCTACCAAGACGCTCACGGAACCTAACCCGTCACGGATTCAAGGGATGGTGCAAAAGATTATTAATGGGATTTTTACCGATGGGCAACTTGATGAGTGTGAATTGAGCCTGAAGAACTTGCATGCGATTGCCAACAGTTTCATTCGTATTTTAACTACTGGTGTGTTTCACCAACGGATAGAGTATCCCACACCGGAACCAAGTGAGAACGGAGTGAAGAAGAGGGCAAATGGTAAGGATAAGCAATCAGCAGAAGCTGATACGGATAAGCCAAAGGTGGATAAGGGAAGTGGTGAGCGCGATCTTAAACGACTTGGGATATCAAAAGTGGGAGGTAAGCATCCTTCTAGTGGATGATATTCAGATTCGAGAGATCAATAAACGCTATCTCCATCGTCACCGACCCACCGATGTCATTGCCTTCTCCCAGATTGAGGGAGAAGCCACCCTCCTTCACGCCTACCTACTAGGAGATGTAGTCATCTCAGTGGAAACCGCACAGCGCCAGGCAAAAGAAGCATCCACCACCCTCACCCATGAGATTGCTCACCTGCTCGCTCATGGTATCCTCCACCTCCTTGGGTATGATCACGAGGGTTCCTCGAGAAAGGCTCAGGAGATGAGGGTTAAGGAGGGGAAGCTCCTCAAGATACTCACCCCTTATCTCACCGCCTAGAGTTTCCCCATTTCACCCTATAGGGATGTATCAAAACTTCTCGTTAAAGATACTCATAACATTTTTGCAAGCTATACATAACAAAACCTGATTGTTTGGCACAACACTATTGTGGGCAATGCGAGCACCCATTCGGCAAATGATGCAATAAAAGCATCTGCAGGTTTGAAACCTTACGCTTCATATTTTATAAACGTCTTGATTTGTAGGTAACCCACGGATATAATGGTTCAATCTTCGAAGAGTATAGTGACTTGGGAAGAGGATACGTAAACGGAGTATGGCAGCAGTGACCAAATGAATACCACTCAAAGTAAGGAGAAAGGCAATGCGGAGAGGAAAAGTATTATGGATATTTTTACTACTTTCCTTATGTAGTACGAGCACTGCCCTTTTTTCAGAAGAGGTGAGTGACACCAAGACGATTGCCTTTACCAAGAACGTGGTGGTAAAAAAGTTTCAGAGGGGAGAGGTGCACGCTGAACCCTACACGGTGGAAGAGAAGGATAGCTTGTGGAAGATTCTGATTGATAAGTATGCTATTAAGGATAGACAATTCTACTTCTATTGTAAAATAGCCAAGAGTTTAAATCCTTCCCTAAAGGATACCTATGAGATTATTCCCCAGCAGGTACTCCTGATTCCATTTAAGTATATTGCTAATGTTGATTTTCCGACAGAAGGGATGAGGGAGGCCTTGTACGATGTTCTTTCCTCTGAATCTCCTCAGGTACCAACGGAAGAGTATACCATTTCCAAAGGAGAGCATGTGGCACAGGTGCTAAGGGAGGTGTATAGTATCCCTGATGAACTCATCTTTGATCGATATCTCAATGTGGTGAAACGGTTGAATCCGGACATCGCTGACATTAATCTGGTTAAGCCCGACCAGAAAATTATTCTCCCCTCGATTTCTTCAGTTTCTCCCCCTTCCCAAGGGGAAGCTGAGCTTGAAGAAGTGGCGGAAGAAAAACCTCCTGTGGGAGAGGTTAAGGCGGAAACGACTCCTGTCGCACAAGAAACACCCATTGAGGGAACGGTGCAACCAGCGTATGGTGATCCTCATTATAGGACCATTGCCAAAGAAGTTCCGGGCAGCAAAGAATCATCCATGCAGGATATGAATTCCATAGCTCAAGTACTCCAAGGCACATTCACCAGGGGAGATGAGTTGAGCATACCACTGCAGAAGGAAGGGCAGATAACACTTAATACAACCACTTTTCCACTTTTGCAGCTCACCGACAGGAAAAAGATGATTTTAAATTATGGAAGTGTACTCCCTCCTGAATTACTAGAGTTGCTTAAGCAGGAGCGCTCTGATTACGAAGTGATTAATCTAAAGGAGCACGAGGGCATGGAATCTGTGTTAGATCGCATCATTACGCTCGCAGGATACTTTTCCGTAGACAAGGAGCGTAACCCCTTGGTGATTGGCGATCAGATTCAGTTTGAGATTACCGGTGACTGGATCATCTATAAGGATGAGCTCCTTAAGGATATTATGGTGGTGAATGTAGTTGAGCGGGGGGCTTTGCCTTTTGATCCCCAGTTGAAAAATTACATTAATGCCTACGGCGTTACTCTCGTCGATTTTTATTTAATGGTAGAAGGCAAAAATGAGAAAGTACCCGTTGCTCCTGAACCAGCTACGTATCCGTACCAGCGTAAAGAGATTCCGGTCATTACTACCGCTGGTGGTGCGGGACTGGTGGATGAACTATTAACGCTTCTGGGACAGAGTTACCAAAAGGATTTTAAGAGTAAGGTTTTTGGAGGAATGTATGAGGGATTTGATCTTGAGATAGTGGCGGATCGTTATTGTGAGAGGGGTGGGAAGAATCATATTATAAGTTTTCATGCCATTCCTGAAAAAATGGTTGAGGTGATAACGCGACAGGGAAATTACTTTCTTGATCTCTCCTCTCCCGCCGAGGATCCTCTTTCCGTGGTCACCTCAGTACTTGATTTCTTACAGGTCACCTATGATTCTCCACGACCTCGTTTTGCCTCTATGTCACAGGGGAGAGGAACGGTAGACATGATCATACCCGGGATTCTCATAACCCACCAGGATAAGACGCGCACGTTACTTACCACCTTAGATCTCGAGGAAGAAGTATACCAATGGTTGGCGGCACAGAAGGTACAAGTGGTGCATCTCGGTTTTTCTCCTGCAACTTAAAAAATGAAAAATGAAGGGTGCATTTTAGGTGAGGTAATTACCTTTTTTGACTCTTGTGCCCTCCGGCAATTTTTCTTCCTTTACCATAGCTGGTAACACCTGCCACCGCATCGTATCTACATCGGGTTTGCTATTCTGGTAGTAGTTAGAAGATGGGAGGTGACTTTTTTGAGGTGTGTTTTGGGTGGGACTGAATTTCTACCTGAGTAACACCTGCTCCACTTCTTGATGTATCATCGGAACCAAAGCTTTTTACATAGCTGTGGTTTTTCAGGTGCTTTCTGATACCCTCCTTTAACCTTCCTGTTCCCAAACCGTGAATGATTTCAATTCGTTCTACACCTTTGATGAGTGCATGATCGATAGCCCTGTCTACAATGGGGAGTGCTTCGTCGACGGTCATTCCAATGACGTTAATCCTCGTGGCTATTTCTTCTTCAAGGGGGGGAGGAGACTCTTCTGGTGAGGGAGATGTTTTTGAAGGGAGAGGGGGTGGTGGATGAGGGGTTTTTCTCCTCTTGGTGAACTCAAGGGCATCAAAATGGGTCTTAATTCTTTTTTCTCCTACCAATACTTCTGCTCTCTTTAAAGCATTATCGACCGTGAGCACCACCCCTTCTTGGTGTAAGGAGGATAGGGTGACCACCTGACCTACCGAAAGCGTTTCAATAGGTTCTCTTTTTTCTGAAGGTGGTGGCAGATGCGTGCTCCACACTCTCTCTACTGCCTCAAGGGATCTCTGGGCTTCTTTCAGGAGAGGGCGCTCTTTCTTCTTGGCTTCGCTCACAATTTTTTCTAGTTGTGCTTCCGCTTCCTGCAGGTACTGCTTAAATTTGTTTTCATATTCGGTTACTAGTTTTACTTTCTTGGTTTTAATTGCTTCCAGGAGCGATTCTGCAAGGTGTTCATGGACTGACACCTTTTCTCTCAATTGTGCCATCTCGCTTTTCTTTTCCGCTACCGCCTGGTGGCTTTGCTCGAGTCCTCTCATCAATTCTAACATCTGCTTATCTTTTTCCTCAAGGTAGCTCACCGCACCGCGCAGGATAGTTTCAGGCATCCCCAGGTGCTTGGCAATGGCGAGCGCGTTACTCATCCCCGGGATCCCGTATACGAGATGGTAGGTGGGCTTGAGGGTAACGGGATCGAATTCCACGGAGACATTCTCCACATCCTGGCAGAGATAGGCATAGGTCTTGAGGAGTGTGAGGTGGGTAGTGATGGCGATGGATGACCGTTTCTCCCTCAAGTAGTCTAAGATGGCAAGCCCAAGAGCTGCACCTTCAGAGGGGTCGGTACCAGACCCCAACTCATCTATGAGCACGAGTGAGTGTTCATCGGCTTCTCTTAGAATGTGATTGAGCTGGCGGATATGGGCAGAGAAGGTGCTTAAACTTGCTTCTATGTTTTGTTCATCACCGATATCGGCAAAGATGGAATGAAACACCGGGAGCATGCCTCCCTCTTCTGCGGGAATGTGCATGCCGGTCTGTGCCATAAGTGATAAAATGCCCAACGTTTTTAAGGCGACGGTTTTACCCCCCGCGTTAGCTCCTGTAATAATCAGGGTGTTAATCTCCTTGTCCATATGGAGAGTGATAGGTACTACCTGGGGTGCATCAAAGACCCAGCGTCCTGAGGTTTCCTGTGGTTGTTCTGGTGCATCTTCTGAGGGAGGTGGTGGGGGAGTAGTAGGTTCGAAACGGGCAAGTAAGATGGGGTGTCTGCAGGAGCCGAGCATGATACGTCCCTGCTCATTCAGGATAGGTTCGCAGGCCTTGAGCGCCCTGCTCAGTTTTGCTTTGGCGTATATAATATCTACTTTCTCCAAGAGGGAAAGATTAAAAAGTATCTCTGACATTTTTTCTCTCACCTGGGCGGTGAGGGCAGTCAAAATTCTCACCTCTTCATGGATTTCTTCTTTGATTAGGATCTGGAGCTCATTATTGAGGTTCACCACTGAGAAAGGTTCAATAAAATAGGTTGCCTTGGTATGGGAGTGGTCATGGACAACGCCGGGGAGGTATGCCTTGTGATCAACTTTCACCGGGAGCACAAACCTCCCGTTTCTGATGGTGATGAGCTGTTCTTGGAAGATGAAATTGAGATCGTCCTGCTGGAGGAGCTCATCGAGGGTTTTATTAATAGCTAATTTGGAATTCTTGATCTGTTGACGTATGGTATGGAGCTCATGACTGGCGGTATCTAAAATTTCACCGTGGTTTCCGATAGCGTGTTTGATGGTGTCCTCCAGCTCCTTGAGGGGAATGAGTTTGTGGGTGCTCTCCTGGAGGGCTTGGTAGTGGGAACCAGTCGCTTTAAAAAAGGTCTTAATGGTTCTCCCCGTTTCTATGGTACTGCATATTTCTTGGAGTTGTTGGGGTTCTAGGTAAAACCCTTGTACTCTGGTTTTGCGGACGGAATCCTCTATATCCTTGATGCCGTGAATGGGTATGTCGTCATAGATATTCAAAACTTCTTTCATTTGGGTGACTTCAGCGAGGAGGGTTTTTATCTCTTGGAGATGATGGAGGGGGGTGAGATGTTCACAGAGTCTTGTGCCTTGGGGGGAGGTAACAAACTGTTTTAGAAACGTGAGTATCTTATCAAATTCGAGAACAGCGAGGGTATGTTTATTCATCCTTTATGGGGAGAGATACTTAAGTAAACTTTTATACTATTGTACTATAAGATTCCTATTTATACAAGACTTTTACTCATGCTGGATGAATGGGGTTCATATGGTGGAGAGGTGGTGGCTGGGGAGAGGTGGTGGTAGTAGCTACTTAGGAAAGGGGTGAGTGAGAAGGTAGTTGCTATGAGGTGATGGCACAACCTTCCCTTCTGCGTTTGGCGAGGGCCAGTGCCCGTGGAAAGGAGCGTATCGCCAGGAGCTTTTGCATAATGTCAGGACGTTCTTCCTGAATTTTGGGAAGCAGTGCTGCAAAAGTCCTTCCGATAGATTTCATGATGACAAAGAAGTTCATGGTACCCTGAAGCGGATCAGGAGCCAGACTTACCAGATAATCTATGTCTTCAGCTGAAAGGAACTCTTTCAGCTCTGCGCCTCCGCTCGAGGCCAATCTTTTCCCATGCGGCTGGTAGAGGTAGGTATCCCACCACTTAAGGTAGGTGGAAATGCCTTCTTTGTTGATTTGATTTTTAACAAGTGCCTCGGTGACCGCATTAGCGGCACTCCATCCAGGCAGAATAGCCCCGGTGATACTGGTTTCCTGCATCCAGCCTGCATCCCCCACCAGCAACACGTTATCTTTAAAGGGAACTTGTATGGGCGAGGCAATATTGGAGACACAACTGTTTCGATGACCGATCTCTTTGGCATTTTTAAACCAGCTCGCAAAAGGTTCGGAGCTTAAGAACCTGTCCAGTTCTGCGTCCAGATTGTCGTTGATACTATAGCTTGCTGCCGAGAGGTGGTAGTGTCCCTCAGTAAGCTCTGGTGCAATGGAAATGCTAGTCCTCCACCCCATGCAAAACATTAAGACATCTCCATCCGGAACTTGAGCACCCTCATAGGTCCTCGCCGTATCTTTGTAAGTTCCTAGGAAGGTTCTCTCTTTGTTAAAACCTAGTTTTCGGGCAATGCGGGAATTCACCCCGTCCGCAGCAATGACAAATGTGCCTCGATACTCATTACCCCCATTGTCGGTAACAACCACATAGTCAGATTCTTTACTAATAGTGTTCACATTGGTATTGGTGAATACCTCCACTCCGTTTTGCCGTGCTTCATTGACCATAATCTCTACCCACCGTCCCTTATCGATCATCAGTCCTACCGGAGGCTGTTCGCCAGACTTTCCCTTTTGCGCGCTTCCGAGCTGGAAGCGGCTGCCGTTAGGAGATGTGATGTGAAATCCGTAGATTGGGCGAAAGGGACCATCGTAGGTAACAGAAAATCCATTGTGGGGAAATACAAATCTTTTGTTTCTATAATTGTAGGTGATATATTCCCCGAAGCCCTCTTCATCGGTGTTAATGATCATAGTGCAGATTCTGCGGATCGTTTTAATATCTGTTTTTCTCTCTAAGAGAGCAGCCTTGAGGCCATTTTCGCCTGCCACCTTGGCTGCCATGGCGCCCCCAGGCCCTGCTCCCACAATAATCAGATCATAGAGTTTTGCCATAGTACCTCTCACCTCACCATTGTTATTGTTTACGCGTTGGCTACCTCACGGGGTGCTCCCAGGGGACAGACTTTGGTACAGATTAAGCACTCCATGCAGATATCATCATCGATAATCACCTCGTCATTAATCACGTTGATTGCTGCTACCGGACAGTGGTCCACACAGCCGCAGCACCCTGAGCATTTGTCTTTATCGATTTGAATCAAGGGAGTTCCTCCTCTTTCCAGTGACCACAAGCGTTAGTGCGTGCATTTTTCACATGCGTTAAAGAAGTCTTTTGGCAATGGTTGCCCCTTGCTTAAATACTCCATAGGAGAGGGGGGAGGAAACGGGATACCACAGGATTTACATTTTTTCCAGGCAACCCTCACATTCCAATTATGAATAAGACGGGCAGGACCTACCTCTTCCTTCCTCCCCGAATAGTAGGTCTTGACATCTTCACTATCCTGCATGGTGATACACTGGGCGGGACAGATTTCTACACACGCCCCGCAGCCGATGCAGTCTTGGGCGGAGTGAAGGAGAGGAGCTGAAACGAATTTTTTAGTTCCCCGTCCGCTGAAGGTGATCGCGCGGGCGCCGATATACTCATCACACACCTGGACACAGAGCCCGCAGAGGATACATTTTTCGTTCTCCAGGGCAAAGCGGGGAGCGGTGACTCCCATTTCCTGAGCGAGTTCCCGGATAACCTTTACGTTGGGTGATCGTGCCACTAAGAGTTCCACAATCGTTTTTCGAATGGCAACGATCGCATCTGTCTTGGTTTCTACGGTGAGACCTTCTTCAACCGGGTAATTACAGGAGGTTACTACTCTGGCTCTTCCGTTTTTGGTGATTTTAACTACACAGAGCCTGCAGTTTGCAAGTGGGCTTAAACCCTCATGGTGGCAGAGGGTAGGAATTTCGATCCCATGTTCTCTCGCTGCCTTGAGAATGGTAGCTACTGGTTCAACCTTGACCTTTTTATCATCGATAGTTAACGCAATCATTTTTCGCTCACCTTAATAGGTTACAATGGTTACATGGGGCATCGTTTCACGGGGCATACCTGCCGCTCAATGTGGGTCTGGTATTCCTCACTAAAGTGACGCAGCGTTGAACGTACTATCGCAGGTGCCGATTTGCCAAGATCACAGAGAGAGGCTTTAGAAAGGCACTCCGAGAGCTGCTGGAGGAGCGTAAGATCATCTGTGGTGCCAATTCCACTTGTAATACCCTGTAACACTTCCCGCATTCTTTTTACCCCCTCGCGGCAGGGTACACACCTGCCACAGGATTCTTCCTCCAGAAAGGTCATGAAATATTGTGCCATATCCACCATACAGGTTTTGTCATCCATCACAATCATGCCGCCTGAACCGAGTAGTGAACCCGCCTTGTTGAGCTCATCGAAATCAAGTGGTGTATCAGCCAGTGATGCGGGCAGTACACCAGCGGGGGGACCCCCGACCTGGATTGCCTTGAGTGTACTCCCCTTAGGGATACCACCTCCCAGGGTAGTGATAATCTCCTTGAGGGTGGTTCCCATCGGTACCTCTACCAAGCAGGATTTATTGATGTGGCCTGAGAGTGAAATGACCTTGGTTCCCTTGCTCCCCGTGGTGCCGATTTTTGAGTACCAGGTGGAACCTCGCGAGATAATAAGGGGGACATTACACCAGGTCTCAACATTATTGAGGTTGGTGGGGTTATCCCATAGCCCTTTTTCTACGCTGTGGATATATTTGGGTCTAGGTTCACCAGCCCTTCCCTCAAGGCTTGCCATGAGCGCAGTTGATTCTCCGCAGACATATCCGCCCGCACCTTCTTTCAAGGTGATAGAAAAGCTAAATCCACTGTTGAAAATATTCACGCCGAGAAATCCATACGCAGTAGCCTGCTCGATTGCCTGGCGGAGCTTTTCCTTTGCTGAGGGGTTTCCATGGTGCAGGTAGATGTATCCCTCGTGAGCGCCTATGGCATATCCTCCGATAATCATCCCCTCGAGAATGCTGTGAGGGTCTGACTCGATGAGGCTTTTGTGCATCCCAATGCCTGGGTCACCCTCGCTACAATTGCAGAGGACGTATTTTTCTTTTCCCTTGGCCTCACGGCAGGTTTTCCATTTAAGACCAGTGGGAAAACCACCACCGCTCCTTCCTCGGAGACCGGACTTGGTGACCTCTTCAATAATCTTATCGGGGGTCATTTTAGTAAGTGCTTTATGGAGTGCGCTGTATCCACCCCGTGCGCAGTATTCTTCTATGCATGCGGGATTGATGAGCCCCGCATTTCGCAAGACCATTCTAAGCTGGAGTTTAAAAAACTTAAATTCTTTTTTAGTGGGTATCTTTTTGAGGTCTGGTTGAGTTTTAGAGGTGAAGCTGAAAGTTTTACCAGTGCAGATGATCTCCTCTTCGTCTGTGCGGTAGAGGAGGTGTTGTTTATATACTGAACCTTTTGCGATTGCTTTTACCAGTGACGTTACCTGTTCGGTAGTAATACGACCATAGGTGAGTTTTGGTTTACCCGGAGTCACCACTTCCACGATAGGTTCTTCATAGCAGATACCGATACAGCCCACGGAAATTATGGTGGCATCAACCTTTTGTTGAGCAAGCTCATCTCTAAGCTTTGTAATGACTTCTCGTGCCCCTTTGGCAATCGCGCAGGGTGCAGCTCCTACCTGTATCCTGAGCGTTCGAGGACGAAGTAGTTTCTCTCCTTCAGTTTTTAGTTTCTGTAGATCACGTAGATGCTGTACTTTCATTTTTTCTCACCTTTGAGCTTGATGATGGTACGCTTGGCAGACTCCCTGTCCAGGATGTTCCCATCAATTTCAACAACCGGTGCTGAGTCACAACATCCTCTACACCGCACTACCTCAAGATTGAAAAAGGTATCTTCCCCTTCCTTGCTTGCCTCGTCCTTAATCTCTGTTACCACCTGATCCCCATACTTGAGGTAACAGGTAGTCCCCTGGCATACTTTGATGGTGTGGTTTCTTCTCGGTTCTAAGCTAAATGCCTGCTCAAAGTAGGTTGCTACCCTTGCCAGCTCACTCAAGGGGAGGTGTAAGGTATCGCTGAGGTGGTGGAGCGCCTCTTCTGGTAGGTACCCCTCATGTCTCTGAACGTCATGGAGGATGGAGACGAGCGCTCCTTTTTCTGCTTTATGTTTCTCTAAAATCTCTTGTAAGATTTTTATATCCATTCATTACCCCCACACGCGTGTGTATGCCATGGTAGCAGTGCGCTTAAACTTATAATTAAAAAGTCGAATAGTTATATTTTCTAACTATTATCTTATCTAACTTCTAACAAAGTTATCAGAAGGTGTCAAGCTAAAATTTTGGGTTCTCAGTGGTTGAGCGAGTAACTCATTTCTCTATCGTAGCGATCGCACCTTTTCGACAATGGTGGTGGCAATACTGCCTGCGAGGAGCTGATAGGCATCCTTAAGTAGTGGAGAATCAGGGGCTTTTTCATATCTTCCTAGGAGAGAGCCAGTTATAATGATACGGGCACCACGAAAGTTACAATCACTTCGATAGTCAGACAAAATTTCATGGCCGCCATGAAATTCATGGTCATCAATCCCTTTTAACTCAAACGCCCAGTGTCGCAAATGCTCGAAGAGGTCGATGGTTTCATAGGTAAAGTAGTAGGGCTGGAAGATGATAGTATCAAAACCCCGGTGGAGAAAATCTACCATACACTCCATGCTTGAGGTCTGAGGTGACTCGGGATGGTTGTTGAATTCATTCATGCTCAATCGATACTCGGTAATGCCTGATCTTAAACGTGAAAGTTCCTTGTCATAGAGGGTGGTAAGGTTGCGACGGACCTTTTGCATATTCAATTCAATTACGTCCTCTTCACCATTGCCGGGGGGATAGCCATGCTCGCCCAGAATGAGACCTACCTTGGCGGTGTCGGGGATTTTGCAGGCGGTGAGCTCATGCCGGGTAAGGAGGAACGCAGACTGAGCAAATGCAGGGTGTATACCCATTAACTCGTGTTGGGTGGTGTAGACAATATCCAGCGGAAGCCTCTTACCGGTTTCTTGCTCAACCAGATTGATAGCCTCCTGCACCTGTTCCCAGAGGCCTTTGGTGTCTTCAAAGTCTGAGAGATCAGGGAGAAAGTCAAAAAGGATGATACTGGTAATGCCATTTTCCTGAAGGTGTTTTTTTATCAGTTCTTTGAGGTGGGTGGGCTGTTCTCCAATCAGGAGTGAATAGGTATTCCAGGGTATGGTGATGCCCGCTTCAGCTACCTTTGCCATCGCATCCTTGAAAAGCCTTTGCGTTTGTCGCCAGCCGGGCATCCCACCAAATGCTGCATACTGGGGGTAGTAGCTGACAACTCTTGCGGCAAACACTTCAAAAAGGTCACACATCTCATTAGGCATGCTGGGAGCGTGGTACCCTCTTAGGATAGTGCCCAACCGGGTTTTAGTTGGTTCTATCCAGGTACATTCCGGGAGCATATCCATATATTGTCTCCCGTCAGCGGGTGAACTCTCTCGTCCCAGGACATCAACGAGCTGCGTTGGCGTGTACTCTTTCATTCCCTTGTCGAGCTGGGTGGGGTCAATGAGCACCGTAAGCATATCCATTTCTTTCAGCATGGAGGGAATGAAACCATAGTGCATGAGGTGACCGATGATATTTTTAGAAAAGGTGTAGCACTTCTGATACATCTCAGGGGTCCATGGTCTATCAATATTTTCGAGAGGGGGTTCTATCACCCCCCCGAAAAGCAGAAGCGGCTTTGAGGCATTGAAGGGACCATTGTGTGCCAGGACATTAATGTAGTAGGCGGAGAGGATATCAGCATCACTTTCCTCACCTTTCCCTATGGCTTGGGCGCTTATTTTAATCAGACGGTGGCGGGCATGGGAGGTGTCGAATTCGAGCACATAGGGTGGTTTGTCAAACTCATATGTCTTGCCATCCACAATTACTATGATCTTTTTAAGGTTATCTCTCACCTCAGGGTATCCTTCGCGAATCTTTACCCCCACTTTCATAATGCCAGATACCTTGCTGGCACTCACCGGGGTGACGATCTGAATTGCCTGGGGTCGAAATTTGAGCAATACCGCATCTTCTCCTGGGTGTTTCCCAATCAGTTCGGGGATACGGGATGCTGATGGATCGTAATCTTTTTTCGATACATTAATGCTTTCTGTGTGCATTTTTACCTCAGTGTTAATAACCAGATATCAGCACCAATACTTCACTCAAGTAATTACGTAAGTTTTTTTCACATGCGAGTTAGGGTATGAACATAGTTAGTCCTGGCCAACTAAGTAGTCGCCCTCAAATCGTATGGACTCAATGTTAATGCCTTTTATACCGCCATAGCCAGGATAAACCTCTCCACATATCTCTATTTCTCTTCCCACCATGGGAACCAGGGTTGCCCAGGTGAATAACTTTTTGGTACCACGTTTTTGTTCCTCAGTGAATACGCGGTGAATGCGCAGAGCCTGCTCACTTTCGGAGACTGATTGTCCTTTTGGTGCGGTGGGATAGTAAAGGGTGCCATCTTTGGTGAGGATAAATAATTTACTGTTTCGCTCTGCGCTGATCGCGGCAGCCCGATATTCTTCCTTGGTGTAAGGCTGTCCATAGGGTTTATTTTGAGGTTCGGTAGTTCCGTTAAAGAGAGAGTTGCCTTCGACAACAACCCCGGTAAAAATTTTTCCCTCTTTTTCAGCTGTTAAGAACTTTTCTTCTAATATTTTCATGCGCTCAGCATAGGGTGTTTTATACACCTCTGCATCTTCAACTTCTCCCTCGGTCAGGCATGCAGCGAGTGAGCCCAAGAGCACTATAGGTAGCAGTTTCCAAAGTTTCATGGTGACCTCCTTATTTGATAGGATGCATTATCAGGTAAGTGTGAATTGTTATACAACATCTTTTGACTCTATTATTGCCTCTTTCCTCCTGCGCAAATCTTTGACAATAAGGTAAGTGGAAATCGCAAAGCCGGCTATGATAACAGACATAATCTTCCAGTTGATATGTACCCAAGGTTCCTTGAGCATGCCCCACTTGGCCAGAATCTCCATGTCATTCCAGAGAACGGTCACTGTGGGGATGGCATACCGCAGATTAGTGCCGAATTTATCGTAGCCTAAAAGCTTATAGCAGAGATAGAAGAAGACGGAAAATGAGACGAAAAATAAGGTATAGCAGAACCAGGAATGGGGACCGAATACCTGGTCATCATAGGCTAACATAAGCAAAATATAGCCTGCCCAGGTAATCATAATGTACTCAAAAGCAGTTCGCGGCCCGTAATTGTCGATCTTTCCTGTAGCAATAACCCCTCTCATCAGCCGCAGCTTGCGCCTAAGAAAATAGATGAAGTTGCACCTGACGCTCTCTTGGTACATCAGATAGGTGAAAACCATAACAAACGCCATAACGCTCCATTCCATCATGCGGTACTCAGGATAGCTGCCGTTGAAGGTATAAGTAACCCCCATACGGTGACCTCCATACATCAGGCTGTATTCCCAGGCAAACCAGAGGCCAAGCCCGCCTAATATTCCCCAAAAGCTCTGCCAGCCGTCCCGTTTACACCAGCGGGTCATATAGATGGTCAGAAAACCGATAATCGCGCAGGACCAGGCATAGTCATATTTGATAATGGGATTATGTTTTTCAATCAGCACCATCACGATGTGGGCTATGGCGGCAAGCGCGAAAATCCATACCAGTGATACGGCAGTATAAAATATAGACTTTAGAGTGATAGGTTTTTTGGTTGCCATTGCATTTTTCCTCCTGTTCTAAGGGTTGTATGATAGGATGGTATTTGATACCAAGGCGGTTTATAGGATAAGTCTACTAGTGCTTATAAGGGAGTGGTTTAAAGGCACCCCATGATGGAGTATCATAGAGGTGATGAGTGCAGTGCAGTGTAGTGGATGAGTTTCTAGTTGAGTATCTTTGAAAAAGTGCGAAGGTGAATGGCTAAAAACAGTCTGTTTAGAATAGCTGTCAATCAGATGTTTTTGGGGAAGTAACACATTGAAACTATTCTCAGAGGTTAAAGTGTGGGCGAAGGGACACATGATGAGGTACACAAATGAAAAGATAAGAAAATAGCTTGTAAGTGTGGTGGTTCTGTGTAGTGTATGAGGTACGTTCACGTAGCTCCCCTATCATTTAAGCTTGTTTTATTCTTTTATTGAGTGATGACATAACGGGGATAAGGAGCTGATGCATTTCATTGAAAAGTCTTTTACCGAAGGGGGTAATCGAGTAGTACTTACGATCTGCACCCTGATTCGAGGACTGTAATTCACTCTTGAGCATTCCATCCTGTTCAAGCAATCTCAGTTTTTTGTAGAGATTATTACGATCAATGTCAAAGGCGCCCTTGGTAATGCTGAGGATTTCATCTTTTATTTCGTAGGCATAACGTGGTTTCTGGCAGATCAGGTAGAGGGTAACAAACTGAAGCAAGCTCCGTTTGAGGTCAAAGTTGAGTTGGTCGATTTGCTTTGTTATAAGATCACTTTTACCAGTGGTTTTCATACATACTATAAGAATGAATTTGTATTTGGTATCTTCAAACAATAATTCTTAGAGAAGTATTCTGTCAAACTAATACCTCATCTCAACTCCCTTTGTCAAGTAAAAAAATAGATGAAGGGAAAAGGTGAACGAGCTTCATGATAACTCCTTGTAATTAATAAGATATTATCTTATCGCTGAGGTGATGTAGTAACCTTCTTTACCTCTTGCGGAGTCTGTGGTATAGAAGACCCAGGTAGAAAATTAAAAACTAGCCAATGCTCTTTTCCCTCACTATTCTGAGAAAGAGAGGCAATAGAGGAGAGAAAGGTCAATTGGACAACACTTCCATTATATTGATAGCTTTGGGATTAGCAATGGATGCCTTTGCGGTATCGGTGACGAGTGGTATCACTATCAAGCACTTAAAAATAAATCATGCCGTAACCATTGCGCTCTTTTTCGGCTCATTTCAGGCACTGATGCCGGTGGTGGGATGGGCAGCAGGGCTGAGCGTGCGGGACTTTATTGCAGACATTGATCACTGGATAGCCTTCGGACTGCTGAGCTTTATCGGTTGTAAAATGATTTTTGAAGCAATTAAAGTGCAATCAGATGAAGAGGAAATCGATCCACTGAATATTTATATGCTATTAATGCTCTCAATAGCAACGAGTATTGATGCGCTCGCCGTGGGGATAAGTTTTGCCTTTCTTGAGATTTCCATTGTGACTCCCGTAATGGTGATAGGAACAGTAACATTTATTTTATCTTTCCTCGGTGTGCTCGTGGGTGATAAGATCGGACACGTTTTTGAGAATAAGATTGAAATCCTGGGGGGTATCATTTTAATTGGCATAGGAGTGAAAATACTTTACGAACACTTGCTGTAGAAGATAGCAGTGCGCTTTTAAATGACGCGCTGCTATGGTGGAAAGGAAGGAGGAGCGATCGCTGGCATTAACTTGACAGGTGAGAAAGATACCTATGAAAAGGATATCATCCTACGATAGAATAGTTCCTCAGGAACTCCCAGAGTTACGTGAGCATTGCTGCGCACTTTTCAGAAAAGAAATTAAAGAGTCACCAAGCGGATTCTATCTAACCACAGCCTGATTTCTCTCCTTCTGCTTACCTTTACTTCCGTTTTGAGAGCGTTGAATCGAGGGATTGGTAAAAAGCCTCTATCACGTGCTTCTGATACTTACCCACCGGAACACCATTGTAGATACAGTGGGTTTTACCCTGCACCAGTTCTCTGGAGAAGGGAACGGACCAATCAGGATAATCAATAGGGTTCTCTACATTATACTTATCAAAACGCTCAAAGCACTTCATGGCGTGGTGCATGAGGGTATCAGAGTTTTCCGCAAAAAATTCGATGGGAAGACCAATAGCGTAATCATAGCCATCATTGATTGCAGCCCAGTAGGTGCGGTTGGTAGAGAGATATTTTTGCTTCGGGTCCCAGATCGGATCAGCGAACTCATCCTGACAGGTTACCACATTGGTGCGTTTAAACTTATATTTTGCCACCAACTCTTTTACCTCCTCAAAGAGTTTGTCACGGTAGGGTGGTGCAAGTTGCAGCCACGCCTCCCATTTGAAATAATCCCAGGGCATGCCATGAACGGTTACCGCCACCGTAACATCTGATCCTTGAGGAAGGGTGTCCAATCGATCCTTGAGCATTTCAAGAAATGCCTGGCGCAGAGGTTGATAATTTCCCATCTGGGGACCGATAATAACTTTGACCTTTTTATTGGGATGTTCTTTCTTCCACTCATCTATGTATTCGAAGCAGTGCCTGAAACCAGAATTAAATTCCTCGAAGTGGGAGTATACTGCCATAGGGGCGGTGAGTATAATTGTTTCACATCCTGCATCAAGCAGCTCGTGGAGCTTTTTCCTCATCTCATAGTAAAAAAGGTTGGTTTCAGCTCGGCATTCCACGTTTTTATATTTTTGGGTAATTCTCTCAAAGGCAGTATTAATTATTTTGAAGCTCTCCTCCCAGTGAGGGAGCTTTCTCTGGAGAGTACCACTGCCGTAGTAGTAGAGCCTTGATTTATTACCTAGTTTGCCGCAGAGTGAGGCTTCACCACCTAGTCGGCCCTTGTAGAGGAAATATCCGTGGTCAAGGTAGATACGTGATGAGGGTGGAACCCATGCTACTTGTCCCTGCTTGTACCTCTCCATGTAGGGAGTACCATCAAGGTCCCGATCATTGCCAAAGGCATCTTCTAAGTGAGTGGGAACAAATTCCTCTCGGGCGTGGACGTGGGCAGGATCGAGGAGGGCAACACCTCTATCTTTGACGGCGAGTATATTGAATGGCCACGGCACCACTATTTTGAATATCTTATAGACGATATTGTGGAAGAAGGTGTGGCTGTGGTGCGTGGGCATAATCAGCGCGGTGGCAAAAATACCCACTTTACCTTCCGGTACCGTATCCTGGGTTTTAAAATACTCAAAGTAGTCAGGCGTAGGTTGCTTGTTTTTGTACTTAAAGAGTGCATAAAAAGCTGCAATGATAACGATCAGTATGGTGAGAATGGTTACTAGGATTAACATGTCTTTCCTCCTTCTTACGATAGTTAGTTTGCTAACGATTATCCTTATATATCATAAAACGGTTTCCCGATAAAATTATTTTTTTAAAATTATTTTCCCTTCTCATTTAGTGAGCACGGTGGCGCGGTGGTAATGGTTGCGTCTGAAGGTGTACCGGAAATGGTCATTATTTTTACTCCAGCGCTGTTATACCACTCAACCGTCCCACTTTTGTTATCCGTTTTATTCAAGAGCCAGGTAAGTGTTTTTCGAGCAAATTCATCTCTAAGCTGAGCGTTTTTGAGCGTTCCACAGAATGAGCACTCATCGATGTGTACCTCCATGAGCTTGGTGTCTTTCTGCGCAACATGAAGTACTTGATGTGGAGCTAAGCCTAACGCTTGCACGTAATCTGAGGTCAGTTCTTTGCTTTGAAGGGGATACTTGGTGACGGGTGGACTTTGTTCTGCATGAGCATATAAAGGGGCCAAGGTTGAGAGTAGTATTAGTAGAAAAATCGGTTTCTTCATTTTTTTGCTCCTATGAGCTCTCTGTGTTTTTATTGAATACTTGCAGATGATGGTGGTGGAATCCCTCTACACCCCTCGTGCTTTGAGGGTGGCATCCAGCTTTCTACCCATATTGAAAAGCTTACTGTAGATGTTTTTATGCTCTTCTTTGGTGACGATTACTCCTCCCATACCCTCCACGAATTCTCCCACAATCTGGTATTCATAGTACTCAAGTACGAGTCGAATGTTGGCAGCAGTTTTTTCGTGATCTTCACCCCCTGAAATGGCCAGAATCATTGCAGGTTGCCCTTTAAAGGGGCGCGTACCATGATTTTCAGCTCTCTCCCAGGTTTCGCCCTTTCCAGTGTAGCAGGTAGGGATGCTGCGATCAAAAAAATTTTTTAAGGGACCAGGCACATTGCCAAAATAGGTAGGAGAGGCAATGAGTAAAGATTTGGTTTCAAACATCTTGTTAATTGCCATTGCCATAGCATCATCTTGCCAGCATTTTCCTGGGGTTAGGTTTTTACACTTCAGACATCCGATACAGTGTCCAATTTTCATGAACGCAGGCCAGAGAATTTCTGAAGATCGACCGGTTCCCTCTAATACCGCCTTAAGTACACTATAGGTAGTTCCCTTTTTTCGGGGACTTCCGCAAATGGCGAGGATATCCATCATTCGCTCCTCCTGGTGATTTTTTAATTTACCTTACACGCCTTATGATGTTGCTTCCTTTAGGGGTTAGTCATTTTTTTCGCTACCATGGGCTTTTCACTTAATTGGGAACGGACTTCTTTTTTAATATCTTCTTCTGTTTTTTCTTTGGTAACAATTTTGTATACCCCCTTCAATTTGATCCCTCGAGAAATTATGAGTTTTCGTAAGGCAGTCTCCTTTTCGCTGGACAAAGAACCATTATAGGTGAGAAAGAGATACACCTCTTTATCCTTAAGGTCTGTTTGCTTAATAAATGTCCGTGCAGGTGAGGAGAGGTTACCCAACCAGATTGGTGAGGCTATAATAATAGGATTGTGTGCTTTTAAATTTTTCTGAAGTGGCTCAAGTTGATCATCCCTGTCGAGAAGCTGGTCCACTACGCAGGTAATGATACCCACTCCTGTTCTCGTTACCTTTGATTTTATTTCTTCACCCTCGCAGGAGAATTGATCCATAAGGGCGCGTGCGACCATTTGGGTCTTTCCCGACCTCGAGTAGTACACCACAATGGGATTGGATTCTTCGGTAGTGGCATTGGCTATTGGTGAAGTAGACTCAGTTCCTACAGAGTTATTGGTGAGAGAGGGAAGGTAACTAAGAGAGAGTAGCAACAGGGCAATGGTAAGTGTTAACGGTAGTGTCTTTTTTAAATTCTTACCTTTCATCGTGTGTTTCCTCCCTGGTTAAAATTTTACTTAGTGCTTCGATTCGCAATTACAGTGACGTATTTTGGGAGAATTTCTATAGGCAATGGCTCACTCGATTCGACTGAGCTCATCGAAGTCAGCACTATGTCCTGAGTAAATAAATTCGTAACCGAATTTATGAATCGAAGGACTTGGTTCATCAGTGTCGTAATGATAGTATGCGATAGGTATCTCAACCGACCGTTATATCGATTTCAATAGGTGCTATGTTCTTGATAGAACCGTATACGTGGTGCATATTTTCATCCATTCCCAGATACAAAGGAGGATTAGCTTTTTTTGCTTTTTCAACCCGAGAGAGCTTACAAAGGTCTTCATCAATGGAAATATCAAGTACCTCGGCGATAAAGTTGAGCTGGGTTTTGGATGGCCTTATGGTGTCTTTCACTCGGCACTCAATGTGCTGGTAGCACTCCACAATCCTGGGCGGTCTGACTACTTTGGCAGGTGTGGTGGTGTAGCGAGTATGGTTAAGCTCGTTTACTCCCTTGGAGTGAAGTCGTGCGGTTTCTGTTACGTCTTTCAACTGGTCTGCCCGTGGATAGTTTAAGACAAATTCTCCCGTTGCCTCAATATTTTTCGCCGTATGCCAATTTTTATTAGCGATAAGTAGCATCTGAGGATTTTTGGGTGAAGAGCAGAAGGGGATTACCAGAGAGTAGGGGGCTGCGTTGATTTTACCTTTACCATCCACCGTAGTAACAATAGTGATGGGGAAAAGGTGTAACAGAGCATTGATGTGCCACATCACGTGAAGCTCTACACTTTCTTTGTTCATAGAATTCTACTTAGGTCGGTATAGAAATATGCGGTGGATTAGAGAGCTTCGATCCATTACTTTTATTCTTTAGCAATAAGTCTAAGAGAAGTATACTCTCAAACTAATAGCTCATATTATGAGGTGTGTCAAGTAGAAATAATTATCAATAAAATATCTGTATTTCGAAGGGAGCGATGGTAGCAACGAAGTAGAGATTCTTTGACAGCGGGTGGTGTAGTGAGCAGAGATGTTTCATAAAGGATGAATGTCACCAGCGGTTCTCGATAATTGATTTCATTTCAACGAAATCATATGTTATATAGGTATGGGTACGCATGCTATCAACTTTTGACTACTTTCGGATACACGGTAGCTATTGATTGAGAGGCAGTGGAGAACAATGATTGTTTTAGGGATTGAATCGTCCTGTGATGAAACCGCAG
>Ga0315288_10002610_pt1 | contig 23207 bp, 14 predicted proteins | sample YL17G11_20_MG_FD_203454 | JGI IMG/M metagenome (GOLD analysis project Ga0315288, IMG submission 203454) | Sediment microbial communities from Yellowstone Lake, YNP, Wyoming, USA - YL17G11_20 | ecosystem: Environmental > Aquatic > Freshwater > Lake > Sediment | place: USA: Wyoming | collected... | reverse complement strand
GCGTAGGTATACACCGAATACGCGAATCCGAGATCCTCCCGGATCCGTTGAAAGAGCTTTGAGCTCATCCCGCCGCCGAGCAAAGTGGTTAGAACCGTCTGCGGGTACCTCATATCGTCGAGGTAGGAGCACGCGCGGCCCCCGATGCAGATGTGTTGGTGGTTCAACGAGCGGCGGTGATGGCGCCGCACGGGTTTATATTTCCCCAGTCTCGCGCGCGGCGCGTCGACGTTACCCTCGCGAAAACGAAACGCCGTGTCGCAAATCGTACGCAAGACCCGCCGGTCGGGAGACCCAAAAATCGAAACGACGATGTTTCCCGAGCGCAGGTGTCTCCGCGAAAACCCCGTGAGCTTCCGCCGATCGAAAGAGGAGACCGACCGGGGCGTCCCGAGAATCGGCCTCCCGAGCGGATGTCCTGGAAACACCTCGGAGGCGAACAGGTCGTGGATCACGTCGTCCGGCGCGTCCATCACGTCCCGGATCTCGCCAAGAATGACTTGTCTTTCAAGCTCGATGTGTTCCGGCGCGAAGGTGGAATCGAGGAGCATGTCGTCGAGCACGTCGACGGCGAGATCGGCGTGGTCGCGAAGGACATGGGCGTAAACACAGATTTGTTCCTTCGTGGTGAAGGCGTCGAGCGAACCGCCGACTTTCTCGAGCGCCTGGGAAATCTCGAACGCGGATCTCTTGCGAGTGCCCTTGAACAGCATGTGCTCGAAGAAGTGGCAGAGGCCGTCTTCCCCGTCGGCCTCGTCCCTCGAGCCCGTCTTGACCCACACGCCGAGGCAAAAGGCGGGCGACAAGCTGTTCTGTTCGTGCAGAACGGTGACGCCGTTGTCACCCGCGTACTTCTTGACCCGCGGGCGTCGTGAAGAAGAGGTATTCATCGCCTGCTCGGCTAGCGCCTGCGAGACCTGCCATGGTGAGAGGGACCGTCGCTACGCTCGCCGCGCTCGCTGTCTTCTCCGCGCGGAGGGGCCTCATCGAGAATCTTCTTGCTCAAACGCACCTTGCCGTCGCCGCTGACTTCGACCACCTTTACGCGAACGACGTCACCGAGCTTGAGAACGTCCTCGACCCTTTCAATTCTGCGGTGCGCAATCTCCGAAATATGGAGAAGCCCGTCCTTGCCGGGAAGGATCTCGATAAACGCGCCGAAATTAACGATGCTCCTCACTACGCCCTCGTAGATCCGTCCCACTTCGGGTTCGGCGGTGATTTCCTCGATCCGGCGAAGGGCGATGTCGCTCGACCGCTTGTCGACCGCGGCGATCTTCACCGTCCCGTCGTCTTCGACCTCGATCGTAGCCCCGGATTCTTCCTGGATCCCCCGGATGATCTTGCCCCCCGGACCGATGATCTCGCGAATCTTGTCCACGGGGATCTTGATCATGGTGATCTTGGGCGCGAACGGGGATATCTCTTCGCGGGAAACGCGGATCGTGCGGCTCATGATCTCGAGGATGTGTTCGCGTCCGCGTCTGGCCTGCTCGAGCGCCTTGCGAAGAATGCTCTCCTTCACCCCGGCCACCTTGCAGTCCATCTGAAACGCCGTTATACCGGTTTCCGTGCCGGTCACTTTGAAATCCATGTCGCCGAGATGGTCCTCGAGACCTAGGATATCGCTCAAAACGGCCACCCGGTCGCCCTCGATCACCAGCCCCATCGCCATCCCCGCGACGGCCTTCTTGACCGGGACGCCGGCGTCCATGAGGGCGAGGCTCCCCCCGCACACGGTCGCCATTGAGCTCGAGCCGTTCGATTCGAGGATGTCCGACACGATCCGAACGGTGTACGGAAAGATTTCCTCCGACGGGATCATCGGTTTGAGCGCCCGCTCGGCAAGCGCCCCGTGACCGATCTCCCGGCGTCCCGGACCCCGGAACGGCCCCACTTCGCCGACGCTGAACAACGGGAAGTTATAGTGGAGCATGTACCGTTTCCAGCTTTCGCCTTCGATCGTGTCGAGCATCTGTTCGTCATGCCCCGTACCCAGCGTGAGCGCGACGAGGCTCTGCGTCTCGCCCCGCGTGAACAACGCCGACCCGTGCGCCCGGGGCAGCACCCCGATCTCGCAGGTGATATCCCGAATGTCCGTCAAACCCCTCCCGTCGACGCGCACGCCCTCGTCGAGGATCGTCCGGCGCATCTCCCTCTTCTCAATTTCCTCTATCCGGCGCGCGATGTATTTCTCGCGCTCCGGGTACTGTTCGCCGAACGTCTTGAACGCGTCTTCGAGAACGGCGTCGACGGCGTTCTTACGCTCCATCTTGCCCTTGATGCGAAGCGTCTTCTTGATGGGTTCGCAGCACCTGTTCTCGATGGCGCTGTCGAGGTCCGGGATCGTTTGCGCCTTGGGGATCGGGCGTTTGTCTTTGGCCCCCGTCTGGCGAACGAGCTCGCGCTGAAGAGCGTTGAGCCGTTTGATCTCCGCGTGTCCCACGGACACCGCGTTGATCATGTCTTCCTCGGACACCTCGTTGGCGCCCCCCTCGACCATGATCACCGCCTCGTCGGTCCCGGCGACCACGACGTCGATCTCGCTCTTGTCCATCACCTGGACCTGGGGGTTGACGACGAACGACCCGTCGACTTTACCCACCCGGACACCGGATATCAGTTCCGGGAAGGGGATATCGGAGATGGCAAGGGCGGCCGATGCGCCGATGATACCCAGCACGTCGGGTTGGTTCTGTCCGTCGTAGCTCAGAACCTGCGCGACGATCTGGGTTTCGAACATGAATTCTTTGTGAAAGATGGGCCGGATCGGGCGGTCAATCAGCCGGGCCGCGAGGGTCTCCTTCTCGCCGGGGCGCCCTTCGCGTTTGAAGAACCCGCCGGGGATCCTCCCCGCCGCGTAGAGCTTTTCGCGGTACTCGACGAAAATCGGCTGGAAATCCTTATCGCTTGGAGTACGGCTCGCTACCACGGTGACGAGCACGACGGTGTCTCCGAGCCTTACGAGAACGGAGCCGTCGGCCTGTTTGGCCATACGGCCGGTTTCGATCGACAGATCGATCCCGTCAACTACAGACTTAACGGTTGTCATACAAACCTACCACGACTAGAGGAGTTGGACAAATAGGGTAACCGACTACTTCCGCAGGTTGAGTTCCTTGATCAGCATCCGGTAGTTCTCGACCTTTTTGTTTTTCAGGTAATCGAGCAACTTCCGCCTTCGCCCGACGAGCTGCAGCAGCCCGCGTCGCGAGGCGTGGTCTTTCTTGTGGACCTGGAAGTGTTCGGTCAGCTGGCGGATTCGTTCGGTAAGAAGCGCAATCTGGACCTCGGCAGAGCCAGAATCGTGTTCGTGCAGCTTATACTTCTCGATGATCCCCTTTTTCTGCTCTGCATTGAGTGCCATCGTCAATGCACCTCCTTCAACAAGATCGCGACACGATGGCCGCAGCCGGGGCGATTCGGTAAGGGACAGCCCAAGCCGCAACAAGTCAAACTCACGGACAAGCTAGCATACGAATATGACCGTGTAAAGCAATATTTGTGCACAAGATCGGAGCGATTCGCGCTCGGCGGACGATTTTTCGGACCTTTAACCGCCCCCCGGCTTTTCCGTCCCCTTCGCCCCCGGCGGCAACGGCCGGGAGCCGCCGGTGGTTTTTCCGGTTTCGCGGGCTCGCAGCCGCCCGGCCGCCTCGGCCCGGTCGTTCTCCAGCTGGAGAACCAGTTCGGCGGGCGAGGCGAATTCCTTTTCGTTTCTCAGGTAGTCGAAACAGTAAACAAGCAGGTTTTCGCCGTAGAGATCCCCCGCGAAATCGAAGAGATGGACTTCCGCCTCTCTTGCCTCTTCCGGGAGGGACTTCATCGTCGGCGCCCGCCCCACGTTCATCATCCCGTCGTAGAGCCGCCCCCGCAATTCTACGCGAACGGCGTAGACGCCCCGCGGCGGCCAGAGCTTGAACGAGTCCGCCACGCTGAGGTTCGCCGTCGGAAACCCAAGCCCGCGCCCCTCGCCGTGACCCCGGATGACCCGTCCAGAGAGGAGGTACGGGTGACCGAGAAAGGCGTTGGCCTTGTCGAGGTCTCCCTCGATGAGGGCGTTGCGAATCGCGGTGCTCGAGATGATCTCGGATCCCATGGTGACGGCGGGCACCACGCCGACGGAAATCCCGAATTGGGGGGCCTCATTCCGGACCCGCTCCGGGCTTCCTTCCCGGTTTTTGCCGAAGTGGCAGTCGTAACCGAGGACGAGGTGCTTCATGTCGAACGGGCGGATCAGGTACTTCTCCAGAAACATCCGATAGTCGAGCCCGGCGATTTGCTCGTCGAATTTCAAGACGAGTATCCCATCCACCGCGTATCCGGAGAGCAGCGCGATCCGCTCATCGATCGTCGTGAGCATCGGGGGCATGATCCTCGAGTGAGTGACGACGATCGGGTGCGGGTCGAACGTCACCAGATAGCACCGCTCGATCCCCGGAAGCTTCCTGGCGCGGACGAGCTCGTCGACGATCCTGTGATGTCCGACGTGGACGCCGTCGAAAACGCCGAGCGTGACCGCGCTCGCGCGCGGGGAGAAAGCGCGGACGTCTTTGAGCGAACGAGCAACCCTGGGTGACGGCATCAGCGGTTCGACCTCCCGGTGTTCACGAGAAGCCGGTAGGAGTCCACCCACGCGAGTCGTTTTCTCTCCGGACCTTCCGTCCGCCTCCCGACGGCGAGAAGCCCGCCGTCCTCATCGAGGATCCGGATGGCGCGCTCGTCTCCCTTGAACCCGACCGTCCTAACGACGTCGGCGGGCCCCGGGAGCGCTCCGTTCATGAGACCTCGTTTGGCGCCCTCGCTGACCACGATCCCCGGGAGAAAACCGAGAGCTTCGGGGAGATCGATCCCTTTCAACCCGGCGAGATCGCCCTCGAAAACCCGCGTGCTCGGGAAACCGTCCTCCACTCGATAGGGACCCACGGCGGTCCGGACGAGATTTCGTATGTGCGCGGGCAGCTCGAACCGGGCCCCGAAATCGCGGGCAAGAGACCGGACGTACGTCCCGCGCGAACAGTTCAGACGGAAGCCCACCACGGGAAGATCGATCGCGGTGATCTCCAAAGAGTAGATCCTCACCTTCTTGCCTTCGACCTTTGGGGTCTCGCCCGCCCTGGCGAGCTCGTAAAGACGCCGCCCGTTTTTCTTGATCGCCGAATAGGCCGGCGGCTCGAGGACGCACTCACCGACGAAATGGGCCGCGGCCGCGACGAGATCATCGCGCGAGAGGTCTGGACAAGGGACCCGCGCGGTGATTTCTCCCTCTGCGTCGAGCGTCGCCGTTCCCTCGCCGAGACGCACGTCGAACTCGTACCACTTGCCGAGATCGACAAAGTGTTCGACCACGCGCGTGGCCCCCCCCGCGCAGAGCAGAAGCACCCCCCGGGCGAGCGGATCGAGCGTCCCCGCGTGTCCCACGCGCCGAATCCCCGTGGCTCCTCTGAAAGCATCCACAACCTCGAAAGAGGTGGGACCGCTCTGCTTGTCGATGACGAAAACCCGATTGTCGAATTCGTTCATGGTTGCGTTTGTCGAACCGGTCGGTTTTTCAAGTTTTCACACCGGGGGGGGGCGAAGGTTGATTTCGGGCCCTTCGCGGGAACGAGCGAGGATCACCCGCCGCGGGAAGCCGAGCGAAGCTGAGCGCTGGGCCCGAAATCAACCTTCGCCCCCCAAGCGCGCTCACTCGTCCCCGTCCGTTTTCTTTTCGTCCCGGCGGAACCCCTCGATCGCCTCGTCGATCCGCATCGCCCGGTCGAGGGTCTCGTCGTAGACGAAGCGCAGGTCGGGGACCTGGCGGAGTTCGAGCTCCTCCCCCAGTGTTTTTCTCAAGAAACTCCTCGCGCTCTCCAAACCCTTTCGCGTCTCCGCGCGGACCGACTCGTCACCCATCACGGTGAAATAGACCTTCGCGGTCGCCAGATCCGGCGCGACGCTCACCGAAGTGATGGTGACGAGACCGATGCGCGGATCTTTGATCCGTTTCAACACCACCTCACCGATCAATTCCTTGATGCGCTCGTTCAGCCTCTGCTTTCTGTACGATCGGACCATCTGTTTGCCCCTTGGTCAGCGAATTTCATGAGTCCAGTCCAGTATCTCCACGCGAAAGTCTCTTTCCAAGAACTTGAGCACCCGGGCGCAGGTCGCCTCGACGGCCGCCCCGTCGACTCCCACGGTGACGACGGCGAGCGTGGCCCTCTGCCACTTGTCGTGATAGCCGACCTCGGAAACGGCGACGTTGAACCGATTGCGAAGCTTCGACTTCACGCTCGTCAAAACGAAGCGTTTCTCTTTCAAAGAAGAACGGCCGGGCAGGTGAAGGTCTATCGTTAGGAGCTTGACTACCATGATTTGATTCGGCGAATCAAATCAGTCTCGCGGGGGTCAAAACGTCTTGGCTTTTTCTTCGATTACGTAAGCCTCGATGACGTCTCCTTCATGAAGATCCGATAACCCGCTGATTGTGATCCCACACTCGAAATCCTTCTGGACTTCCCTCACGTCGTCCTGGAACCTCTTGAGAGAGGCGATCTTGCCGTCGAAAACGACCTCTTCGCCCCGGACCACCCGGACGAACGCGCTCCTCAAAATCGACCCCTCCGTCACATACGATCCAGCCACGATACCAGTCTTGGAAATCTTGAACACCTGCCGGACCTCGGCCTTCCCCAACACGCGTTCGACCTTCTCGGGTTCGAGCATTCCCTGGAGCGCCTTGAGCACGTCGGACAGGCATTCGTAGATGATGTCGTAGCTCCGGACCTCGATCTTGCGGGTTTCGGCAAGCTCCTGCGCTTTCGGTGCCGTTTTCACGTTGAACGCGATCATGATCGCGTCCGACGTGTCGGCGAGGAGAACGTCTGACTCGTTCACCACTCCGACGCCCGCGTGTATGACTTTGACACCGATGTTCTCAACCGAGAGCTTCAAGAGGCTCTGGGTCAACGCTTCGATCGACCCATTGGTGTCCGCCTTGACGATCAGCTTCAACTCTTTGACGGCGCCCTGCGCGATCTGCGTGTAGAGATCTTCGAGCGTGAGTTTCTTGAGCGCTCTCCTCTCCCTCTCCTTGGCCGCCATCTGGCGGCGCATGCTCAGGTCGCGCGCCTCTTTCTCCTCGGTGACGACGGTGAGCCTGTCCCCGGCTTGCGGGAGCCCGTTGCAACCCAGCACCACGACGGGCATCGCCGGAGGGGCTTCCTTCACCGTGCGTCCGGTGTGGTCGAAAAGCGCCCGGACCTTTCCGTAATGCTGCCCGATGACGAACACGTCCCCCAGACGAAGCGTCCCTTGCGTCACGAGAACCGTGCACAGGATCCCCCTACCCTCTTCCTTCCTCACCTCGACCGCGACCCCGCGGGCCGACGTCTCGCCGTCCGCCTTGAGCTCCATCACGTCCGCCTGGAGGAGTATCATCTCAAGAAGCTTGCTGATGCCCTCGCCGCTCCGGGCGGAGACGTCCACCATGATCACCTCACCGCCGTAATCCTCGGCGATGATCCCGAGATCGGCGAGCTGCTTTTTCGCCTGGAGCGGCTTCGCCGTCGGCATGTCGATCTTGTTGACCGCCACGATGACGGGAACGTGGGCGTCCTTCGCGTGGTTGACCGCCTCGACGGTCTGCGGCATCACTCCGTCGTCCGCGGCGACGACCAGAACCACGATATCGGTGGTCTGCGCGCCCCGCGCGCGCATCGAGGTGAATGCCTCGTGCCCCGGCGTATCGATGAACGTGATCTTCCCGCCGGGGGTGACCACCTCGTAGGCCCCCACGTGTTGCGTGATCCCGCCGGCCTCACCGGCGGCGACGTTGGCGTGCCGGATGTAGTCGAGAATCGACGTCTTGCCGTGGTCGACGTGCCCCATGACGGTGACGATCGGTGCCCGTGGTTTGAGCCGGCTCGGGTCGACCTCCTTCTCGGGGGTGAGCGCGATGCCGAACTCGTCCGTGGCGAACTCGACGACCCGGCCGAGGTCCTCGGCGACGAGCTCGATCGTGTCCTTGTCCAGCGTCTGATTGATCGCGGCGGGAAGCCCTATTTCGAAGCACTTCTTGATGATCTCGGCGGGATCGACCTTGAAATGCGCGGCAAGCTCCCGCACGGTGATCCCCTCCATCACCTGAACGGGCTTTTCGACGGCGACGTCCCCGTCGTGCGCCTTTCCTTTGCGGCGTCTTGTCTTTCGGGCCGTCTCGATCTTAGCGAGGGTGCGCCGGACGCTCTCTCTCACAGCCTTCTGTTGCGCTTCGACGTCGACTAGATTCGTTTTCTTCTTCCGTTTTTCGGGGACATGAACACTCGGTTTTTCTTCGACGATCGCGTCGATCAGTTCGTCGGCCACGCGCAGCTTTGGGCGCTCCGGCTTGCGGTGCGGCACCTTGGCGCGCTCTTCGGGGCGAAGCGGTTCCTTAGAGACTCTCGCTGGTTTTTCCCTTGGCGGTGCGATGGGCGGCGCGGTCTCGGGGTAGATCTTCGGCCTTGGCTTGGGCCTCGCCTCGGCGGCCGGCGTCACCGGTTCGCTCTTTCGCTCGATCCTGGACGGCGCGGGAAATGACCTGCCCTCGATGCGTGCGGGCTTTTCAGGTTTGACCTTGGCCGGCTCCGCTATCGGCTCGACCGCTTTGGGCGGAATGACGGATTCCGGCGGCTCGACCGCTTCCGGTCTCGGTTCGGCTTTTTTCGCCGCGGCTTCCTCGACCGCGACGGCGGGTTCTTCCGCCGGCTTCTTTTCCTCTTCGGCCTGGGGCACCGGCCTCGGTTTTTTGACAACCATGGTGGTGACCTTGGGCGCGTCCTTCGCTTTGACGACTTTCACCACTTTGGTCTTCGCTGTCTTGGCTTCCTCGGTCGCCTTCTTGGCGAGGGTCACCTTCGCCTCTTTCGCGCGTTTGGCGAGATCGGGCGGGAGCTTGAAATGCTCGCTGATCTCGACGAGCATCTCGTCGTCGAGACGGCTCATGTGCCCCTTGATGTCAAACCCCGCGATGAGCAAGAGGTCCACGAGAACCTCGCTCTTCGCGTTCAACTGTTTGGCTAACTCGTAAATCCGCATCCAGGTTGCTCCGTCGAACGCGCCGAACGTTCCGTTACTAGGCCGAATCTTCCTCGCGGGGGATTTCATTCGAATCCGCCACGGCCGCGCTACCACCCTCCACATCCCCGCCGGCACTTCCGGCGGCCCCGGCCCCGCTCTCCCCACCCGCGTCCTGCCCGCCGTCCTCCACAGGCGTGGCAAAGAGGCTTTCCTCGGTGAGTTTCCCCTCGCGCCCCTTCTTCTTGTCCTGCGGGCCGTGAATCGCCTCGTCGAACAACGGTTTCTCCTCTTCCTTCGCCCGGCGCCTCTCCTCGTTCTCCTTGGCTTTGAGTTCGTCGAAGGCCTTGTTGAGCTGATCTATCGTGTCCGTGGCGGTCGCTCTGAGTTTCGCGACGGTCTTCGGGCCGAGACCGGGAATGGCGAGGAGGTCTTCATCGGGGGCCTTCACAAGCTTTTGCACCGTCGTCACTCCGGCGGCCCTGAGCTTTTCGGCGATTTTGGGTGTCACCCCGGCCATCTCTTCGACCTGCATGGTGAGCTGTTCCTGCAGCCGCTCTTTCTGTTCGAGCTCCCTCGTCGTGATCAAATCGATCTGCCAGCCGGTGAGCTTCGAGGCAAGACGGACGTTCTGGCCCTCTTTTCCGATGGCAAGCGAAAGTTGGTCTTCCTCGACCATCACGAGAACCGTCCTCTTCTCGGAATTGGCCCTCACCCCGGAGATCTTCGCGGGGGAAAGCGCGCGTCCGACGAACGACGAGATATCGTCGCTCCACGGGACGATGTCGATCCGCTCTCCGCTGAGCTCGTTCACAACCGCCTGGACGCGCGACCCTTTCATCCCCACGCAGGCTCCAACGGCATCCACCCGGTCGTCTCTCGAATAGACGGCGATCTTCGAGCGTCCGCCCGCTTCCCGCGCCACGGTCTTGACCTCGATGATCCCCTCGTAGATCTCCGGGACCTCCTGGGCAAAGAGCTTCTTCAAGAACTCGGGGCTCGTCCTCGACAGGGTGATCATCGGCCCCTTGGCCTCCTTGTCGACCTTGGTGATGCACGCCCGCATGGAGGAACCCTGGCTGTACCGTTCGCGCCGTATCTGGTCCTTCTTCGGCATCGACGCCTCGGCGTTACCGAGGTTGACGAGGATCCCGTTCCGGTCGATCTGCTGGACGGACCCGGAGACGATTTCGCCGACTCTGTTCTTGTATTCCTCGAACGTCCGGTCCCTCTCGAACTCGCGGATTTTCTGCGTGAGGATCTGTTTGGCGATCTGGATCGCGTTCCGACCGAACTCGGTGAACGGCATGTAGATCTTCACCTGGTCCCCGACCTTGGTTTCGTCGTCGAATTCGATCGCTTCCGAGAGCGCGATTTCGCAGGTCGGGTCCGCGACGTCGTCCACAACCGTCTTGAGAAGGTAAAGCTCGATGTTGCCCTTGCCGTCCTCGGCGACCTCGACCTCGGCGGTGGCGCCCAGCTTCTTTCTGACCGCCGACGTAAAACCGGCGGCGAGAGTCTCCATGAGGAGTTTCTTGTCGATTCGCTTTTCCCTTATGAGGTCGTTGAAAGCCTCGGCGAACTGAGCTGTCATTTGACGCCGTCCTTCTTATCCTTGAAGTCCTTCTGCTTCTTGTCGATCTTGTATTCCTGGGGGCAGAGATGGGCTTTGACGATGTCGGAAAAGCGCACGATCCTCTCTCCCTCTTCCGCGTCCAGCACCAGCAAACCATTTATACAGGAACGGATGCGGCCTGTATACGTCTTTTTCCCCGCATCGCCCTCGTCGCACTCGACACGCGCCTCCCGTCCGGCGAAGCGTGCGAAGTGCTGTTCTCGCGCCAGCGGTCTGGCATTCCCCGGCGACGAGACTTCAAGGAGGTAGCGTCCGGGAAACGGGTCGAGGCGATCGAGAACGAGCCCGATCGCGCGGCTCACCATCGCGCAGTGTTTGATCGTCACGCTGCCTTCTTTATCGATGTAAATACGAACAATGGGGCTTCGCGCAGACCCCACGATTTCGAGTTTGACGCACTCGAAACCCAAAGCCTCGATTTCGGGCCCCACGACAATTTCCAGATCAGCGCTGTTCACGGATGAACCCCGATAAAGAGGCGGCCCCGCTCGGCCGCCGCCAACCGCGAACGGGGTAAAAAAAAGGTGGGCCCCCACGCCCACTCGTACATCACCCGAAATGAGTACCAGAATCGGAAGTGGGTTGCAAGTGAAATCAAAAGGAAAAGTTATACAGGATGTCGGCCGCGAGGGTCCCCACCTGCCGAAGGGTTTCGACCGAGCACTTGTCCGGCGTGTCCTCCAGGGTGTGCCAGTACGCGTAGGGGAAATGGATCAGGTCTACGGAGGGTATCCCCGCCAGTAACAGGGGGATGTGGTCGTCGTAGACGAACTGGCCCTGGCGGGCGGCGAAGACGTCGAGCCCGAGGCTCTGGGCGCGCCGGAAAATCTCCATGGCGAGATCCGGGGCCCCGGCGAGCGAGTTGCCTTCCTGAAGAATCTCCGCGTCCTTGGCCCCGACCATGTCGAATACGAGGGCACAGACGGGCCGGTACCCCCCGAGGTTCGCGGCGAAATATTTCGACCCGATCAGATAGTGTTCGAGGTCGCCTTCCTTGCCGTAGTCCTCCCCGTCGAAAAACACAAGGTCCACGCCGATCCCCTTGGGCATTTTCTCGGCGAGAAGATCGGCGATTTCGAGTAGTAAGGCGACTCCGCTCGCCCCGTCGTTTGCACCGAGGATGGGGAGATCGCGGAGACTGTCCGCAGCCTCCGCGTCCGCGCGCGGACGCGTGTCGTAGTGCGCGGCGAGGAGAACCCTTTTTTTTCGATCCGGCGAAAAGCTCCCCAGGATATTGGTGAAGGTGAGCGACCGCTCGCCGTACGGATCGTCCCGCGTGAACCGCTGGAGCGACACCTCGGCCCCGCGATCCTTGAGGTGCGAGCTGATGAAGCGAACGGTTTTGTCGTGCGCTTTCGTACCGGGTGGCCGCGGACCGAGGCGGCACTGCTCGTCGATGTACTTCCGGGCGGCCTCTCCGGTGAACACGGTCTGCTTCTCCTCGGAGACGCATCCGGCGAGCGCCGCGGCGAGCGCGATCGCGACCAGTACCCCGCCCGCGCTAGAAAGTGAACGTCGCGGTGAGCCCGATGCGGACGATTGTCGTCGTTTGGTCAGTCTGTTCGGCATAAGTCCTCGAGAAATCGATGAAGAAAGCCCCGTTGAGCGCCTGGGTAAAATTGTACGCGACCCGCGGCGAGAAACGAATCAAACTGATACCCGGTACCGAAACAAAGCGCCCCGCCTCGCCAGATGATATTCGCCCTCCGGTTTTGCTAAACCCGGCGCTGACGCTCGTATCCAGTCTACTCTTGAGCGTCTTGTTTCTCAAGAACGGGAGAGGGATGCTGAGCGCCTTTCCCGGGGTGAAGGTGTACTTCAGATCCAGATTGACGGCAAGGTTCGAATTTTCCGTTATCGCCCCGCGCGTCTCGGTCTTGTCGATCTGGTATTGGACCCCGATGGTGCTCCGGATATCGTTCTTCCACTGGAAAACGATCGACGGAGTGAAGTTCGATGCCACCCTCGTCGTCTGAATCGCGCCGTCCCTGCCACTTTGGTTTTTCGATTTGTTGTAGCTCATCGTCGCGCTCGCCGTGGCGAAGAGCCCCCTGAACGGCCCGAGCTTCTCGAGCTCCTTCCAGCTCAGGCTGAGATCGGGCCACTGCATACGTTTCGACTCCGTCTCGCTCCCTCGGAACTCCGTCGAACCAGTCGACCGCGCGAAACGCGCGGCCACGTCGATGTTCCGTGTGAGCTGAACACCCGAGTCCATGGCGACCCGAAGGTCCTGGGAAATCTGTTCGGGTGTGTCGTACGTCGAGTCCGAGGTGGACACGCCGGTCGCGGACTCGAGCCCAAGCTGATAGAGGATGGAGGGCCGCTCGGGGATCCGCGGGTAACTGGTGCTCCGCTTCTGCTGGATGGACGCGTTGATTTTCCGGATATTGCCAAGAACTCCCGTCACTTTTCTCGCGGCGGAGAGGGCGTCGACCTTCGGTTTCCCTCCGGCCTTCACCGAGTCCGGCGCCGCGGTGGTGTCGGCGCCTGCCCCAGCGGGTTGCGTTCCGGCTCGCTCTTCGCCGGCCGGCCGAACGGCGGGCTCATTTCGCGGGGGGGCGCCCGGTTGGGATTTGGCGTCCGCGCCCCCCCGTGGCTTCTCCATGAGACCCACCGCTCCGAACGCCTTCCCCAGATAGCGCCCCAGGTCGAAACCGACCTTGACGCTCACGTCCGTGGAGGCGTTGACGTTTCGAACCCCGGGCGGGTCGCCGGCCGTCTGGATGTTGGGACTCGCGTCCTCGTTGTACCCCGAGTTGTAGCTCAGATCCGGCGAGAACACACGTATCAGCCACACGGGGGGCGGCTTGTAGCTCGCCTGCAGACTATGGCTCATGTTGACCTCGGTGCCCACTTCGAGACCCAACCAGCGGTTCGGGAGGTTCAAGTCCTGCTGGTTCTGAATTCTGAACGACATGTTGAGCGACGGGACCGGCACGTACGTGAGGCTCCCAGAGTTGGTCAACCCCGCGGTCCAGGTGTAGGGATCCGCTTTGAAACCCGTCCCGACGTTTCGGTAATGCCGGCCTTCGCTCTTGCTCGCGGAGAGACGGTAGTTGATCGAGTTCGGCCAGTAGCGGATCCCGAAACCCTTGAACAGACGAACCCTGTGTTTGCCGGCGAAAGAGATCGAGTAATCCAGATTACCGCTCATCGACGTGGTCGAATCCGCCGCGGACGGGTTTTTCGACTGCGCCTGGCTCACCGAATAACTCAGCTTGAGCTTGTCGACCGTGTATTTGAGAAGAGGATTCTGAGAATTCGTGCGTGAGAGCGAAAGGGCGATCGACCGGGTCGTCGCCTGGGTCTTGAGACTGTCCTGCACCGCGGTCCCCCCGATCTCCGTGTCGCTGTTGGGGACGAATTTGGGGAGGTTCGTATTCCGGCCGAAGTTCCCCGTGACGGGGATGCTGAACCCGAAGAGAGGAACGAAGTATTCGACGTTCGTCTTCGCGTTCAGCGACACGGAACGCGAGTCCGTTCCGCTCCCCCTCTTCTGTCCGAAGGAGACGTAATCGGGCCCCGTGCGGGTCCAGCTTCCGTTGAGATTGATGATGTTCCCCATGTTCAGGGATCCCGTAAGACGTTCGGCGGTATCGACGTCCTTGCTCCGGTTGCCAAGATAGATATCATTGACCCAGAGCTCGCCGCTCACCCTGCGATCTAAGCTCCTGTTGCGGAGTCCGGCGTATAGATACCGTACGTTGAAAAGCGTCGGGAGCCCCTTCACCCTCACCGTGTAGGTCTTGTCGGGATCGGCCATGTCCGTCGCCGTTCCGGTGGCGACCCCCGCCGAGTCGGACTCGAGTAGCTTGAGACTCGTCAGATCGTCCAGATCGATGGCCACCCTGCACCAATTGTCGCCGCCGAAATAATCGGAGGTCACGGGGACTTGGATCTCGTAGTACGCCAGACTGTCGAACGCGATTCTAAAGAAGTACTCGAGTTCCGAATCGAGCTTGTCGGTGTGAACAAAAAAGTTGAGGTCGTTGTAGATAAAAAAATCGAGCCCCGACCCCGCGAAGCGTTTGAGGATGCGGGCCGACGTCTCCGGCTCGATGTCGTCGTACTTGAGGAGGAGCGATTGCTCTTTCTCGGAGATCTCATTCTGGACGTTGGGGCTTACCGGCGAGCGGTATTTCGCGGGGTCCGTCTTGTTGCTGATCACGCCGAGGGCGAACCTCGCGCCCACTGTGTCGGGAACGACGATCAGACCGTCGGAAAGCGATCGAATCCCGTCCTTTTCCCACCGGTTCCCGACGACCTTGAGCTCGGTGATTTGGATGCGCGTACGCCTCGGGTTGACGGCGTCACCGATGTTCGTGAGCCAGATCCTCGCGTGTTTGATCTGTTCGATCAAGGGATCCCGCCCCAATAGCCCGTATTCCGAGAGATCGATTCTGTAGAAGCGCCAGGTGTCGAGACTGTCGGTAAAATCCTTGAACGAGGGGAAATCCCGGCGGATATCGGTCACCGCGGAGTCGGAGAGGTCCACCTCGAAGGTGAAGTACCCGTTTCGCTGCTCCATCTGACCCGTTCCATCGAGATCTTCGTCGTCGGGAAGCCCGTTCGCCTCCGTCCCGTTGATCCGCGTAAAGCGGTTTCCGTCGGCCTCGATCCGCTGGCTGTTGTAGTCGTCGTTGGGATCGTCTCCCGCCTGACCCGTGAACACCCCGTCCAAACCCGTGTCCTCGCCCAGATCCCCGCCGATGGTGAATCCGTCCCCGTTTCCGTCCTCGCGGTTGTGCTCGTTCTGGTCCGGTTCGTAGAAGTCTTCGTCGATGTACCCGAGATCGAGGTGGAGGACCCCTTTCCGATTGGCCGACGCCGGTTGGTAGTCGTTCACCCATAGCTCGATGAACTGCGCTTGCGTGAGATCGAGCCCGCCTCGGAAACCGGTCATCACGCCGGCCCACTCCGTGGAGTCTTCGGGTATGGCGTCGAACTCGATGTCGAGCGACGGCACGAGCGTACTCTCCCTCTCGTCGAGATCCGGGTTGAGATCGCGCCTGTGGACGCCGCGGTCGGGCTCGACGTTGTACCAGTAGATCTTGGCGCGTTTGTCCGCGGAGAGAGCGGGGAGCTTGGGGTCCGACGGATCGAGGGGGGGGCTCGCCGGGTACCAGCTCCGGCGAGTCATCGAAAAGACGTCCGAGTCCTCGACACCCTCCATGTCATCGATGTAGGCCTCGCCCCTCGTGTTCGGATCGGGGAAGCTCACCGCGAGACCGCCGTTAAAACCGACGGAGCTCCTCGCGTCCGTCTCGACCAGGGGGAGAAGGTTCACCAGAGACGTGAGAAACTCGGGCTCGAACTGAAGGTTCGCGTCGAAGCCGCCGATCACCGCCTTCGTCGGCTCTTCTCCCAGGCGGGGTTTGTTGGTCGAGCTCGCCTTCGACTGATAGAGCCAGGTCGTCCCCAGTCTGGAGTTTTGTGAGAGGGTCCATATCGAGTTGAAACCGAGCAGCGTGCTCGATCCGGCGCCGAAGAGAGGTTTGTACTCGTAGTCGATCGTGATGTTGGAAGTGGCGGTGAGCTGGACGTCGCCGATCAACTCGATCTCGCCCGTTTCGTAGTCGATCTTGTAATCCTGGTTTCTCTGGAGCGTTTGCCCGTCGACCTTGACGACCTCGCTCCCCTCCGTGATGTTGAAGGCGTTGATCCGGAACGTGCGGGTCGTGCTTTGCGCCTGGACGAGGATATCGAACTTGTTCTGGAATTCCTTGACATCCTCGGGCCTCGCGGTGTACAGGGACGGATTCGGGAGATTCTCGTAGACTCCTGTGAAAGAAAACGCGGCGTCCGTCCAATCGGCGACGAGATCGGGGGGAGGGGCAAACGCCTTGAGCACCGGGAACGTGAGCAACCCCTCCGTGAGGTTGATCACACTACTGAGCAGGTCCACCTTGCCGTCTGGAGCGCCCGTCCCCCGGACATCCGTGCTGTCGAGACCGAAGATTCGGATCCACGGCACGTCGCTGCCTTCGGGTGTCGTGCGGTCGGACTGAGGATCGGCCCTGCTGCTCTTGTCAACGATGTCGATCACAAGCGAGCTCGGATCGATGTTGGATAGACCAAGGTCGTAGATGTGGCGCATCATGAACGACCACGTATACCCAAATGGGCCGTCCGGCACGGGTAACGCGGGCCAAATGAGCTCGAAGAAGAGAGGTGATTCCCTTTCCGTGCTGAACGCCGGCGGCTGGTAGTCGCCGATGGTGTCTCCGTCGGAGTTGACGTACGCGGCGGCGAGGATCTCGCCCTCGGAGAGAGCTTGCGCGAGCTCGATCCCGATCAACGTGGTGCGGTCCGACGCATCGAGAACGTAAAAGTAATCGGTACCCTGCTCGAGGGTCTTGAAGAACGAGATCTCGCGTTCGGTCCCCTGCCCGATCTCGGACCCGTCCCCCAGGGAATCCACATAGGCCGCCCCCCAAGTCCCGGGGATGGGCTGTCCCGGTAGGAGCTTGACCGACCGGTAGAGATCGATCTGCCCCACCTTCGGAGGGCTGAACTTGCCGCCTCCGCTTCCGAAGGGATCGTCGAGAAAGAAGAACTTGTTCTTTACAAAACCGGTGTCGGAAATCCTCCTTTCCTCCCGCTGACCGATCTGCCCCCCGAGCGGGCTGAACGAGGCGCGCGAGACCTCTCCTTCCTCCTTGCTCACGATCGCCGTGATGTCGAGCGGGCCCACCTGCGCGAGCGCCTTTACACCGAAGAGTCCCTTGGAGGCGGCGGAAAAGCTTACGAGTTGCGACCCCGGGAGCGACAGATTCGTGTTTCCCAGCTCGATGAGCTTCACCACGTCGTCCTCGAATCCCTGGTAGTTGAGGCGAATCCGGCTCTGCGCGTCGAGGCCGCCGGAACTCGTGTGATCGACCTGTATGTTGATCTTCTCGCCGATCTGTCCCTGGACCCGGACGTCGAGCTCCTGTTTCATGTCGAGAGACGGAAAGAGCGACTGCGTCTGCTGTCCTTCGACCCCGTAAAAGGGGGTCACCCGTCGTGTTTCCCCGGCAAACGTGATGCTCTCGCGTCCGGAGATGTCGATGTTCGTTTTCTCCCCCTGGCCGATGATCCGCTCCACGGAGCTCGGGAGGGAAACGGGGATCGAGATGTTGAGGAGTCCCTTATTCTCCTCGGTCAACGCGTCCTGAGAGGCGAGCGCCTGCTTTGTTGAAACCGCCCACACGTCCTGCCGGGTCTCGTCGAACCGCGCCGCGGCGAGTTCGTCGATCGTGGCCACGGAGAGACCGATCTGGGGATCGTCGACGGGGCGCGCGGACATGACGACGAACGACCCCTCGCGCGCCTCCTCGCTCCGAAAGGGCACCGTGGGCGGGACGCGGAACGTGATCCGGTAGTTGCCGTGGGGCGGGTATTCGACAATCACGCGCTCGCGCGAGAAATCCGAAGTGAGGAAGTTGGGAACGGCGTGGTACGGCCCGAGGTATATTCGGTCGATCGGAGTGCGGAGCGTGTCCCAAGGGGCGCTGGTTTGAATGCTATGGTACCGGTTGAGGTCGAGCTTGAAGGTCTGGGCGCGAGATGTGGTGTGCGTAAGGGAAAGGGTCGCCGCGAGGAATACGGCGAAGAACGCCGATCGTCGAATCACCATCAACACGAATCTCTCAACCACGTTATTTCCGACGGCGAGGAAGACATGGAATCACGCGACTGTGTGGGGGTATCCCGGGTATTCTCGCTTGTCACCGCCTGCTCCGGTCCGCGGGCGGCTCGGTACACGTTGTCCCCAAACCGGTACAGAAACGGTCTCGGTTGTCACTTTTTGGCGACAGTTTCCCAACGACACAAAGACCCCCGCCGCCCCGTTGTCGTCTTTCCCTTCTCACCGATGGGAACGTTCGGGCCGACCAGGTGTCGCCGTCACAAACCGCTTGTAACCAAACCAATTATTGTTAATATAGAATCGTGATTTTCGCCGTTGGTGAACCGAGGAACTGAATCCATGATGCTCGAACGCTATATCATCCGAAACCACATCGGGCCGTTCTTCTTCTCCCTTTCGCTACTAACGTTCGTTTTCATAATGGATTTCATTCTGCGTTACATCGAACTCTTCCTGGACAAGGGAGTGAAGTTTCACATTGTCCTGCAAACGTTTATCCTCAGTCTCGGGCACATGTTTGCATTAATCATACCAATGGCGGTGTTGCCCGCGACCCTCATGACCTTTGGCAACTTCGCGTCGGAAAACGAAATAACGGCGATGAAGGCGAGCGGTGTAAGCCTATACCGGATGATCCTCCCCGGGCTCATCCTGGCCTCTCTTCTCACGGGTGGGATGATCGTTTACAACAATCACGTTCTGCCGGATAGCAATCACCGCCTCCTCAATCTGCTCATCGACATCAATAAGAAGAAACCGACCATCGAGATCAAAGAAAACGTCTTCATCGACGCTTTCGATGGGTACAAGATCTATGTGCGGCACAAGAACGATAAGACCGGGGAAGTCCGCGACGTCCAGATCTTCGAGAACGACCAGAAAGGAACCCTTCTCAGAACCGTGACGGCGCAAAGGGGGACGCTCCGCTACATCGAAGAGGAACAGATCATTCGCTTCGAGCTCGTAAACGCCGAAATCCACGAGATGCCCCGGAATTCCGACATGTCGACCTACCGCCGAACAACACTCAAGAACTACATCATGAACATCAATGACGTTGACAGGACACTCAAACGAAGCGAGCGGATGTACCGCGGCGACCGCGAGATGAGCGCCAAGATGATGGGCGACAAAATCGGCGAGATCCGAAAGGACATCGTGGGCGTCCGGGGGAAAATGGCCGAGATGGCGCGCGGCGAGATCGAGCAGGCCCTCGCCCTGCTCGGCCCCGCCGCGCGCGACAGCGTTTTTGGAGTAGCTCCGTCCGACACCCCCAAGTCTCCCGACGGCAGGACCACCGGCAAGGGCCCCCGGCCGCTCGTCCAGATGCGCGCGGCGGAGCCCCGGAGACCATCCGCGGACGAGGTGTCGAAAGCGTCGACGACGAGAAGGGCGCTCGAGAGCCAGAGAGAGATCACGGATTCGTACCTGAGACAGATCGACAGATACCGCGTCGAGATCCACAAGAAGTTTTCCATCCCGTTCGCCTGCATCATCTTCGTCCTCATCGGGTCTCCGATCGCTATACGGCTGGGGCGGTCGGGGATGAACATGGCGATCGGGCTGAGCATTCTCGTCTTTCTCGTTTATTATGTATGTCTGATCGGCGGCGAAAAACTCGCCGACCGGCAAATACTCAGTCCGGTCGTGGCGATGTGGGCGCCGAACGTCATATTCGGGGCGGCGGCGGCGCTGCTCATTCGGAGCGCCACCCTCGAGAAAAGCGCGGGCCATTTTCGTCTCTTTAGTCGGCTCAAAGTACTGCGTCGCGACTGATGGTAATCCGCATACACGACAGATACCTCCTGCGGCAATTCGTTCGCATCTTTCTTTTCAGCGTACTTGCCTTCACCATCATCTACATCACGATCAACGTGTTCGAGGAGATCGACAACTTCATCGACCACGACGCCAAGTTCTCCCACATAACGCGCTACTACGTGTACACGATCCCCTTCATTCTCACCTACATCATCCCCGTCTCGCTCTTGCTCGGGGCGATTTTCTCGATGGGGGTCATGGCGAGGAGAAACGAGCTCACCGCGTTCATCTCGTCGGGGGTGAGCCTCGTCAGGATCGCCGCGCCGATCTTCGTCGCGGCGATCGTCGTGAGCGTGTTTTCCACGTGGTTCAACGACCGTGTCGTCACCCAGGCGAGCCGGCTTGGGAAAGACGTCAGACAGCACGAGATCGAGGGTAAACCCCGGGGCGACCCGACGCTAAAGGAGAACTTCCACTACCTCGGGGAAGCCGGCTCGGTGTACCTCGCCCGACGCTACAACGACGTGACGAAAACGCTTCACGACGTCGTCGTCCAGCAATTCGACCGGGACACCCTCGTCCGCCGTGTCGACGCGAAGTCCGCCAGGTGGATCAACGGTCAGTGGGTCTTCGCCTCCGGGTTCGAACGGGTCTTCGAGTCCGACACGGAAAGGGTCAGGGCGTTCGACGAGCTCGCCGTCCCCGAGCTCACCGAAACCCCCGACGACTTCGTGAAGACGGAAGTCGAAGAGGAGAACATGAACTTCGAGGAGCTGAGGACGCACATCGGGAGGGTCCGCCGGAGCGGCGGAAGCGTGGAAAGGTACCTCACCAACCTCTACTTCAAGTTCAGCTACCCCTTGGCGGGTTCGATCTTCGTGCTTCTCGGCGTCGCTCTCTCCTCGGCAAAGCGGAAACAGTCGATGGCCACGGGGTTCGGGTTGACGCTGCTCATCAGCTTCATCTACTACGGCGTGCTGAGGGTCGGTCAGACCCTCGGCTACAACGGGCTTCTCCCGCCGCTTCTCGGCGCCCAGCTCGGCAATATAGTGTTCCTGATCGTGGGTATGGTTCTCATCGGGAGGGCGAACAGATGATCCGCCGCCTTTTTGTGGCGGCGCTCGTTCTCATGGCGCTCTGGGGCCCGGGTGACGCCGGAACGCCGCGTTACAAGATCTCGAAGCAAGACGTGGAGAGACTGTCGCCGGCGATGCGGGATCTCTTCGGGGGGCTCCAGTACATTATCAATGGTCACCAAACCCGCCAGTTTCTGTCGCTCCCTGGAGACGCCGACCGCGCCGAATGGCTCGACCGGTTCTGGAAGCTCAACGATCCCACGCCAACCACCCCCGAGAACGAGATGAGGACCGAACACCTCGTCCGCGTGGGACTCGCCAGACAGTTCTTCCCTAGCCGGAGCTGGCCGGGGTGGGACAAGAGGGGCGAAGTATTTATCCGTTACGGCGCGCCGGATTTCCGGGGGAAAATATGGGGCGAAGTGACGGTGCGCAAGTTCTACCCCCCCGGCGAGCTCTGGTACTACCGCCGTCACGAGATGCTGGTGTCGTTCGAACAGTCGGGAAAAGGGGGCGAATATATCTACGCGGTCGAACCGCTCGGCGCGGCGGAGAATATCTCGCCGGATCTCGCCGATTATCTGCTATACGACACGAGCGAGGGACTCGCTAAGAAGATCCCGCAGGACTTGCTCGAGTTCTACACCGCTCCGGTCAAGGACGGGACCTTTCGAACCCTCGGGGAACCGGCGAAGGAGGCGGAGTACCTCATGTCGAAACCGCGCGAGCTCCCCGAGAACATAGACGCGATCATGGACCCCAACCTCCCTCTCCAGCTCCCCGGTGACATTTCGGCCGCGTTCGAAAAGGAGAAGATCGAGGAGGCGGCAAACAACTTCGAATCCACGATAGAGGACGTGCCGTCGAGCTATCCGTTCAACTTCAACCGCAAGGAGCTCCCGTTCTTCTTTGCCGTCGATCAATTCCGCGGGGGAGAGGAAACGAACCGCATCGACGTCCAGATCGAAGTGCCGGTGAGCGTCGAGAGCGGTGACACGCTCGAAGAGACGTACCGGGCCGAGGTCGTGATATGGGATGCGAATTTGGCGGAGGTGGCTCGTAGGGAAAAGGAGATCGTCGTTCGCGCGGCGCCCGGCAAGACCGAGTGGGCGAACCTCATCCCGACGCAGACCGTGTTCTCCGTGGCAAGGGGGTACTATCGTATGGCCGTCTCGGTCCGCGGCGAGAACTCCGGTCGCGAGTCCAGTTACCGGACCTCGTTTTCCTCAGAATCATTCGAACCCCGGCTCTCGGTGAGCGACATCCTCTTCGCCCGCAAGATCTCCCCGACCGACAACACCTCCATTTTCGCGCGCGGTCCCCTGGAAGTGATACCCCACCCGTACCGCGGGTACTCGAGGACCTTTCCCATTCCGCTCTACTTCGAAATTTACAATCTCGCCCCCGATGAGCGCGGCGTGTCGTCCTACTCGGTCGAATACAGAATCATCCGCCAGCCGTCGAAGAAGAAGGACTTCATGGAGCGATTTCGCGGCACACCCCCCGAGGTCGCCTCGCGGTTCGAGTCCTCGGGCTACGGGGAGCACGACACCCAGCACATCCTCGTCCGCGCCGACAACCTCGCCAAAGGCACCTACGAGATTCTCGTCACGGTCACCGACAACCTCACGAACGCAGCCGCCTACCGAAAAGGGACCTTCTCGATCGTCGACTGAACGCGCGCGTGCGATGGGCCGCGTCGGAGGAGGGTTGGTGGCTCCTTCGCGGGAGCGAGCGAGGATCGCCCGCCGCGGGTCCTGTCGCGGATATCCCCGCCCGTGCTCGCAGGCTCAAGCGCGGGCCGGGGGCCCCATCCGCACCACCCGCGGCGGGAAGCCGCGCGAAGCGGAGCGCTGGAGCCACCAACCCTCCTCCGACGCGGCCCATCCCGACCCAAACGGCAAAGGGGCGTGTGTTGATCTTGCCGGCAAGATCAACGCACGCCCCCTACCCAACCGGGAGCAGCCGGTGAGACCTACGTCCCCTGGTCCCAACTCACGAGATACTGTTTCTGCTGGTCGGTCAAATTGTCGATACGGCAACCCATCGTCGCGAGCTTCAGGGC
>Ga0315288_10002609_pt1 | contig 23210 bp, 16 predicted proteins | sample YL17G11_20_MG_FD_203454 | JGI IMG/M metagenome (GOLD analysis project Ga0315288, IMG submission 203454) | Sediment microbial communities from Yellowstone Lake, YNP, Wyoming, USA - YL17G11_20 | ecosystem: Environmental > Aquatic > Freshwater > Lake > Sediment | place: USA: Wyoming | collected... | reverse complement strand
TGCCGCGTAATTTTGTTAAGCGATGTATCGCGGTTGAAGGTGATACGGTCGAAGTTCGTAACAAGAACTTATATGTAAATGGTAAATTAAAATTTGAACCTTATATTCAGCATGTTGATCGAAGAATTTTCCCTCCTCCGCTATCGATATCTCAAGATTATCAAACTCGGTGGGAACAGGCGAAATTCGTGGATAGCCCTGAAGGATACCTTATCCGAGATAATTTCGGTCCAGTCGTAGTTCCCAAAGGCACAATCTTTGCAATGGGTGATAATCGTGATAATTCGTCAGATGGCAGATTTTTTGGTCCATTACCATTAAAATATATCAAAGGCAAACCAATGGTTATCTATTTCTCATCGGCAGCAGCACCAAATTTGGCACGAATAGCTCTAAGCCCTCGTCAAATCCAATGGAACCGCATTGGTTCAATCGTCCGATAAAAAACTGACAGGATTTACAGGATGAAAAACTGTAATTAAATCAAACCTTAAAAATCCTGTTAATCATGTCAAAAAATATTTAAAAATGGATTTCTGGCAAGTAGTCAAGCAACGCAAAAGTTACCGCAACTTTTCTTCTCAACCGGTTGAACAAGAAAAAATCCTTAAAGTTTTAGAAGCAGCACGACTCGCTCCTTCCTGGCAGAATCGTCAGTGCTGGAGATTTATTGTCGTGCAGGATAAAAAGACCATCAAAAAAATCGGTCGGTTGCGACCATTCACCTACAATATCAATTTCTTTCTAAGAAATGTTCCGGTGATTATTGTTGCCTGTGCAAATCCTAAAGATAGCGGGCATCGTAATGGAATTGATTATTATCTGGTTGATGTTTCAATTGCAATGGAACATCTTATTCTCGCCGCGACTGATTTAGGACTTGCGACCTGCTGGATTGGTGCATTTGACGAACAAATGGTAAAAGATGTACTTAATATTCCAGATGAAATAAGAATTGTTGCTCTCACACCATTAGGTTATCCAGCTGGTAAAGATAATATTGTCGATAAGGTTAGTAAAATAGTTGCTAAAGGTGATAGCCGTAAAAAACTCGAAGAAATCGTATTTTTTGAAAAGTGGAATAATCAATAACCACGAATTCACCCCACACCTATTCATGATATTATATGATGAGGACAATATATTTTTGTAAATCTACACTGTATTTGAGAATAGGTGCGGGGTAAACTAATTAGCGAATAACACGAATGTCATTCTGACCCTGGGCAAAGCGAAAGGGAAGAATCTCTTTTTTAACCACTGATTACACTAATTAACATAAGATATAAGTAACCAAGAAAACATGAAATTATTATAAATTGTTAAGATTGACGGGTGCGACCCGGTTTTGCGGGTCGCTCCCGTGAGTCAATCAATAAGTATTCTTATTTCAAGTATTTAGCATAATATACAGGGCATGCCCGGGGCGTGCCCCCGGCATGCCACCCGCATGTCCCGGTCAACCCAGGGGATTATGGTGGGGCATGCCCTGGGCATGGGTCAGATGATTTAATAGAAGTTCTAATAAGGATTTTAAACGTAAATCTATTTCAAAATCTATTCATCAATCTATTTCGATATTTACCAGAAAACCTATCCGAAATCATATCAGGAAGCATATCAGGGAGTCTATCAGGATATCTACCTGGGATTATACCAGGGTATTAACTTCACCACTCGGAAAAATCAAAAATAAAGAGCGGGGATTTCTCCCCGCCCATAATTTACTTTTGACAGGATTGACGCGAAGCGTAGCGTTAGCAACAGGATTTTAGAAATATGAACTTATGTTATAATTAAGAAGATATCAATAAATTTCTGTCGTATCTCTATAAATTTCTAATAATTTCAATTTAGTTTCTACAAGTTTCAATGAGTCTCTATTAATCTCCCTGAATATCACTTGAATTTACAATTTCTATGGTTTATTTCCTATATCCTCGCTACTATATACTTTCTACTATCTTAACATCACCATCTTCTTAGTTACTGTGAATTCGCTTAAAACTAACAGGTGCGACTTGCTTATTAGGTTTCATCTACATAATCTAAAAGAGAACCGTCCCCATTTACACACACAGAAGAAAACCAAGAGAGTATTCTCTGTGTTCTCGGTGTCTCTGTGACTCTGTGGTATTCTTTTATTATTTATTTAGCGAATTGATAAAATTAGTAACAATCTCTTTTAAATCCGGTTTGGAGATTTCTTTTAAGGAATATTCAACATTCACAATCGGTTTATTGACTTTTAAGACTCTTGAGAGGTTAATTGGTGTTGCAGTAACCACTAAATCGGCTGGTGTATTGTTTATCGTCTCTTCCAATTCTTGAATTTGGGTTGGACTATAACCTAATGCTGGTATACATTTCTTTAAATGCGGATATTTTTCATAAGCATCAAGAATCGAGCCGGTTGCGAACGGCATCGGTTCAATAATCTCAGCTGCACCATATCTTTGTGCGGCAACTATCCCAGCACCATAATTCATCTCACCATGAGTTAAAGTTGGTCCATCCTCGACCACTAAAACTCGTTTACCTTTAATCATTTCTGGTTCTGATACAGTTAATAAAGAATGTGCTTCAATCATCTGTGCTTTTGGATTATACTTGGTTAAGTTATCCTTAATAATCGCTATATTTTCTGGTTTTGCTGAGTCCATTTTGTTAATAACGATTACTTGCGATGAGCGGAACAAAACACTGCCCGGGAAATAATTTATTTCATGTCCTGCTCGTAATGGGTCGGCAACCGTAATTAAAAGGTTCGGCTTATAAAACGAAAAGTCATTGTTTCCACCATCCCAGAGAATAACATCAAAGCTTTTTTCTGCTTCGTCGAGAATTTTTCCATAATCAACACCGGCAAATACGGTAGTGCCTTTGACAATATGTGCTTCATATTCTTCTCGCTCCTCAATTGTGCATTTATGTTTATCCAAGTCTTCTACGGTTTCATATCGTTGTACGATTTGTTCCGCTAAATCACCATAGGGCATTGGGTGTCGGATAACACAGAATGTTTTACCAATCTCTCTTAAAATTTCAGCAATTCGTCGGGTCGTTTGACTCTTTCCTGCACCGGTTCTTACTGCACAAACTGCAATCACAGGTTTCTTAGATTTGAGCTGGGTTGAACGAGGTCCTAATAACCAATAATCAGCTCGATTAGCTAAAACATCGCTTCCCTTATCCATAACATAATTTAAAGTAACATCCGAATAAGCAAAGACCACAACTTCCACCCGATTCTTTTTAATCAAATCTGCTAATTGCGATTCGGGATGAATCGGAATACCATTCGGATATAATTTACCTGACAAAACCGCTGGATAAATACGATTTTCAATATTGGGAATCTGGGTTGCGGTAAATGCGACAACTTCAAAATCCTGATTATCTCTAAAAAATGTGTTAAAGTTATGGAAATCTCTTCCTGCCGCACCCATAATTAAAACTTTTCTTCTCTTCGGATTCATCTTAATTCCTTTCTTTGAACACGAATGTCACTAATAAACGAATTACACGAATATAAAAATAGTTCTTCATACTACTAATCTCTTATAAGATACTTTTCTTGAACCAAAGTTGATTAAGATACCAAGTTTAATTCCAGTGGTTTTCAAATACGATATGAGTTGCGATTCAAAAATACTATTAAGTTCAGTTACTGCTTTGAGCTCTAATACTATTTTCCCGTCAATAACCATATCCAATTTGTATTCTCCGACTTTTTCACCTTTATAATTAACCTCAATCAACTTTTGCCTCTCAAAAGGAGTCTTTCTCTCTTTAAATTCTTTTGCCAATGCTTCCTCATATATATTTTCTGAATATCCTGGCCCTAAAACGTTGTGTACTTCGAATACCGCTTCCATAATGTTAAAAGAAAGCTCTTTATAAATCAACTTCTCATTCGTGTTAATTATATTTATTTTCATTCGTGCTATTAGTCCATTCGTGTTATTCGTGTTCTATATTTTTATTAAAGTTTCTCTGTAATTGATTTTGCCTGTAAAAATAGTCCGAGATAATCTCTTCCACCAGCCTTCGAATCAGTACCTGACATATTAAATCCGCCAAACGGATGAACACCGACTAATGCACCGGTACATTTTCGATTGAGATATAGATTACCACAATGTAATAGTTTCTTTGCTTTGGCAAGCTTTTCACGATTGCGAGTGTAGATTGCGCCAGTCAAACCAAACTCGGTATTATTAGCAATCTCGATTGAATGGTCAAAATCTTTTGCTTTGATTATTGCTAAAACTGGTCCGAATATTTCTTCTTGAGCAAGTCGTGCTTTCGGGTCAATATCCGCGAATACGGTTGGTTCGATAAAATATCCATCTTTGGCAAGCAGTGATTCTTTTCCACCTACGATTAATTTACCTTCTTTTTTACCAATCTCGATATATTCCATAATCGATTTATAAGCTGATGCATTAACAACTGGTCCTAAATAGTTCTCATAGTTTTTCACTGGTCCAATCTTAATCTTTGCAACCGCTTCACCGACCATCTTAACAAACTCAGAATAAACATCTTGATGAACTATCAAGCGTGAACACGCCGAACATTTTTGTCCCTGAAATCCGTAAGAAGCGGCAACCACACCCGGCAATGCATCCTTAAGGTCTGCTTCATTATCAATAATAATAAAATCTTTACCGCCCATCTCAGCAATCACTCGCTTAATCCAGATTTGACCGGGCTGGGTTTTACCAGCTAATTCAACTATTCCCAGACCGACTGGTTTTGAACCGGTAAAAGCAATAAATCTTGTTTTAGGATGACCGACTAAATAATTACCGGCAATCGCTCCTGAACCGGTAAGAAAATTAATCACTCCATCAGGAATCCCAGCTTCTATCATCACTTCCATAAACTTTTGAGCAATTAAAGGTGAATCGCTTGAAGGTTTTAAAACCACGGTATTACCAGTCACAACCGCCGCTGCCGTCATTCCGCACAAAATCGCTAAAGGAAAATTCCATGGTGGTATTACAACACCAACACCAAGCGGAATGTATTTCAGCTCACCAAGTTCACCGGGATAAGCGGTCAAAGGTTGGTCTTGTCCATATCTAATGGCTTCACGAGCATAGAAGTCAAGGAAATCAATCGCTTCCGCAGTATCGCCATCCGCTTCGAGCCAGTTTTTACCCACTTCATAAACCATCGTGGCACTCAATTCGAATTTCCGTTTACGCATAATATTGGCGGCTCGTAATAGAATTAAAGCTCGTTCTTTAACAGAGAAGTATTTCCAGGTTTCGAATTTCTTTAATGCTGCTTGCATTGCCAGCTCAGCTTCTTTTTCTGTTGCCTTTTGGAAAACACCAACTACTTCATTTTTCAGAGAAGGGTTATAGGAAGGTAATTTATCTTTAGTTTTAATATATTGACCATCAATTATTAGATTATACTCTTTGCCAAATGCCTGACTAACTTTATTCAAGGCATCGGTCATTTTCTTAAAATTCTCTTCTTTAGTAAAATCAGTTAAAGGTTCATTAACAAATTCTTTTAACATTACGCCTCCACACTCGATTTCAAGATTCAAAGATTACAAAATTTCCAGATTAATCTTCGAATCTTCTAATCTTAGAATTTTCGAATCGTTTTTATAGGATACTGAAAAACCTTAATAAGTCAAGGTCGGGGAACTAATCGTTAAAGGTATAGTTATTGCATTGCTGAACCAAATTCTGACTGCGATTTACTAACCGCATGACTCGCACTATATATTGAGATTTTTTCAGGCTCTCACTTTTTTATTGACAAAACGTATTACGCGGGTAAAATTCGATATTTGTTAGAAATCGATATTAAATAACAAATGTTCTACTTAACTATATATCTGTTAACAGAATATCAATCGTCAATAAGTTCGTTAGATTTAAAACCATTTTAAATAGGAGATAGATATTGTTTCTCAAAAAGTTTTTCGGAAAAATTAGCCAAGTTAATCTTCGAGACAACGACACAAACAAGAATAGTCGGGGCGTAATGATGTCTTCAGCAGATTGGGATAAATTATGGCGACCAACCATTTTTTCTCTTATGCGAAAACAAAACAACTGGTCGAACGGCGCGCGCAGTGCCCATGTAAACTGGATTGATGAATTATTACAGGGTATCCCCGGCGATGGTAATTCGATCCTTGAACTGGGTTGTGGAACCGGACTGATTATACGAGGGCTCTACGAAAAATACGATATGACATCAGGAATGGCGGTTGATTTTAGTAAAAATGCACTTGCCATCGCTTGCGCTAATTTTATCGGAACGAATATACAAATTGTGCAGACCGACATAATTGATTGGAATTGCAATGAGCAGTTTGACCTAGTAGTAAGTGTTGGTTTAATTGAGCATTTTCAAGGTGATATGCTCGTAAAGGTCATCAAAAAACATTCTGAATTACTTAAACCAAATGGTAAGGTTGTTATGATTTTCCCCAGACGAGGATGGCTTTGGCCACTACTTAAAATCTTCAACCGTATACAAAAAATCATTGAAGAACCTCTGGTCGATACAGAAATTGAAGAAATGCTCAATATCGTTTATTTACGAATAGTACGTAATAAACATTATCTCCTTGGCATGTTACATGGAATTGTCGCAGTGAAGAAATGACTTAATACTGAATCACCGACCACCACAATAGTAGAAGTCAACTTATAGATTATTAGGTATAAAATAAGGATAAGTATGGATGATAACAAAATCAAATATGGCTTAAGAATCTCCACAACCGAAGGCATTTTTGCTCAAATCCACATCACGCTCACTGGTGGTATGTTTTTGACTGGTTTGGCACTCTATTTAGGAGCAACTCCTTTTCATATCGGTCTGTTAGCCGCAATTCCCGCATTTCTTACGAGTTTTGGTTTTGTTTCGGTTTATTTAATTAACCGTCTTCCTGAGCGTAAAACACTTACCGTACTGACTTCTGGTATTGGTCGAGGATTATTCTTTATCCCAGTCGCTCTGTTATTTCTAAATGTCAAAATACCTTTATCCCAGTTCTTAATTTTAATTGGTGTCTTTAATGCTCTATTAACGATTGCGAATAATTCTTGGCTCTCATGGATGAGTGATTTAGTACCAAAAGAAATTCGCGGACGCTATTTCGGTGTTCGCAATACCGCAATGGGCGTAATCGGAATGATTGTCTCATTCTCTGGTGCAAAACTATTAGACTATTTCAAGGCACAAGGGCAAAATACTTTGGGATTTGGTATAATCTTTGCGGTTGCTTCGGTTGCGTCAACTATCGCAATGATACTTTTGACCCGCCAGCCCGAAATTATTTCTTTCCGAGAGAAAACCACTGATTGGAAAGCAATAATTACCACACCGCTCAAAGATAAAAATTTTAGGAAGTTCCTTCGTTTTGTTGGTTTCTGGTATATTACCTCAAGTATTGCCAGCCCATTCTACATTGTCTTTATGCTTCAAAATCTACAAATGCATTATTCAACCGTTGCGATTTATTCGATTATTGCGGGTACTCTAACATTTTTCTTTCTACCCCTCTGGGGTCGAGCAATTGACCGATTCAAATCTAGACCTGTTCTCTTCATTAACTTTTTCGGTGTCGCATTTCTACCATTGCTTTGGATTTTCCCAACCCAAACATTTCTATTTCCGATTTGGCTTGACGCATTTTTAACCGGAATCCTCTGGTCGGGTCTGAACTTGAGTGTATTTAATATTGTCTTCTCGCTATCCGATAACGAAGACCTTAAGGAAAGTTATTTTGCAATATTCGCCGCGGTTACCGGCATCAGCGGTTTTCTATCAGCTCTATTAGGCGGTTATCTGGCAAACCTATTAAAAGATTTCCATTTTCAGATTTTAGGTTTTAATATCATTAACTACCAACTCTTCTTTATTTTCGCTGGGCTGTCACGATTTTTAGTCCTGTTTTTATTAAAAGGGGTTAGTGAAGCAAAAGCTTCGTCACCCAGTTATGTTGTAGGTATTATGACCGATTACGCAGTCCGTCGGTTAAATTATGGCAAAGAGTTTATATTAAATACCGTTCGATTTCTCAAACCAAAATAGAATATTACGAGATTTCTAAATATCTAAAATTTAATAATTAACAATATGTTACAGATTGGCTAAAGAGATAAACTTTGAATCGGACACATAGTCCGTTTAGGGGGATATGAAATATTTATTCGGTTTGACTATTAATAGCTTGTGCACATGATAATTCTGACGATAGAAATATATGCCCGGTTTTAATTGGGCTAAATTCAAATTACTCAATTTCTGACCAAGAGAATTGAATAATCCCCCTTCGCATACCGATTTACTAAATTGAGAGTGATTTTCCTCTTCAGTTACTCCTCCCCCATTGTTAACTGTGACTTGCATGCTGCAAACCGAGACATTATTACTCACATCATAAGCATAAACCTTTATCCAATAATTACCATTAGGAAACTGAGTCGTCCGCCAACTGATAGCTGCATCACTTGATTCAATGATATTATCACCATCCGTATTAGTGACAATAAAATAGTAATCACGATTGCTATAATCACCTTGTGACTGACAAGTATTATCCTGTTTGTAAACAACTGAAACTAAAGAAGTGCTGGTTGGAACCTGACCGCTAAAATCGAACGATAGTTTTCTTGGTACTGAACTATCTTGTCCTCTTATTTCGTATTCAATCTTTAAAGGGATTAGTCGGTCCCAGACTGTATCACCAGTCGAAACGCTAAAACGGTCATAAATCTTGGCAATAATGTCAACATTGCCATTCAACGAATTCGGTGAGAGATAAGTTGAGGTATTATTACGAGCAAAGGCAAATTTTTGATTAAGCAAAGCGTTTTCAAATGTCGGAGGGAGAGTATCTTGATTTGGCATCAATGAGATTAATGGATTAAAAATAAACGCCCAATCTGCAACAGTCCAGGTACTCCCTCGGTCACGAATTTTGGCAAAATGGCAGTGGTGAAAACCAATACTATCCACTGGCCAATAAACAAGATAACCAATCAATTCACCAGCCGAAACTGTGTCGCCAACATCTTTGTGATAGCGGGCAGAATCAATATGAGCATACAGATAACCATTACAGGAATCAGTATAGCTTAAACCTGAGTCAGCAATACCAAATCGCCAATATATCGTACCACCAGTCGAAAGCCAAGCTTTAACAACACCTTGTTTTACCCCATAGACAGGAACTCCTGGTATCTCTGGTGAAAGTATATCAACGCCCGGGTGAAAATAAGCAGCACCGCCATAATCTTGAAACTCACCCCAATTATTACCTATGCAATGAAGCGAGTCGGTCGAACCTAATGGCCAAGGGATAGTGTCGTAAAAATCACCATTCTCTGTTGTCATTGCGAGCGAATGCGAAGCAATCTCAAAACGAATGTTTGCTTCAGATGTTTGGTCTTTTGGTATTTCAAAATCACCTAATGTCCATTCTCTTAAATGAGTTTTTGCTTTTATATAATCATGTAATATTTCTATATCTTGAATTTGTTCGTCATATTGTTGATAACAAAAATTATATTCTTGTAGCATCTCCCCTGTAAGACTAAGTAAATAAACTTTGCCATTTAAAGAAGGGCGAGTTTCTGATACTAAAATAATTTTGTCCTTATCAATTTTACAGAAAATTAGTGGGTCTAAAAATTCTTTTTGCCAAACTATCTGTTTTTTACTTAAAGAAACAAGAGCAAAATCATTTCTTGCCATTATTCCTAAATATTGATTATCGGGAGCAAATACAAGTTGCCGAACTGCCGACGATGGTAAATTTATACTCCAGGTTGTGTAGGGCAAACCTTTAGGTTTGCTTTGCTCTTCGCAAGGCTGAAGCCTTGCCCTACAGAAATTATATACTCTCACGATATTATCAGAAACACAAACTAAATATTCATCTTTGGGAGAAACCGCCAATATCCCCTTATCATTAATCCGCTTTACTAACCTACCCTCACTATTGTAAACATTTATCCCATCCTTATTGAGTATATACAAAAACTTACCTTCAGGAGCGATTTTATAACCATATATATTGTCAATGACTATTTGGCTTATAATCATGCCACTGGTATTATAGAATTTCACTTGTGCTGAATAATCATCGTTCTTAATCTCAACCTGATTATTACCTAAATTAAAAGCGGTAAGACAAAACAGCAGAAAAATATTCATAAGATTTAATTCTAATCTATGTTGTAGTCAGTGTCAATAATAGTATTGTCATATACTAAAATTATCAGTATAATTATTTATGGCTAACACTAAAAGAAAATCAGCCTTAAAAGCAGAACATGTAAAGAAAATTGTAAGAGACCGCTATGCTGAAATTGCGAAACAAAACACTTCTTGTTGTCCTTCTGTTAAACCATCTTGCGGTTGCCAGAGTTCGGTTCAGACAATTAGCAAGAGCATCGGATACTCGGAAAAAGAATTACTATCCGTTCCTAAAGAATCAAATTTAGGTCTTGGTTGTGGAAATCCGATTGCATTAGCCAGTCTAAAAAAGAGTGAAATAGTTCTCGATTTAGGCTCAGGTTCTGGATTCGATTGTTTTTTAGCGGCCAATAAAGTCGGCAAGACCGGCAAAGTTATCGGTATTGATATGACTGCAGAAATGGTTGAGAAAGCACGCTCAAATGCTAGAAAAAATAAATACAGTAATGTTGAATTTAGACTTGGTGAAATCGAGAACTTGCCCGTTGCTGACAATTCGGTCGATGTTATCATCTCCAATTGTGTTATTAATCTTGCCCCAGATAAAGTAAGAGTTTTTAAAGAAGCGCTTAGAGTATTAAAACCCGGCGGGAGATTAATGGTCTCAGATATTGTGTTATTGAAAAAACTTCCTGCTTTTGTAAAGAACTCAGTCGAAGCTTATGTTGGTTGCGTTGCTGGTGCAACTTTGAAAGATAAATATATTCGAATGATTAAAAAGGCTGGATTTCAAGATGTCAGAATAATCAATGAGACAACTTATCCAATCGAATTTGTCGTCGATAATCCTGAAGCTAAACCAATCATTGACAGATTAAACATTTCACCATCGAAAATAAAAAAAGTAGTAAACTCAATTGCCAGTATAAAAATATCAGGAATCAAACCTTGTAAATAGAATTAATTCGTAATAATCACCTTATTAGTTATCTTTTTCCCATTCACATCCAATACAACAAAAAAGATTCCGTTTTCTGAAATTTCAATAGATGATTCTTGTCTACCTGATAATCTAACTTCTTTTATAACTTTTCCCAAAGAATTGTAGATTTTTAGTCGGGCATCAGGGTTTTTCAATAATGGTGATATTGTTGTAATTATATTTCGTGATGGGTTTGGTGTTATTTTCATAGGCTCTATATCCGAGCCTATGAAAAATTGCTCGACTGCTGATGTTCTTTTTCTCGTAACATAATACATAATATGAATACTATCTTTATAAACAATCGCCGGGTCTTTGACATAGAGATACTCAAGCAGACTTAATGAGTCAACCTGGAGTCTTATACCCGAATCAAGTGTCCAATTTCTGCCATCAATTGAATAAATTGAACGTATGCCCGGTTGATTCGGATTATTGGAAAAACCATAAAAACGATAACCGCCCGAATTTATTGAAATCCCATTTGCCATCATTAGATTATTAACATAAAAATTCGGTTGTTGTATAAATGTTAAGCCATTAGTAGAATGCGCATGCCAATTAAATCCTTGCGGTGCGCCACCAGCAAAATATTGTAACGTTTCGCCTGTCCATAACAGTGATGGGTCGAGCACAGGATTGTTGGGAACTTCAAATCGCACACCATTTTCACGGATGAAATTTATACCGTCAATAGATATTGCTGAATAAGTTTCTGGTGTGCCATCATTAATCGTGTCGCCCGTAAAATATAACCTAAATGTATCACCCTTAACAATTACATCCGGGTCGCAAGGTTTACCTGGCCAGTTTCCTGTTCCTGGAATAATAACTTGATGATATTGCCAATTATTAACACCATTTGATGATATCGCCATTTTTATACCATCTATCCATGGAGTAATAAGTCCTTGATAAAAAACATACACAGAACCAGAAGGACCAATCACCGCATCTGGCACATCGGCTGAATCACAGAAGATAATATTTGACTTTTGAAAATTCAAACCGTCTTGCGATGTCGCAATCAAAACCCGATTCTGTAAAGGTTGTGCATTAACAATAGTTAAGGAACTAATAATCAATAATAATCCAATGCTTTTTCTATATATTTTCATTCTTGTAATAAAAATACCAAACTTATTCGCCTCGTCAAGTAAAACTTTAGTCGTTGATTTTAAGGGATTGACATAGGTGAAATTGAGTTTATAATAAATGATTAAACTCGAAAACGAGGAATGTTATGGTAAATTCGTATTTAGATAAACTTATATTACAATTAACTAAAATCAAGAAGAAACTTACAATTATTAACTCTTTTATTCCTGAATATATTGCGTCACGACCTTATGAAATAGAATCACATATCATCGAACTTAAAAAGTGGCTTAGCACTCCTCCTCTATCTGAAATACTGACAGAATCTAATCTTTATAAGGAACTCGGAGATTTTTCCGAACAAGAACTTCAAAAGGTTAATAAGTACAAAGAAGAATTCCATTTTTGTTTAGGAACTAAACTTAAAGAATTATTCGCTGGTTTTGGTGAACTAAAAGGGCAACTGCCGGTCCTACGCGTGAAGTTCTACACGATAAGATTTGACTTTGCTAATGGCGAAGCAACAATCTGGTGGGGGCCAGAAAAAGAATTAATCAAGAAAATCAATCTCGAACCTGAAGCAACCGTGCAAACAATTAAATCGTTTGATGAAGGTCTTGGTAATATGTGGAATATACCAGAGGATTTTCTTAAAATATTAAAATCAGCTTATGAACATTATATTAAATTAAATAATCTCGATAATAGTGAAAAAGTTAATTTATTTGATTTATTACCCGAATGTGTAATGCTAATTCAAGGTAAAAGTTTTAAGATTGACCCGACAAAAAACCATTTTACCGAATATTCAAGAATCCAATTCAGTTATGATTTATATAAGATGAAAACGAGTGAATTTACTTCAAATATTCAATTGTCTGTTGCTACTTTTGCGATAACCGAGAATCGTGAGAAGTCACTCTGGGTACCAGATAACGATTCCGGTGACGGAACCTATTATCAATCGATCGCATTCAAAGACTAACCTTTACCACGAATGACACTAATAAAACGAATGACACAAATAAAAAAAGAATTATATAAAACATTCGTGCTATTCGCATCATTCGTGTTTATTCGTGGTTAAATTTTGAATAAAAATGGATACAAGAGAAGCGTTATTAATAATTAACAAGTTGGGAAGTAGCGGAACACCACCGGAGGTTGGGATTGAAGCATTCACTATCGGATTAGAAAAGTATCTTGCAGTTGTTAATCAAGAATATTTAAATGGTATCTTGAAGAATTATCATCTTTCTTCGTTTAAATTGGTCATTGGAAATTACGGTGGAGGTAAGACACATTTTCTCTATTCGGTTCGGAATCTCGCTTTTAAAAACGGCTATGTTGTTGTTTATGTTGCTCTGAATCCAACCGAATGCCCATTCGATAAATTAGAACTGGTGTATAAACAGGTAGTTAACAATTTACAGATACCAGCACAAGCTAATGACATAATGACACCGCCTATTACCGGCATCGAAGGATTTATTGAAAACTGGTATAATACAGTTAAAGAAAAAATCAGCCATATCGATGCAATTAATGATTACTTAAATATTTTGAAAGGTGTTGAGAGTATTAGTTTCTTAAATGCGGTTAAAGCAGCATTTTTTAATATCGCAACTGATAATTACGAAGAATTTCAGGCAATAGTTCAATATTTGAAAGGCGAAGATATATCAAAAGATATTAAAGCCCGTTATCGAATTTCCGAGCGGGTTGATAAATCAACTGCATTTCGAATGATAAGAAGTTTAATTCAATGGTTGCATCTTATCGGTTATAACGGTGTGATATTTCTTTTTGACGAAGCAGAACGTGGCATATCGATGTCGAATTCAAAAGACAAGAGACGAGCATTAGATAATCTGCGACAGATTATTGATGAGTGCGGAAATAGTCGCTTGCCTGGCGCAATGTTTTTCTATGCAATCCCTGATGAAAATCTTTTATTAGAAGGTTCGGGTGGAGTGTATGAAGCTTTAAAACAACGCTTGCGCAGCGCCTTTTCACAAATCAACCCTTTGGGAGTTAAAATTAATTTAGAAGAGTTAGGTATTCAACCCGAAGATTTCCTTGTTCAGTTAGGCGAAAAGTTAGTATCGATATTTGAGACTGCTTATTCATTTAAGATGGAACCAGAAAAAGCTCAGAAGCTGGTTTATCATATTGCGGAAGAATCCGCCAAAGCATTTGCGTATGACATCAGTTATCGACGTTTATTTGTCGTCAGTTTAATTGAAACATTACAAAGAGTAAAAAATGAACCCGACTCATTGCCGTCAATCCTAAAAAATACAAAAGAAGTTCAAAAGATTTTAAAAACAACCGGCAAAAAATTAGAAACACAAACTAAAGAAGAAGTAACCGAATCAGAGTTTTAGTTTAGCTAAAGATGCACACGGATAAAAAAGTTTCACATCCAGTTTTTGGTGCAGGTACGCTTTTATCCGTGCGTAAATCGTCCGCCGGAACACAAATTGAGTGTTTAGTTCGGTTTGATTCAGGTTTACAACTCTGGATTCCGTCGTCTCGAGTTCAAGGTTTAGAAGAAGAGTATAAAGAGGGTATTCCAGAAGATGGTGTCATTCTCAAAGGCGAAGCCCTAAAAATTAAAGCCCACCGGATGATTGAAGCATTTCGATTAGGTATTGTTCCTACTCAGGATGTTTCTGATTTTACTTTTGGTCGGGAACGGGAAATAAATCTAATTTCCTCGGCATTAACCAGTCTTAATAATGGTAATGGTGGGGCAATCACTTTTGAAGGAGAATACGGTACTGGCAAATCTCATCTTTTAGAATATGTCCGTTCTCAAGCTTTGAAAAAGAATTTTGTTGTCAGTTCGGTTGAGCTATCAACTGAAGAAACCCAGCCCGCACGTCCTAAGCGAATCTATCGGGAAATGATTGCAAACTTGCGATATTTAACCAAAAGCCAACAACCAGTCAGTAACAACCATTGTGAGGGTGGATTTCGAGATTTGATGCGTGATGCAGTGAAGCAGTATAAATCACCTGCCTATCTTGGTATTAAAGACCATATCTTTTTCGCACCGGTGCTTTCTCGGCTTGCAAAAATTGATGACCACAGTCTTAAATCAGAAGTTTTCTGGCAATGGATTGAAGCCGAAAGCACTAAAGAATACGCAATGGGCAGCACTACTAAATCAGAGAAATTCCAATCACCATATCGTATTTCTGGTGCATGGAATATTCCGGCGCTTTACGATTTTTCAACTGCGGCTGATTTTTACTGTTATCTCATTTCCGGATTATCTTGTTTATGTCGCAATCTAAATTACAATGGACTTGTTCTGCTTTTGGATGAAGTCGAAACCGTAGCATTTTTATGGAATAGTTTTTTCTATGAACGAGGTATTAATTTCCTTGAAGGATTGATTCGAATGGCGCAAAACGACCCGATGCTTAAAAAGATTAACTCCCAGATGATTCATAATCAAGTTCGTCCTACTCCTTATATTTATAAAGACCCTTATGTACTACTAGTATTGGTAATGACTCCTGAACTATCTACAATAAGACTCAAAAATTTATCTCGTAATTACATCAACTTATTTCCGCTGGATGAAGAAAATCTCAATGCGTGTTTTGAAACGCTGGTTAAATACTACACAATCGCATTTCCTGATTTTAATCTCATAGATACAACCAAAAAACGCATTCTGAGTAATGCACTTAAGTATCAAGATAACGGAATCCGTTTCTTCTTAAAATATACGGTTGAGAGTTTGGATATTCTTCGTATAAATCGTAAATTAGCGGTTAATTGATAACGTACACATATCGTCATTGCGTTGTTGCCGAAGGCAACCCTGGCAATCTCAGGATAATTAAGAGTTGGAGATTGCTTCGGTCATTACTTTCCCTCGCAATGACTAACAGATATGATTAACAACCCTAAACAACTTCTCGCCCGAACTTATTTTCCCTTTTTCAGTCGTTTTGGTAAATTAACCCAGGTTCAAGAAAAAACAATACCTGAAATAATGTCGGGTAAAGATGTTTTAGTTATCTCGCCCGCCGCATCCGGTAAAACCGAAGCGGTCGTTGCTCCAGTAATTGAATATGCGTTATCTCAGAATATATCGACTTCAAGAATACGTTCAACTGATGCTAATCGTTTAGCAATTATCTACATTTCACCGACCCGAGCATTAGTTAATGATTTATACCGTCGGTTGAATGACCCGGTAACATATTTAGGACTGACCATTGACCGAAAAACCGGTGACTATCCCCAAATAAATGAAAAACAATTACCCTTCTTATTATTAACGACCCCTGAATCGTTCGACTCGATGATTTGCCGACATCCTAAAATATTTGCTAATCTCTCTGCAATAATTCTTGACGAATTACATCTTTTAGATAATACACCACGTGGCGACCAATTGCGAATTCTTTTGACCCGATTTCAACGTTTAAGACAAAGTATTGGTCAATCTTCTGAATTAAGATATGCCGCGCTTTCCGCGACGGTTGATGATTTGACAATGGCAAACCGTTACTTTCCCAACTCCGCTAATATCAGTGTTATTTGTGTTAAACAACAACGTGAAATCGAATACGAATTAATTAGAGCAGACGATAACTTTATTTTTCAATTATTAAATATTTTCCAGCAAAAAGAATTAAAGAAAATTCTCTGGTTTTTCAATGCTCGAAGTCTTGCTGAAGAGTTTTTACAAACTATGAAACATCTGCGTTCTCCTTATCCAGTATGGATCCACCATTCTTCGTTAGCAAGAAAAGAACGGGAGCAAATTGAATCCCTGATGACCTCTGAACCACGAGGAATCTTATGCGCAACTTCGACTCTGGAATTGGGAATTGATATTGGTGATGTTGATTGTGTTGTGCAGTATCGACCACCATTCAATGTCAGTTCCTTACTCCAAAGAATTGGCAGGGGTAATCGAAAACAGAATTATCTTTATGCAATTGGTATTTACACTTCAATCATAGATAAAATACTATTCGAACTCTTCTTTGAATGTGCTAAAGCAGGAACTCTTTATGAACACACTTATGCTCCTTCATTATCAACTCTACCGCAACAAATATTCTCTTATGCTTTTCAAAGAAGACGGATTGGATTAACCACTGATGCCTTTGATAATATCACAAAAGAATATTTGCCCGAATCTTCGGATATCAGAACTGAAATTTTCAACTATCTTGTCAGTCAGGATTATTTAAAACCAGCAAAATCCGGTATATATTTTCTTACCGATAAATTAGAAAAGAAAGTCGAGTATGGGAAGATTCATTCCAATATTCAGGAAAAAAGTTTTGGTTCATATTCGGTTTATAATGCTGAATCCGGCACATTTTTAGGTCAGGTTTTTTATTTAAGTGAACGGTTTATTTTAGGTGGCAAAACTTATCAACTATTAAGAATCGAAGAAAAAGAACGTCGAGCTTTTGTCCGGTTTCTTAAGGATGCTTCAGGAACAACCAAAGTATTTGAAGGAACCGGCACAATCGGTTATCACTATAAAATGATTCCGCTCTTCTTAAAAAAACTTTTTCCTCAATATGCCGACAAAATCCAGGGTTTCCCCTATTTTATCGAGAATAAACAAGTTCATATCATTCATCTCTTAGGTGGATTATATACCTATATTTTAAAAAGTGCTTTAAATAAAGAGAATATAAAGGTTAGTGATGTTTCAGGTCTAATGTTTATATTTCCTCAACCAAAATCAGGACCAATCTCTTTTCCGCTGCCAAAAGAATCGAGTATTCGTGAAGTAATTGAAGCGAACTTATTAAAACTCGAAGACAATCTTGGTTCTGGTGCATTCTTTAGATTCCTTCCAAAAGCATTACAAATCGAAGACCATTATCGGGCGTTGGATATGACAGGACTACTTGAGTTCATCGAATCTCAAAAATTAACAGAAATAAATCCCGAATTGTGGCTGGACTTCGAAGATAATCAGCAAGAAGAAGAAATAACCATTGAGGATACAGAAGACACAGGATAAAATAATATTAACCACGGATGAACACGAATAACACTGATTTTCCTGTCATTCTGACTGCGAAGCAGAGACGAAGTGAAACGTAGTCAACAATCTCTATTGAAAATTAGAACATTGATAATTCATTGAAAATCGTTAATTGAAAATTGACAATTGGACTCTCTGGCTCCGTAAATTATCCTTTCAACTGTCTACCTGCTTCTCTATTTCATAATCCAAAGGCCAACCCTCTGGTCTCCCCAGCGGGTAACCTGGGGCATGCCCTAAGGCTTAATTTCATTGACTTCCCGGACGATTTTCGACTGAATTGCTGAAAAGACAATATAATGGGTGACCGATGATATAACGACCGAAATAACCTGCTATGTCAGAGAACCCCACAGCACCAAAAATAAGTCTCGAATAATTTCAATAAATTTATTAATTATGTATTATGTCCCTGGAATTATTAAGAATAAAATCAATAATTGCGTATTATGTCCCCGAAATTATAGCCCGATAAAATACGACTCACAAAACAGAGAACCGTCCTCAATGTATTTAATGTATTATTTTTTTGTAGATACACACCATTTTAACCCATAAATGTCGCCATTTCTATCTTTTTCTGTTATTTGGTGTTCTAATAAATATGGAATCATCGAATATGCTAACCATTTATCGTTATTACTACGATATTGTGATGTTACAATATTCCTAAACTCTAAGTAGGTTCCTTCTTGAACATCTAATATTCGCAAAATACCTTTATAATCACCATTTCGGTGAGCTTCGATAATAGCATCGGCTCCTAATAATCTTCCAATTCTAACTGCTGTCGCTTGGTCAAACCTTCTTCCAAATTGCAAATCTTGCTCTCTTAATACTGTATCAAGTTCTGTCCTTGTAACGACTTTCCATGGTCCATAATTTACTAATTCCTCCATAAGACAATTATACAATTCATCAGAACTTGCATTGAGACAAATTTTATTGATATTTTGACAAGACAAAATCCTTGGACTTTCCCATTTTGGAGTAGATACCGGTCTGGAATCAGGAATTATTATTGGACCATTTATAACGAATGTATCTATGGTTTCTGTTCTATCTGATATATACCATTTTGCAACCCATTTACCCGCACCACCTTTGTTATATAATTCCACGACGTTACGTGTTGGATGAAGACATTGCGAACGTCCAGTTAAATTTCCTAACCTACGCGAAACTTTTTCTAACATAATACCCGATGGAGTCCATATTTTTACAGCAATCTCGGATAGAAGTTCATTTGAGTTACTAATTCGTCCGGCAAATGTAATTTTTTCATCAACACCAACACGGAACTCGTTTTTTATTCCAACACATCGTTCTCTTGTAAAATATGAATTTTCATCGTTAACTGTATACCCGTTTTCATCTTTAATATAATTGCATATAAAAGAAGTAACAACATTTTCTGGCGGCTTTAATTGTGGGTTTATTGCGTCAAAAATCTTCTGTATTGCAACAATTCCTAAAATTACAGCTCCAACAGTTAACCAAGTACTTTCAGCATCGCTAAATATAAAACAACATAATAACTGAGGACTCACGGTCTGACCAAATAATGGATTAAATAAAAATGCACCGACTAACACTATCGTAATTATTGTTTTATAAGATATATGACTCTTTTTTTGCATTGTTCCTCCTAATAAATCTTGTATAAATATACATTTTTGCTTAGCGCAAGTTTTCTTTTCGCTAAACGGAAAAACAGGTTTAAAAGTTTAATATTATATCTTTTTGTGGGTAGAGGACTAAGACTTTGTTTATCTGTCTGTCTGTCTGTCTGTCTGTCTGTCTGTCTCGAAAACGAGTTGTTTGTTAATGAGTTATGAGTTGATGAGATTTTATTAATTTTCATAACTGCACAATATTAATACTCCTTAGCCGATTTGTCAAGGACTTTGTTGCAAACAAAGTTGATTACTGTGATTAGAAGAATTGATTACACAGATTACAGAAAAACCACGGACTTGCCCCGCACCTATGAAATTGGTGCGTGGGTGAACACGGATAAACATTAAGAATTTACTGCAACGAAAACACAAAAGGCACAAAAAAAATTGGAACCACAGAGAACGCAGAGGTTTATAACTACTTTAGCCACAGATGAACACGGATAACACTGATTTTTATTAAAGAATTACACAATAATATAGAACCTTTGAACACGAATACCACAAATAGACTAATATCACGAATGATTAATATAGATCAGAAAAATCTTTTATTCGTGTCATTTGCTAAATTCGTGTAATTCGTGGTAATCTCTTTCAAATATTTCAATATTTTCTTTGGAGCATTTTTATTGAACTGAACTCTTGGACATTTATGGAAATAAGCGAAATTATGCAATGCTTCAGCAAAACTAGGACCTAATTGTTTGTAATTGATACGATTGTCATGCAGATGTAGATTCTGGACAAGAAAAGTTTTGTTAGCACGGTCGGCTTTTGAGTCAATTAAACCAATTAATTCTCCTCGCCATAAAATCGGCAGGCTGAAGTAACCATATTTTCTTTTATGTTTTGGGACGTAGCATTCCAGTGTATAATCAAAATCAAATAATGCTTTAGTGCGATTTCTTATAATAATTAAATTATCAAACGGCGAAAGAAAATGAACAGCGTTACCAAAATCAACCTTGTTTTTATCTGACCTCATTAAATCCTCGGTTAAAATATAATAATGATTTTTTATACCCTCAATTTCTACTTCCTGAATCTCCCCTGCTCGCTTAAGTGACTTCAGATAAGGCGATAAATTCTTTTTAATCGAAATGTAGTTACGGATGTCATATTCATTTGCTATGCCCATCGCCTGCAAAGCCCGCCTAATAAAAAACTGTTTCTCTTCTTTATCCGTTGGTTTGGTTACATCTAAATCTTTTGGTAAAATTCTTTCGGTCAGGTCATATACCCGCTGAAAACTTCTCCGTTCTTTTACCATCAGAATACCCTGCCAGAATAAAATCTCAAGTGCCATTTTAGCTGGTTTCCAATCCCACCAAGGACCTCGCTTGCGATTGGGTTCGTCCTCAAAATCACTGGCACTAAGAGCACCTTCTTTTTCAATCCGCTTTCTGACTATTTTCAGCACCTTACGATTTTTCTTAATCCAATTACTAATCCACGAACCATACACATGCTTTCTTTGCATTCTTGGAAGATAATAGCGGTAATCCTTCATCGGTACAAAAGATGCGGCATGCGCCCAGTATTCGAATATTTTATTATCATTAGCCTGTAATTCGTGCAGGTGATTATGTTTGTAATCTGGATTACGAGTAAAAAGAACAATGTGATGAGAACGGTCAATCACGCTGATTGTATCAATCTGAACATAACCAAGTTGGTTTATAACCGCATAAGTTCCTGCTTTTCCTTTCGGCAACTTTGTTTCCGTTAATAATTGCTTTTGTATAAAAAGTTCCCGCGCTTGTTTAATACTTATATTCTCAGACACAGATTGTAATATATTGTGATTAATCGTTAATGTCAATATGAATCTATTGACCATCTATCTTTCTGGCTTTATAATTGATACAAAAATTATGCCACAAAAACCCATGGATGTCGTATTTTTCTTGTTTTATCAGTGTCCATCAGTGGCTATTATCGGAGGAATAAATGAAAGATATTAGAATTGAACGTTGGGCTAATGTTTTGGTTAATCACTCGCTTGGTGTAAAAAAGGGTGATTTGTTCCAAATCAAATCAAGACATATAGCTGACCCGTTAACTCATGAAGTCTATCGTTTAGCTTTGCGAAAAGGTGCCAATCCCTATGTTACATATCGCGGTGAAGGACTGGATGAAATCTTTTTTAAAGAAGCAAATACTGAACAGCTTGAGTACTTATCCGATGTCGAAAAACTCGAGATTGAGAAAATCGATAAATATTTGTATATAATTTCTGAATTTAACCAAAAGGCTTTATCTAATTATGACCCGAAAAAATTAAGTTTAAGACGTAAGACAACCGGTTATTTATTAGAAAGACGTTTAGACCGCGCTGCTAAAGGTGAAATGCACTGGTCTTTGACCGCTTATCCGGACAATGCCCAAGCCCAAGATGCCGAGATGTCGTTAGATGAATTTACTGAGTTTATCTTTGCGGCTGGATTTCTTAACGATAAAGACCCGGTCAAAAAATGGCGAGTAATAGCTAAAGAACAAAGACGAATTATTAAATCTGTCGCGAAAATAAAGAAAATACGAGTGAAAGCAAAAAACACTGACTTGTCTTTATCGGTTCAGGGCAGAAAATGGATTAGCTGTGAAGGTCATGAAAACTTCCCGGATGGCGAGATATTTACTGGTCCGGTTGAAGATTCATTAGAAGGGCAAATAAACTACACTTTCCCCTGTGTTTATTTGGGTCGTGAAGTAACCGATGTTCTACTCCGATTTAAAAAAGGTGAAGTGGTCGAAGCTAAAGCTTCAAAAGGTCAAGATTATCTAAAGTCAATGATTGCAATGGACCCAGGTGCTAAGCGCGTTGGTGAATTTGCTTTTGGCACGAACTATGGTATAACCCGATTTATTAAAAACATCTTGTTTGACGAGAAAATCGGCGGAACCATTCATCTTGCATTAGGTTCGGGTTATCCTGAAACCCGTAGTAAAAATAAGTCAAGTTTACACTGGGATATGATTTGCGATATGAAAGATGGCGAAGTTTATGGCGACGGTAAAGTGATTTATCGGAACGGGAAGTTCACTATCTAAAGGAATCTTTTTTTATATTGACATAGTCAAAATAAATAGTAGACTTAATAAAAGAGAGGAAATTATATGATAGTTTTTTATTCACCTATAGAAGTTATTGAGATGGCAATTAAAACCGAAGAAACTGGTAAAGAATTTTATACCAATGCAGCAAAAAAGATTAAATCCA
>Ga0315288_10002608_pt1 | contig 23214 bp, 20 predicted proteins | sample YL17G11_20_MG_FD_203454 | JGI IMG/M metagenome (GOLD analysis project Ga0315288, IMG submission 203454) | Sediment microbial communities from Yellowstone Lake, YNP, Wyoming, USA - YL17G11_20 | ecosystem: Environmental > Aquatic > Freshwater > Lake > Sediment | place: USA: Wyoming | collected... | reverse complement strand
GTCCATCGAATATGCCATGCGCGTTCGACCTCCTGTCGAGCACGCGAGCGTAACGCATTATGCTGCCTGGCGCTATGAGGTGGTGCAAGCCGCTCTAGCAGCGTCGATATTTTCTGGAGGGCTGTTTCGGTCGGGGGCTATTTCCGCTCAACCACATCGATCTCGCTGTAGTGGGTGTGGCCAAACCAGTCCTCCGTCTGGGTAACGAAGAACATGAACAGCAGATAGCGATAGCGCCCGACGCTGCCCGTGTCGCTGCGGATGCTGGCGGCGTACTGCCCGCCCATGTCTGCCAGCACGTGAGATTGGCGGGTGTCGACGAAGGCGATCAGCTTCCATCCGCACTTGGCCGGATCGACGCCGCGGAGAGGGCTGGGATTGAAGCCGCTCGCCGTCCCGTCGCTCCCGAAAACGCGGTAGACCTGTGGCGCACGGGCCGACGCGTGCCACGAGTAGCTGTTGATCTGCGCGATATCCACTGTGCGGCCGAGGTCCAGTTTGATCCGCCCGTAGAGCCAGTGGTGAAAGAGGGAGAAGCTGTTGTTGGGGTCGTCCGCGCGGGCGGCGCCGCCGCCGTCCACGAGGGCGGCCGCGATCCAACCCTTCTCGGGGCCGCCGTCCAGGATCGTAATGATCGCTCGCCCCGCGGCATCATCCGCCGCGATCGGGGGGATGTCGTCGAACTGGTATGCCGGCGATGCTTCCCCCGGCGACTTGCGCCGAGTCACGACACGGAGCGGGCTTGTGGCGATGGAACCCCGGCTCAGCAGCCGGTCCAATTCCCCATACGCCTGCCGCGTGTCAAAAACGGACAGGGCAATCCTGCCATCCGGAGCGATCACGTAGCAGGCCTGCGCCCGCAGGTATTTCTCCATCTCGTCGTCGTCTCTGCTTCCGTATCCCTGAGGCCACGGCGTGGTGAGCGTGGGAAGCGGCGGCGGCGGCACGGAAACCAGCGAGTTGGCGACGGTGGCATATGCCATGGCCCTCTGAGGTGCGACGCCGACCATGGCGAATCCCTCCTCCCCGCCGAACCGCTCCCACAGCACCGGCAGGTTCCCTTTGCGATCCCCCGGCGGCTGCGACGAGGGGTGGTTCCATGTGTGCAGCAGCACATGCCGGCCGCGGAAAGCGGCCAGGCTCAACTGCCTGCCGTCCGCCAGCTTGATCGGGGCCGACAGCGCGCTCTGGCCCACCATGCCGCTTGGGCCGATGCCAGGCTCCAGCGCCGTGACCAGATCCTCGAGCGGGCCCGGCTTCGGTTTCACAGCGACGGCCGCAGCGTTGCGGTTCATGATCTTCGGCGCGACCATCGTCACCGTCCCGCCGATCAGCGCCAGCCCGATCGCTATCGCCGCTACCTTTGCTTTTGTCCATGCCATGATCGCTACCACTCCTTTCGCGGCCAGCATCCCGGCCGCCGAAACGCCGACTGCCGCGCTGGTTGCCACCGCAACAGTCGCGACCGCGAGCCCCGAGGGGACGGCCTGCACAGCATGAGCCGGGATGAGGCCCGCCAGGCCCGCGACGCTGAGAACGATGCCTTTACGCGAGAACACCGTGTGAAGCTGTTCGACGCCTCGCGAAACACGCTGGCGCGCCGCTTCGGGGCTGATCTGCAGCCTTGCGGCCACTTCCTCCATGCTCTTGCCTTCGAAGTAGCGGAGGATCAGCGCCTCGCGGTTCCGCTGGCCGAGTCGCGCGATCGCTTCGTCCAGGTGGGGAGTGATCTCATCCCACATTGCGTCTTCGGTTGGCGTGTTCATGGCTTGTGTCAGTTCGGCCGCCTCGCGTTCACGCCGCCTGCGCCGAGCTTCCGTGCGCCTGGTCAGCGCCGCGATATGCCGTGTCACGGCCAGCAGCCACGCGGACAGCACTTCGCCGCGGCGGATCCGCCGGGCGCTCTGCGCCAACGCTATGAAGACCGCCTGCGTCACGTCCTCCGCCGCGTGCACATCAGCCAACTGCCGCGCGGCCGCAGAGTAGACGATGCCGATGTGGCGGTTGACCAGTTCGGCGAAGGCCTCGTTCGAGCCTCGCTCGACGTACTCGCGTAACAACTGAAGGTCATCCATGGGTCTGCTTTCCGCCAATTATGTTACCGGTCCGCAAGATATGTGACAAAGAAAACAAAGCCCCCGCCCGCCAACAACGCCCTGCCACAGATGCCTCAGAGTTCAGAAGAAAACCGTTGAATGTGATGCGAGAAGGATGTAGGTTGGCTCATCGACCGAGGCGGAGTTTGGGCAGCGGCCGCCGCATACGGTGGCCGAGGCCTGCGAGCGAATCGAGCCACTGACCGGTGTGCGGCGAGGGAGGACGCAGGTTCGGGAGTTTCTGCGTGCCGGCTTCCTTCCCGGTTGGGTTGTGGTGCGCGGCGCGGCCGTTCGTGAAGGCGGCTTCGGAACGTGAGCGGTACAACGTGCTGGGGGCGTTCCATGCGGTCGGCCACGAACGCGTGGGTGTGACCAACAGCACCTGTGTCGCCGCGCAAACCGTGTGCGAGCTGCTGCGACGAAGCGCGGCGTCGGGCCTCGGCACCGCGATCACGCTGGTGATGGACAACGCCCGATATCAGCGATGCCAACGGGTGAAGGATCGGGCCGACAGCCTGAAGATCGAACTGCTGTTCCTGCCCTCGTACTCGCCCAATCTGAATCGGATCGAGCGCCTTCGGAAGTTTGCGAAGAAAGCGGCGCTCAACTCACGGCGCCACGCCTCTTTTGCAAAGTTCCCGTGTGCCATCGATCCGTGCCTCGACCCACGGCCCACCACCTACCGATCGCAGATCGCCACCCTGATGACCCCCGCATTTCAGACCTTCGAGGATGTTTCACTGCTGGCCGCGTAGAGTATATTATCAGGCATATCGCAGGGGTGGGTACTTGATGGGAGGACGGTTCATGGCAGCCAGTGATCATCCGCAGGTCGTCGGCCGTGTTGGTTCACGGGCTCATGCGTGTGTCTGGGCGTGTGTGGTGGTGATGGTGTGGCCGGCGTTGGTGTGCGCGCAGGAGAAAGGCGGCTCGACAGGGGAGAAGGGCGGTTCGATCAAGCTCACGCTGAGGAGCCGGGCGCCGATTGCGCCGAACGCCAGCCGTTTGGAGGTAGTGGAGAAGGCGGTTGAGTGGGAAGGGGCGGAGACGGCGGTGATCGTCTGCGACGTATGGGACCAGCACTGGTGCAAGGGCGCCAACGAGCGGCTGGCGGCGATGCTGCCGCGGATGAACGCGACGATCAAGGCGTTGCGGGCGAAGGGCGCGCTGATCGTTCATGCCCCGAGCGACACCATGAAGTTCTACGAGGGGACGCCGCAGCGAGCGCTGGCCAGGAATACGCCGACGGTGGCGCCGAAAGCAGTGAGCAAGACCGATCGGCCGGCAGAGCCGAGGCTGCCGATCGATGATTCGGACGGCGGGTGTGATTGCCTGCCGCAGTGTTCGAGCAAGGGCCCGTACCCCTGGAGACGCCAGCACGCGGCCATTGAAATCGGGGGCGCGGACGCGATCAGCGATAGCGGCCGGGAGATCTACAACCTGTTCCATCAGCGAGGCGTCCAACACGTGATCATTATGGGGGTGCACACGAACATGTGCGTGCTGGGGCGGTCGTTTGCCATCCGCCAGCTTGTGCGGTGGGGGTTTGACGTCGTGTTGATGCGTGATCTGACGGACACGATGTACAACTCGCGGCGGCCGCCGGTGGTGGCGCACGCGAAGGGGACTGATCTGGTCGTCGAGCACATCGAGACATACTGGTGCGCATCGGCGAGCAGCGGGGATGTGCTGGGCGACTCGTCGGGGCCGCGGATCGTATTCGTGATTGTGGAGGACGAGTACGACGCGAAGAACACGCTGCCGGCGTTTGCGAAGGAGGAGCTGGAGAAGCCGCTGGGGGCGCAATGCACATTTCTGAACGGCAACGCCAAGAAGACGGACATGCCTGGGGTGGAGGCGGTGGACGAGGCGGATCTGCTGGTGGTGTACCTGCGGCGAGCGACGTTGCCGGAGGACCAGCTTACGCGGTTGAAGAGGTATTTTGAGGCGGGGAAGCCGGTGATCGCGCTGCGGACGGCGTGTCACGGTTTTCAGAACTGGCTGGAGTTTGATCGGGTGGTTCTGGGTTGCCAGTACACGGGACACTATGGCAACGGGGGCGCGACCGAAGTGCGGGCAGATGCGAACGCCGTGGGCGAAGCGATTCTTCGCGGCGTGAGCCCGGGTCGATTCAGCAGCCCGTCATGGCTGTACATGGTCGGGCCGCTGGCCAAGTCAGCGCGGCCGCTGCTGATCGGCAAGTGCGGTGATCAGCCGGAGGAAGCGGTTGCATGGGTGAACACGTGCAGGGGTGGGCGGGTGTTCTTCACGTCGCTGGGGCATCGGGATGATTTTGCGATACCGCAGTTCCGCCGGCTGCTGGTGAACGCGGTGAGGTGGGGGCTGGACAAGCCGATTCCGCGCGATCGTTAGAGCGGCCGGGCCTTGGCGAGGAGCTGGGGGTCGATGGTGATGCCGAGGCCGGGCCCGTCGGGCACATCGAGGGCGCCGTTCTTGACCTGCATGGTGGGCGAGAACCAAGGGGGCTTTGGGCGCGGCGCGGCGTCGTATTCGTGATAAGGCCCGGCGTTGGGGGTGCGCGAGACGAAATGGAGCATATAGGCTTCGTTGGGATCGGACTTGGGGCTGTGGGGGGTGACGGGGATTTTCCTGGTTGCCGCCAGGTCGGCGACGCGGATGGTGCGGATGAAGCCGCCGTTGTAGTTCACGTCGGGCTGGAGGATATCGAGGACGGCGTTCTGGATGATCTCGCGGAAGCGAGCGATGCTGGTATCCTGTTCGCCGCCGGCGACGGGGAGATGGAGAGCTTGGGCGACCTGGCGGGTCTGGTCGTATTCGTCAAAGGGGCAGGGTTCTTCGAAGAAGGCGACGTTGTGAGCTTCGAGCATTTTCCCGACCTCGATGGCCTTGGGCGCATCGTAGGAGCCATTGGCATCGACGTAGATGGTCACAGCGTCGCCGAAGGTTTTGCGGGCGAGGGGGATGAGTTGTTCGGTGCGGCCCGGCGCGGCGTCGGCGTTTTTGCTCATGCGCCCGCCGATTTTGAGTTTGACGGCTTTGGCGCCGGTGTCGTTGAGGCGTTGAGCGAGCCAGTGAACCTCCTGTTGGGGCGTGGTATCGCGGCGCATGCTGGAGAGATAGACGGGGACTGATTTGCGGAGGACGGGGCCGAAGAGCTGGGCGACGGAGGTGCGGGCGATGTTGCCGAGAAGATCGAGGAGGCTGAACTCGACGAAGCCGACGCAGCACCAGAAGGCCATCCCGGCGTACTTGTAGTTGGACTGGTGGGTGTAGACGCCATCGACGAGTTGATGGAGATCGCGGGCGTCCTTACCGAGGAAATAGGGGATGACGCGGCGTTGGAGGAGGGGGAGGAGATCCTGGAGGCGGTCATTGGTGATGGCCAGCCCGACAGCGCCGTCGGTGGAGGTGCTGCGCAGGAAGTAACTTGGGCCGATGCGGAGGACGTCGATGGAGGCGATCCTGGCGGGCGAGGGGATCTTGTGGCGGAAGGGGAGTGTGTTGTCTAGCGGGAGGGCGGGGTTGGCCGCGAAGGCGGCGCGATCTTGTTCGCACGATGCCGCGGAGGCCAGCAATGCAGTGGCGCCGAGGCGCAGGAAGGAGCGACGTGAAGGTGGGCTGAACATGGGTGAGATTATAGCGGCAAGCGGCGGGCTTCAGAAGACGATGAGGCCGCGCGCGACGTCGCCGGTGAGCATTTGCGCGAAGGCCTGGTTGATCTGATCGAGCGTCCACTGGTGGGAGACCATTTCGTCGAGTTTGAGTTTGCCGGCCATGTACAAATCGAGCAGCATGGGGAAATCGCGTGGGGGGTTGACGGAGCCGTAGTAGGAGCCTTTGATGGTTTTTTCCTGGCGGGCGATGATCGAGCCGGGCAGATTGGTGGCGCTGCCCATGCGCGAGAGGCCGGCGAGCGTGAGCGTTCCGCCGGGGCGGACGGCGGCGAAGGCGGTTTCCTGGACGTGGGGGAGGCCGACGGCTTCGAAGGCGTGGTCAGCGCCGCGGCCGGCGGTGAGTTCGCGGATGAGATCGACGGTGTCGTCGTTGGCCTGGAGGAAGTGCGTAGCGCCGAACTGCCTGGCGAGGTTGGCTTTTGCGGGGTTTGTGTCGACGGCGATGATGTCGCCGGCGCCGGCGAGGGCGGCGCCCTGGAGGATGCTGAGACCAACGCCGCCGCAGCCGAAGACGGCGACGCTCTGTGCGGGGCGCACGTTGGCGGTGTAGATGACAGCGCCGACACCGGTGGCGATGGCGCAGCCGACGAGCGCGGCGACATTCAGCGGCACATCGGGGCGGATGACGACGCAGCTTTGCTGGGGGACGACGGTGTATTGAGCGAAAGCGGCGAGGCCGCACCAGTGATAGAGGGGCTTGCCGTTCCACTTGAGGCGGGTGGAGCCATCGAGCATGGTTCCTGCCCAGATGGGGTCGAGGTAGGTCTGGCAGAGGTTGGGCTGGTTGTGGTGGCAGTAGAAGCACGAGCCGCAGGCTGGGGCCCAGTTGAGGACGACATGGTCGCCGGTTTTGATGCCCCTGACGCCTGGGCCGAGGGCCTGGACGACGCCTGCGCCTTCGTGTCCGGCGACGACGGGCATGGGGTGTTGCGTGGCGCCTGAGGCGAGGTGCCAATCACTATGGCAGACGCCGGTGGCGGCGATGCGGACGAGGACCTCGCCTGGGCGGGGGTCTTCGAGGTCGGGCTGCTCGATGATGAAGGGGCGGTTGGGCTGGGTCAGAATTGCTGCGTGGATCTTCATAAGTGAGCGCAGATTCTACCACAAACCCGCCGGCTATTCAGGGACAGGCCCGCGAGAAGAGCAGCGTCTGAGGCGATGCCGGGCTCAACGAGCCACTTCGAACTGCAAGGCGGCGAGGATGGGGAGTATGCATCGGGCTTTGATGCGTTTTGCGGGGTCCTTGAGCTGGCTGATGCAGAGGGCGACGGGAGACAGTCCGTCGCGGGTGAGCCACAATGAGCCGGAATCTCCGTCCAAGGCGAGGTCGTAATTGGGGTCGAAGCCCGGGGTGTGGGCGATGATGAGATCGTCTCCGTTGACCGACTCGACGATTCCTTCGGTGATGCCGGTAGTGGCTCCCGATTTGATGATGCGCATTCCCGGGACGGGGGCGGCAGGGGTGCCCAGAGGTCCGAGCCCCAGGATTTCGGCGACCCATCCGGCGGCAGGCTCGATGATGGCGGCCGCGCAATCGAGGTCTGGATCGGTGCGGTCGGCATCGACGTGTGCAACGGGGTTGGGGTCGGTGGCGGATTGCAGCACGGTTTCGCCGGGAACGGGCCGGCAATTCGGGCCGCCGACCAGGACGTGGTAACAGCTCACCAGCCATCGCCGGGTCCCGCCGGCAGCGCCCATGGCGACGAAGCCGAGGGTGCCGACCTCGTTCACGACGGGGTTGAAGATCTCGATGCCGCCGCGTAGAGGGCGGAAGGGCAATCGGTGGTTGTCGAGCAGCATAGGCGGTCCTCAGTTCCACAGGTGACCCGCATCCACCTCGACGCGCCGGTGGTCGGGCGTGGGCAGGGCGGGGTTGAAGTCCAGGCCCGTGCGATCCTCAATCCACTTGACTGGGCGGATGTACTGCTTGAAGTCGTGGGGTTCCGGGAAGGGCTCCTTCTGGTTCTTCATGAGAAAGGCGATCGCCTGCCACTTCTGCTGGGCGTCCATCCAGTAGACGATCTTGTAGAAGTGCGTGGGGACGGCCACGTCGTTGCCGATGACGGTGTATTCGACGTACCCATCGGCGGTGGCGGGGTCATCCTCTGCCTCGTCGTAGAACATAGGGCCGGTGATGACGTAGACGGGGTCCATGGCCTTGGCCTGCTTGCGGACGCTGGTTTCCAGTTCCTTCCAGATTCTCTGGTTGAGCGCGGCGAACTGCGGGGCCATATTGGAGAGGTAGTAGGTCTCAGCCTGGAGAACGGGGTCGACGGTCTGGTCGGCGGAAGGGGCCTGGTGGCCGCGATCGTAGCCGGACCTCTTGTAGTCGCTCAGTTCGGCGCGTCGTTCGCCTTGCAGCTCCGGATCAGGTGCGAAGGGTTCGGACTTGGGGCGGCCGAGGGGCCCGGAGACTTGGGCGCGGGTGACTCGCTCGCAGACCCACATCGGGATCTTGTCGGTTACGCTGTGCTCCAGGACGTAGCCCCGACGGACGATGACTTGGGTATAACCGAAGTCAATCCCGGCCTGCCGTTTGGGCATCTCCAGGGGGCAGTTGTCCTTGATCCATTGCTGCTGCGTGGGACTGTACCCCGCGATCTTGCCATACTCGGTCTTGAGCGCCTTGCGATACGCCGGCTTCGTTGGTGTGCTGGCGCACCCTGCCACGACGGTAGCAGTCAGCACCCAGAACCACAAACGCCGACCCGGCAGATAGTTTCTCATAGGATCTCCCTTATTCTGAAAGGCACTCCACACCTGGTGCCAAACGCACAACAGTGTAGCGTATTGCTCAACTACATGTAAGAGCAGTGGGGGTCGCCGCAGGGCTCGCCGGCGGCAGGGGAATCGTGTGTCCCGCCCTGTCGGCCCCCTTTTTGCGATGCGTCTCTCTTGAGTAAGGCTCCGCGGTCACGACTGGACCCCGGCAGACGGGCGGCCTAGAATCCACCCACGGTTGGGCCATCTCGTATGGCATTCATGTCGATTGAGGTCGTCTGTAGTTGGGTTGCTCACATCGTGTAACCCACAGAGGAGATTCGTATGTCCATCACGAACCTTCTCGGCGCGGAGTGTGGGGACGTTCTGGCTGGTCTTCGGCGGCTGCGGCAGCGCGGTGCTGGCCTGCACGTTTCCCGGGGTAGGGATCGGTTTCGTCGGGGTTGCGCTGGCCTTCGGGCTGACGGTGCTGACGATGGCGTATGCCATCGGGCACATCTCCGGTTGCCATCTCAATCCTGCGGTGACTGTGGGCCTGGCCGTGGGCCGGCGCTTTCCGTGGATTGAGGTCATCCCGTACATCATCGCGCAGGTCGTCGGCGCGGTGATCGCGGCGGCCGTGCTGTATGCGATCGCCAGCGGGAAACCGGAGTTCAAGGTCGGGGGTTTTGCCTCCAATGGGTACGGCGAACACTCGCCGGGCGGCTACTCGATGGCGGCGGCGCTGGTGGCGGAGGTCGTGCTGACGTTCATGTTCCTGATGATCATCCTGGGCGCGACGGATTCACGTGCGCCGGCGGGGTTCGCTCCGATCGCCATCGGCCTGGGGCTGACCTTGATCCACCTTGTGGGCATTCCGGTCACGAATACTTCGGTGAATCCGGCCCGCAGCACGGGGCCGGCGTTGTTCGCAGAGGCATGGGCGCTGAAGCAACTGTGGGCGTTCTGGGCGGCGCCGATCGTGGGCGCCGTGCTGGCGGGGCTCGTCTACCCGTGCGTGGCCTGCGAGAGCAAAGGATAGCGTCGGGTTGCCGGCGGCGGCGGGCGTACAGGTCACCATACCCGGTTTGGACCGGGCCAAAGCAGAGGGTATAAAGCAGCGCCTGATGCGCGCTGCCGATGGAGCGAGCGCGCTCATATGGAAGGATCGGCAAAGAGAGGACTGGTGCCATGGCACGCCGAGAGCGACATTTCGCCAGCGACAACTACGCGGGGTTCTGCCCGGAGGCGTGGGCCGCACTGGAGGAGGCCAACAAAGGGCATGTGGTCTCGTATGGCGACGACGAATGGACGGCCAAGGCGGCCGATCTGATCCGCGAGGTTTTCGAGACGAAATGCGAGGTGTTTTTCGTATTCAACGGGACGGCGGCGAATTCGCTGTCGCTGGCGCACCTGTGCCAGAGCTATCACAGCATATTGTGCCACGAGTTGGCGCACGTGGAGACCGACGAGTGCGGGGCGCCGGAGTTCTTCTCGCACGGCACGAAGATCCTCCTGTTGCCTGGGGAGAACGGCAAGATCGACCCGGCGGCGATCGAGCGGGCGGTGACTCGCCGCAGCGACATACACTATCCCAAGCCGCGGGTGGTGAGCCTTACGGAGGCGACGGAGGTGGGGACGGTATACACGGTGGAGGAGATCAGGCGGATTGCGGAGACGGCGAAGGGTCTGAAGCTGAAGCTGCACATGGACGGTGCGCGGTTCGCGAACGCGGTGGCGTCGCTGGGGGTGAGGCCGAGGGAGATCACGTGGGAGGCGGGGGTCGAGGTGCTATCGCTGGGCGGCACGAAAAACGGCGGAGGGATCGGGGAGGCCGTGGTGTTCTTCAACCTGGCGATGGCGGACGAATTCGAGTTCCGGTGCAAGCAGGCGGGGCAGTTGGCGTCGAAGATGCGTTTTCTGGCGGCGCCGTGGGTGGGAATGCTGTCGGATGGCGTGTGGCTGAAGCACGCGAGGCACAGCAACGGGATGGCGGGGCTGCTGGAGAGAGCGATTCGCGACATTCGGGGCGTGAAGGCGCTGTTTCCACGCCAGGCCAATTCGGTGTTCGTCGAACTGCCGCAGCGGGCGATTGATGAGATGCACAAGCGTGGGTGGAAGTTCTACACGTTCATTGGCAAGGGCGCCTGCCGCCTGATGTGCGCGTGGGACACGACGGAGGAGGATGTGAAAGAGTTTGCGGCGGATCTGGGGGAGGTTCTGGGCACGGGGGCGTGAGGGTGATGGGGGGTGGTGGAGACGTTGCCGTGGCAGGCGTGGCTTTCGACGGTCGCGTACCGCCGAGCGGCTATGCGTGTGGGCACGGAGTCTGGCAGATGGAGGGTCAAGCGGGTAGGCTTATGCGAGCCAGGGCGGGTTTGTCCGCGTGCGAACGGACCTTTCGCTTTTGCTTGTTGGCGGATACGATGCCGGGCCTTTGGAGCGAGTTGCACGATGGCCGAGAACGACCAGTACAGAGAGAGTTTTCGTCCCCCTGGAGATTCGGCGCTCGACAGAGAAATAGCCGAGGCGCTGGGCGACCTGTCCGTCGAAGATCTTTACGGGTTCGACAAGCCCAAGTCGCAGAAGTCGCCTGAGCGGCTTGCGGCGAAGGGGATGCGTCACGGCCGCATCATCTCGATCGACCGGGACGAGGTGTTTGTGGACCTGGGAGGCAAGAGCCAGGGGATCGCTGCTCTTGCGCAGTTTGAGAAGGAGCCGACGGTCGGCGAGGAGATGGATTTCCACGTCGATCACTACGACCCGAGGGAAGGGCTGCTGATTCTGAGCCTGAAGGGGGCGGTGGCGACGAACGTGACCTGGGATAGTCTGGAGATCGGGCAGCTTGTGGACGGGACAGTCACGGGAATGAATAAAGGCGGGCTGGAGCTGCAGATCAAGAACATGCGGGCTTTCATGCCCGCGGGGCAGGTGGACCTTTATTTCCAGAAGGACATCTCGGTCTATATCGGGCAGCGGATGACGGTGGAGGTGACGCAGTTCGACCGTGAGAAGAGGAATCTGATCGTCAGCCGGCGGAACGTACTGGAGCGAGAGAAGGAAGAATCCAAGAAGAAGCTGCTGGAGGAGATCACGGAAGGGCAGGTGCGTCGGGGGACGGTCCGCAGCGTGATGGAATACGGGGCGTTTGTGGACCTGGGCGGCCTGGACGGCTTGCTGCACGTGAGCGAGCTGAGCCATCGGCGGGTGAAGGACCCTGCGGAGGTGGTCAAAGTGGGGGACGTTGTGGATGTGAAGGTGATCCGGATCGACAAGGAGACGGGAAAGCTGAGCCTGAGCCTGAAGCAGGCGATGGCGGACCCGTGGGAGAACGTAGGGGATCGGTATGCGCCGGGCGCGAGCGTGACGGCTCGGGTGGCGCGGATCGAGAGCTTCGGGGCGTTTCTGGAGGTCGAAGAGGGTGTTGAGGGGCTGCTTCCAGTGAGCGAGATCTCGTGGCAGCATATCCGGCACCCACAGGATGTCCTGCGTGAGGGCGACACGATCAAAGTGGTGGTGCTGTCGGCGGACCCGGTGCAGAAGCGGATGTCGTTCAGCCTGAAACAGGCGGGCGGCGATCCGTGGACGGGCGCGGAAGACCGCTACATGAGGGACACGGTGGTGACGGGCAAGGTGACGCGAGTGGCGGAATTCGGCGCGTTTATCGAGTTGGAGCCGGGGCTGGAGGGTCTGGTGCATATATCGGAGTTGGCGCGGGAGCGGGTGCGAAGCGCGGCGGATGTGGTGAAGCCCGGGCAGGAAGTGCGAGTCCGAATCCTCGAGGTGGACATAGGCAAGCGTCGCATGAGCCTGTCGATCAGACGGGCGGAGGAGACGCTGATGGCGACTCCGCAGACTGCTGCTGCGTCGCCGCCTGCCGGGCCGGCCAAGAAGAAGAAGCGCCCGCAGCTTCGAGGGGGATTGGATCTCTGAGGCGAGGCGCGGGTGTTTCGGAGGACGGGGGCGCCAGTGCGTGGGCGGATCACTTTGGGGGGCCTGCGGGGAGCACCAGGGTGAAGGTAGTGCCATTCCAGGGGGAGCTGACGACGGAGATACTTCCGCCGCTCTGTTGGACGATGCCATAGACGATGGACAGACCGAGGCCGGTGCCCTGCCCGGAGAACTGGCCGGACCTGGTGAACCGGGAGTTGGAGCCGAAGCAGGCCGAGCAGGTTCGCCTCAGCATCGAGCGGAGCCGGCCCTGTGGCCAAGGCCAGTGCCTGCATCAAGCGGTGAAGAGCTTAAACCTGTCCCACACCCTGCGTCCGCCAATCTGCCCGAAGAATCTGCCAGGAGAGGACGATTCTACAACAACATGATGTCATGTGAGTTGCAGAAACGTTGGATGGCCCCGTTTCTCCGCCCTAATCCCAACGGCGGCGGTTGTCAAAGATTCCCGACCCCTTTGAATTGTCCCTTTGAATTGTCTGAATTGTCCCCGGGGTTTGACAAGAGAAGGATAAATGGTCAAAGTAGGACATAAACTGTCAAAGGAAAAGTAGAAAAGAGCGATCACAGAATCCTGGCGGTGGGACCGTAGAAGATGAAAAGAGAAATCTCTGAAGCTGTGTGCGTAAGGGAACCCAGTATGAAACCACAGTTCAAATACTGGGCGCTATTTGACTTCGCGAATTCGCTGCTTTACACGAACCTTGTGCTGTACTTCCCGCAATGGCTCACCACTGACCTTCGCGTCAGTGACTTCTACTATAATCTACTGATGACACTCTCAACAGTGTTGCTCATTCTGACGGCACCGCTTTTGGGATTCTGGGCAGACAGGACAGGAGGAAGGGTTCGCTTTCTGAGGATCACGGCCTTCGCCATGATAATTTCCTCCCTTGCCATTCCTGTGTTCGGGCTCTACGCAAGATCCAACTTTCAGCTCGTTGTGATCATCATGCTCGCGTTCCTTATTGTGAACTTCGCGTATCAGCTTAATCTCCTTTTCTACGATTCACTTCTTGGCAGCGTTGCCGGTCGGGAACAATACGTTAAGGCATCTGGAATTGGCCTTGCGGCTGGCTGGTTGGGGGCAATCGTTGGCATCATCTTGGTCTACCCAATCGCAAACGGATCAATTCCAGGAATCCCGTCAGGACGGATTCCCGCGCTCATGCTCTCAAGCCTTCTCTTCTTGCTGGTCGGGTCTTTCGCTTTGCTGTTTCTGAAGGAGGCGGAATCGCCCCGATCGAATCCGGGTGACAGAGCGGCACTATCAAGCGTAATTCAGGATGTGAAAGGGATATTCCGCAAGCCCTTATTGCTCCTCTTTCTGATCGCCTACTGGCTGTATTCGGACGCCATTCTCACCATTCAGGAGAACCTGACCATCTTTCTTGAGAAGGTCTACGCACTGCCAGACTCGGGCAAGGCGCTTGTAGCGATCGCGATCATTGTTGCCGGGATTGTCGGGGCGCTTGGCTGTGCGTTTCTAATCAAGAGGGATAGGGCCACTTCCTATTTGGTGTTCGCTGTTGGGTGCGGGTCAGTGTTGCTATTCGTCCTCTCAACGATACACAGCTTCGTGTCCTTCTTTGTCCTCATCTCTCTCCTGTTCTTGGTATTTGGGATCATCCTCGCTCTGTCCAGAGCGATATACACAGAGATTGTTCCCGCTGAGAAGAGAGCAGAGTTTTTCGGCTTCTTTTCCATCGCCGAAAAGTCGTCCTCAATCATTGGGCCTCTGCTTTGGGGAGGCATAATCTCCTTTGGGGGGCTGTCAGGATCTCTTGGATACCGGATTGCCATGGGCGCAATGGCGACGATCTTCTCGCTTTCACTGATTCCGTTGGTTATCCTCAGAGGAAAGTACAGCCAGAAAGGCTAACGCATATGGGTTCCAAGCTCCTGATGATTGCCACATACGGCAGCCCCGCGTTCGCACTCCTTGCTCCTTTTTTCGCCCAACGTTTTCTCCGCATAGCAAAGGATAGCCCGTTAATAGGGGAAATCTACACTTGCATCAAGGCCCTTGATCGGCATAGAGCAACCCCTAACTCCACCGATGATATAGCTAACGTCGATTCTCCCGTCAAAGAGGGAGTAAAGTTTGAAATCTACTCTCACTACCTAGGCCTGACTGCTCAGATGATTGCAGGGCTTGTGATAGCTTTCATTGCAGTCTTTTTGCTGAACAACGATCATGCTGTGGCTTCCTACTGTGCTCGGGCAGTCTTACTACTGCTCGTCGTGATCGTGTTTATCGTGGTATTCATGGACGCGCATAGGTTCGCTCCGGCGAACCATTACCTGGCCGCACCCCCTGGTCTCTTTGTCCCGCCGTCCTGGAAGGCTCCAATTACCTGGGTACGACTGATTATATTCCTAATGGTAATCGGTCTAGGTATTGTTCTGTCCTGGCCGGAGACCAGAACATCTAATGAAACCCCAAACTCGCAACACACCGCAGTAACAGCACCGCAAAGCGCTGCGATAACAACACCTCACAATATTGCGACGACAACACCGTGATGAAGGGATTGAAACCATGGTAACAACACAAATGCCTTTGCCGGAACAAACCATCATCAGAGGGTCGAGAGGGGACCTTCTCAGGGATGCGTGGTCCTATTACGAAAGCTTCCTGGCGGCCTTGCCAGAGACCTTTGCTCGTGTTGCTCGGACCGTAATCACCCGGAGAGGGATCAGGGAACGATTCACAGCAGGACTGCATTTCCCCTCGTGGTTCGGCGAAGCGTTCATGGGGCAATCAGAGGAATATCTGCGCAGCCTGACGTTGGGCAACCTCTATCTATATCTGTACGTTGTCATTATGGACGATCAGATTGACGATCACCTCAACCAATCCCAGGGAGCGGCCATTGTCGCGGACCTGCATCTCGCGGAGTCCCTCAGAACGCTACAGGAACTGAGTGGAGATAAAGACTTCTTCTCAAATGAGTTTCAAATAATGCGGATGGCATGGTTTGAACATGACCGCGATCTTGTTGAGCAATACAAGACGCGGGGACACGAAACCCCTCCTGTAGAGAGTTATGCGAAAAGGTGCGCCATTCTGAAAGCCAGCGGGTTGGTGTTAGCATCGCGTGACCGCGATTCAGGGACATGGGCAATGCTGAGCAGGGCGTATGATTTAACCGCAATAGCCAATACCTTTGCCGATGACCTGACAGATTGGAAGGAAGACGTTCGGAGTGGCCACAGAACATACTTAGTCTCAATGGCCTTGAGCGAGAGCCGATCATGTCTGCATCATGACTTGTCGTCTCTCTCTGAGAAGGAGATGGCTTTGCGAATATACCGCTCCAGCGCCGTTGGGGAGTCTCTTGAGCATGCGTTGCGATTCATTGAGGAGGCCAAGTCCCTGTTTGAATCGTGCGGAGCCCACTCGTGGTTCGGTTTCGTAGCAGAAATGGAGTCAAACATAACGGACGTGATCGAGGGCTGGCAGGAAGTCAGGGACAGACCAGCAGAGGACATCTTCGAGTTTGATGGCAGCCTGAAAACGAAGTTCTGCGGCACGTAAGCGCAAGATAACCGTTCACGGGCAACGAGAGCCGCGGAAATTCAAAGGGGAAATTCAAAGGGCTCGGGAGTCTTTGATTGGGTGGATGCGCTGCCGGCCGCGAGGGCGCAGCGTCGATTCCAAGCCTCGTAACGGGGACATCCAACATCATTGCATCTTCGTTTCAGCCAACGTATTATATCGACAGCAGGAAAATGGGACAGGATTCGATCAGCCAGGGGAGACACGGGCAGAAAAGGGGTCCGGGACAGAAAAGGGAGGGGTCGGCAGTCATTTCCCCGACGCCACGCCGGCAAGACATCTACCCCCATCCCCGCCCCGCGCCAGATGATGCTGGGGGGTCGGAAAAGGCCTCGCGCGGTCGGAAAAGGCGTCGGCGGTCATTGTCACCGAGCGGCCCCCGCGGCGTCCCGCGGCCTGCTCCCTAAACCCTTCTGGCCCCTCCCGCCCATCTCGCCCACCCCGCCACCCCCAATCCCGGCTTCTCCTCCCCTTCGTGCCCCCCCCCAAAAAAATCGCATTTTTCGGCCAACATCCACTCGCCGGCGACGAATACCTCATGGATAGCGGCTCGGCCGCCCCTCCTTCTTTTGTTCGGAGGAGACGTTCTTTGACAATTGCATAACGCCTCATCCGCGATATCGCCACAACCTCGATATCCGTCATGCCCCTTCATCGCTTCCTCTTCCCGCTTCGACATGCATTCGGCAATCGGCACTCGGCAATCCGCATCCAACTCATTTCGGGCTCAAAACAGGGTCATTTGGGGGTCGTTTTGGGGTCATTTGGGGGTCGTTTTGGGGTCATTTTGGGGTCATTTTGGGGTCGGTTTAGGGTCGGTTTTTACACACCGCAAAAACACGAAGTCCAGGCCCGGCCACCACTTCCGCCGCCAACACCCCGAAAAATCGTCTTTTGGCCCGCCCCAACCCCCAAATCACGATCCGCCAGAACACCCTGACGAACGTGCCTTTGCTCAAAGCTCGGCCAGGTGCGGAGTAATGAATCGCCCCCCGCGGGCCCGAAACAGCTTCTCGCGGCCGACGATCTCCTCCGCGTGGTTCCACGCCAGAAGCAGCAGCACGTCCGGCTTCTCCTCCTCCAGCGCCTTCGGAGCCAGGATGACCTGGTGCGTGCCCGGAACCAGGAAGCCCTGCTTCGCCGGAGTCGAGTCGATCACCGCCGTAAGAAGATCCGTGCCGATGGCGCAGTAGTTCAAAGCCACCGTCCCCTTCGCCGGCGCGCCGTAGCCCATGACCTTCTTCCCCGATGCGCGAAGTGCCCCCAGCTTGTCACGCAGACCCGTACGCCATGTCTCCATTTTGGCGGCCATCGCGTCAAAAGCCACGCGCGTGTTGATGCCTTGTTGGATCTCGGCGGCGATGAGCTGGCTGACGGCCGTCGAGCAGCCCGTTCCATGAACGACGGTTCCGCGGATCGTGCCGCCATGTACGGGGAACAGATCGATTTTCTCCAGGCGCAGCTCGTGCCTGGAAAACAACCGCGCCAGCGGGTGGACAGCGAAGTACGACAGATGCTCGTGGTAGATCGTGTCGTATTCCCCGCGATCCAGCAGATCCTGAAGGTAGGGAACCTCGAAAACGAAGGCCCCGGACGGGGCCAGGAGCACCTTCACGCCGCGGCAAACGTCGTCCAGGTCGTCGATGTGCCCCAGAACGTTGCAGGCGACAATCAGGTCGGCCCGGCCGGCAACACGCGCGATCTCCCGCCCGAGCGTCTCGGAGAAAAACTCGGAGATGGTTGGCACGCCGCGCGCCGCGGCCATGACGGCGATGTTGCGTGCGGGGTCGACCCCAAGGACGCGCACGTCGCGCCGCTGAATCGACGAAAGGCCCGTGCCGTCGTTCGAGCCTATCTCCACGACGAGCCCGCCGGGCGGGACAAACTCGTCAGAAGCTTCGCTCATGAGGCGCGAAAAATGGTCAGCCATCCGCCGGGAACTGGAGGTGAAGAACAGATACGAGCGGAACAGCAGTTCAGGAGGCACGACGTGGCCGAGCTGCGCCATGCCGCATTGCTGGCACAGGCGAAGCGACAGGGGAAAACGAGGCTCCGGCTGAGTCAGCTCAGAGGGACGGATGAACGCGTTGGCGGGGGGCATCTCGCCGAGCGAGATGACCTCCGTGAGCGGCGTAGAGCCGCAGGCGCGGCACGTCTTCCGTTCCCAGTTGTCGCTGGACCGTTCGGCACACGAGGCAGCCAGGGCGGTGTAGTCCCGGCGGACCCAATCGGCCAGGGCCTGCTGCGGCAACGCGGGCAATGTGAAAGGTCCGGCCGACAGTGTTTGAGGCTCAGGCATGTTCGTGTTCCCAAAACGAGGTCCCCTCACACGCGAATGGCGACGATGCCTCCGATGGTGCTGGTTCTGCCGGCGAGATACTCGGCGTGGAAGCTGTACATGGGCTTGACCTCGGCCCACAATCGATGGCCGCCCTCGTTGTCCATGTCCAGGGGCACCACGGGGTCCACGCCGTCCCACGCGATCAGCCCGCCCTTGCGGACCCGGTTGCGATAGTGCCGGAAGTCGGCGCGGAGTTTGGGGTAGGACCGCAGGCCGTGCATGAAGAGGAAGTCGATCTTCTTGCCATTGCACGACTCATCAACTGCCCTGGCGAGTTCCTCGTGATCTTTCGGCGACGGGATGCAGCGGATGGCCTGCTTGGGGCGAGCCATCGCCTGGAGGAAGGGGATCTTGTCGGCGGGGTAGGGCTTGCCGGGGAGAGCGGCGGCGATCAGCGTGGCCTGGGGAGATGCGACGCGCGTCCAGAGGAAGAGGGTTCCGCCGTCGCCGGTGCCCAGATCGACAACGAGGCCGGGCTTCCACTGCATGACGCGTTGCAGGAGGCGCGCCAGGTCCGTGGGATGGTTGGGCGGGCCGAGGCGGCTCACAGGAGCAGGCGCGCGGAAGCTCTGGGTTGCGGCGACCCAGTCGGCCGGTGTTCTCGGACGGGTGCTTGCCGAGAGCCGGCGGACCAGCGCCAGGGCCATCTCCTTCGGGTCTTCGGGCAAGGGTTCGTCGGTCGCGGGCGGAGGTGCAGTGACGACGGTGGGAGCGGCCGGCTCGGGCAGGGGGCGCAGGTTGGAGGAGGAGCCAGAGTCACTGTCGCGCAGCTCCTCGTCGGGTTCGGCGGAGGCGGCGGTCGCGAGTGTGCCAGGTCGGACGAGCAGATCAGCGCGAATGCTGGGCGATCGGGGTTTGGCGGCGACGCGCTGGAAGAAATCATGGAGTCGCGGCATGGCGACCTTAAGGGAGTACTTCTCCTCGACGGCACGTCGGGCGGCTTGTGCAAGGTGTTGGAAGGCGGGGGGGTCTTTGAGGACTTCGACGGCTTGGCGGGCGAGGCCTTCGTACTCGAAGAAATCGCAGAGGAGGCCGTTCTGGCCGGGGACGATGTACTCGCGGGTGCAGACCTGGTCGGACGCGAGGACGACGGCGCCGCAGGCCATCGCGTCGACCATGGACCAGGAGGCGATGAACGGCTGGGTGAGGTAAATGTGCAGGTCGCTGATGGAGAGGATGTCGGCCAGGGTTTCCTGGGGGACGTAGCCGGTGAAGCGGAACTTGGACAGGTCGTAGTTGTCCTGGCCGAGGACGTAGTGGCGGAAGGACTTGGTCTTGAAGTACTCCTGGTCGGGGCCGTAGTGGATGTTGTCGCTGCCGACGACAACGAAGATGACATTGGGGAACTGCTCGTAGATGAGTTTGGCGGCCTTCATGAAGATATCGAAGCCGCGCATGAGTTCGAAGCCACGGGCGACGTAGGTGACGATGCGGCAGTTGGGGTCGACGGGCGGGCCTTTGCCGATCTGCCGGGCGGGGTTGTCTTTGCGGTGATAGACGTCGGTGTCGATGCCGTCGAAGATGGCTTCGATCTTATCGTGGTAGGGTTTAGGGAAGAGGTTTTTCTGGTAGTGGGTGGGGACCCAGCCTCGGTCGCAGCTTTCCAGGTCCAGGAGGATCATGGCGTTCTTGGTTGTGAGGCGGAGGAGGCTGAGTTCGCGCACGGGCAGCTCGGGGCGGAAGCCGAGATCGCCGCCGAGGGTGTGGTAGAAGAGTTCGAGGAAGTTGATGATGGGCGCATCGTAGAGGTAGGGGAGGAAGAGAGACGAGCCGAAGCCTGTGTGGGCGACGACGAGATCGGGCCGGATGTCGGGTCTGGCTTTGAGGGCTTCGTAGACGCCATGGGTTTGCCCGACGGCGTTTTCGAAGTTACGAGTGCAGGGGTGGTTGGCCGAGGTTGCGCCGCCGCGGGCGCGGTAGACGACTTTTTCGACGCCGGGCAGGGCGCCTTCCTGGCGTTCGGTGACGAAGGTGCATTGGCATCCATAGTCATGGACGAGTCGTGGTGCGATGTACCGAAACTGCGCCGGGAAGTTCTGGTGAACGAAGAGTATGTGCATATGTACAGGTACAGCAGTGACAGGAGCCCGAACCTGACCCGCTCGGCCACCGAGGGCGGAAGTATACCCGGTTCCTGAGAGAAGTCGATGCGTCACCACGCGGCGTCGGCCTGGACGGCACGGCCATAGGCGATCAGAGCCTGGCGCCAGAGCCTGGGGGAGTAGCCGACGGTTTGAATGAAGGGCTGGATGTCAAGGACGCTGTAGGCGGTGCGTCGGGCCTGCTTTGGGCGGATGGCGAGCCAGTCGGCGGTGCTGACGGGAGCGAGGTCGGCGTGGAGGCGCGTTTCTTCGATGGTAGCGGCGGCGAGGTCGTACCACGTTGCCGAGCCTGAATTGGTCACGTGCCAGATTCCGTGGCAGGAGCGGTCGACGAGTTGGAGGATGGCGTCGGCGAGGTCCGGGGCGTAGGTGGGCGAGCCAACCTGGTCATTGACGACGCGGAGGGGCAGGCCGGCGCGTGCGCGTTCGATGATGGTGCGGGGGAAGCAGAGGCCATATTCGCCGAAAAGCCAGGCGGTGCGGAGGAGGAGCCAGTTGGTGGGCGGGGACTGGAGGAGCTGCTGTTCGCCGAGGAGTTTGGATCGGGCGTATGCGGAGAGCGGGCCGACGGGGTCTTCGGGGCGATAGGGGCGGCGGGACTGGCCGTCGAAGACGGCGTCGGTGCTGATGTGAACGAGGTAGGCGCCGCATTCGCGAGAGCACCTGGCGAGTGTTCCGACGGCGTAGCCGTTGACGGCGTTGGCCAGGTCCTGCTGGTTTTCGCAGAGATCGACCTTGGTGTGGGCGGCGCAGTTGAGCAGGAGAGTCGGCTTGCGCTGCCGGAAGAGGCGTTCGACCTGATCTGGCTGAGTGATGTCACAGTCGAGTATGTCGACGGCGTGGAAGGGGGTCGCCCTGGCGAGGAGTGCGCGGGCCAGGGCGCGGGCGAGCATGCCTTGGCCGCCGGTGATCACAACGGATCGGTAGTGGTCCATGTGGAGGGTCGAGTCAAGGTACGGGGGTCTGGAGGTGGGCTTTGATCTTTTCGAGTATCCGCAGGCTCATGTCCTTATCACCCCAGGTTCCGACGCGGATGGTGACTTTGCTGGACTGTTCGGTGAGCTGATTCACTTTGATCTTGACCTTCGTGTCGGTGGCGGTGTAGGCGACGAGTTGGCCATCGAGAGAGGAGCTTTGGGCGGTGGCCACCTTGATCTGGAGTTCCTGCATGGCCATTTTCGCGGCTTCGACGGTTCTGACGGGTGGTGCGTCGACGGAGGCGTCGAGGTCGCCGTCGAGGTACTTGACGATCGCGACGGCGCCGGCAGCGCCTGCGGCGAACAGACAACCGGTCTGGGTTGCCAGGAGGAAGGCCATGACGGCCACCGAGGTCACATAAGAGAGGATCTTCATGCCTGGGACTCCTTTCACTGTACACGATAGGATTATCGGCACAAGGACGGATTGATCAGCGGCGGCGGTGCGGGGGCGGTCGTGGTGGGCTGGAGGTGATTGTGGTGCCAGGGTTTGGGTTTTTGAGGCAACCGCCTTGCGTTGGGGTTGATTCTGCCCTAAACTGATGGGCTCAAGAGTCAGAAACGGATGAGGACATACGATGCCACGTGTTTGCTATTTCACCGGGAAAAAGACGACCTTCGGCAACCAGATTACGCACCGAGGGAAGGCTAAGTATCTGGGCGGCGTCGGCACGAAGGTGACGGGGGTCACGGCTCGCAAGTTCATGCCGAACATTCAGAAGGTTCGTGCGGTTGTCAACGGCACCATCGTGCGGATCAAGGTGAGTGCCAAGGCGATCCGGAACGGTCGGGTGGTCAAGCCGATGCGGCGGAACTACACGAAGCCTGAGGCTGCAGCGAAGGCGTGATGGTCTGAGAAAGCGAGTTGGATTTTCAAGCCCGCGGCTCTGCCGTGGGCTTTCTGTCATGTTGCGGGTCGCTTGAGAGGTTGGGGGGTTTGAAGTACAAGGCGGGCATGGCCAAGCCGAGGATATCGCTGGAAGAGGTTCGCCACGTGGCCAAGCTGGCGCGGCTGGCGTTGAGCGAGGAGCAGATGCGGCGGTTCACGCCGCAACTGGAGTCGATCCTGGAATATGTGGCGAAGATCGGGGAGGTGGACGTGAGCGGCGTGGAGGCGATGGCGCATGCGTTGCCGCTGCAGAATGTATTTCGGGAGGATGTGGCTGGGGAGAGCCTGCCGCTGGAGGAGGTGCTGAAGAACGCGTCGGCGACGGATGGGCCGTTTTTCAAGGTGCCGAAGATCATCGGGGGGGATGAGGAGTAAGGGGCCAGGGGTCAGGGGTCAGAAGCTGAGTTGGAGCGATATGGCGAGGTTTGACACGATAGCGGCGGCGAGAGAGGGGATAGCTGGGGGGGAGGTGTCGGCGACGGAGCTGGTGAAGGAGGCACTGGATCGCATAGCGAAGCTTGATCCTGGGATCGGGGCGTACAACAGCGTCTACGCGGATCGGGCGTTGGATCGGGCGAAGGATGTGGATGAGGGGAGGGTCGGCGGGGCGCTGGCTGGGGCGCCGATTGCGTTGAAGGACAACATCTGCACGACGTTCGGGACGACGACATGCTCGTCGAAGATGCTGAAGGACTTCCGCTCGCCCTATGATGCGACGGTGGTGAAGAGGCTGGAGGCGGCGGGGGCCATCATCGTGGGCAAGACAAACATGGATGAGTTCGCCATGGGCAGCTCGACCGAGAACAGCGCGTTTAAGACGACTCGGAATCCGTGGGACAGGGATCGCGTGCCTGGGGGATCGTCGGGTGGCTCTGCGGCGGCGGTGGCGGGGGGGATGTGCTGCGGGGCGATCGGGTCGGACACGGGGGGTTCGATCCGGCAG
>Ga0315288_10002607_pt1 | contig 23226 bp, 30 predicted proteins | sample YL17G11_20_MG_FD_203454 | JGI IMG/M metagenome (GOLD analysis project Ga0315288, IMG submission 203454) | Sediment microbial communities from Yellowstone Lake, YNP, Wyoming, USA - YL17G11_20 | ecosystem: Environmental > Aquatic > Freshwater > Lake > Sediment | place: USA: Wyoming | collected... | reverse complement strand
ACAACCTGCCCTCGGGCACCAAGATCCCTCTCGGTGACCCGCTGAAGTACAAGACGATCAACGACATCATCAACGACAGCAACCACAGCTACCCCTCGTATCCAGTCATCGGCGGCAATGGGTGGCGCGGGAACAAGAAGCCGCTCTGGATCTTCGCTTGGGACTACGACGTGGGCACTACCCTGCTCCATTCCAGTTACGGGATGGAGGTCAGGATCAGCCTGGAGCACGAGACGAAATGTGGCGGGACCAGCGCTACGGCGACCCTGTACTGCACGAGCGAGTCGGAGTTGTGATGGAGGTGGGGACTTGGAGAGGGATTGCAATACGTGTCTAGACAAGGTGGAGTGTGTGTTATGCAAGCGAAAACTCTGTCACATACATGAGCCCGAACCGAAGCTGGTCAAATTGGTCGAGGGGCACTACGTGACAAAAGACGGCACGATCTGTGTGCCATGTATGGAAGCGAAAACTAGATGACACCGCCAATCACCATCGCGCCGATCTTCGATCTTTGGAGCCTGATCCACTTCGGGTTCTGGGCCTTCATCTCCAGCTCCGTTGGTGGGATGTGGGAGCCTCCGCTCTGGGTTCATCTCCTCTACACCCTGATCGGAAGCTACGTCTGGGAGGGCATCGAGTACCCTCTCCAGAGGAAGTACCCAGCGAAGTGGGGCTACCGCATCGAAGGAAAACTGAACTCGTTCGTGGGTGATCCGATTTCGAACCTGCTTGGCGCTGCCTTCGGGTGGTTCGTGGTGGCCTACTACCGCAAGCACTTCTGGATCTGGAGGAAGAAGTGAGCCGTGGCAAGAAAACGACTCATCCGGCGAACCCTCTGGGAGTGCCCGTTCTACCATCGGTTGAGCCTGAAGAAGCCCCAACCCCGGACTGCGTGTCTGACCTGTGGGGCATCTGTCGAAGACCGGGGCTGGGTGTCACGGCCGGATTCTCTACCACCAACCGATGGTTCTCTCGCGCCATTCGGTTCATCACCCGAGGGCGTGTGAGCCATGCGTGGGTCGCCTTTCATGACGCGACGCTCGATGTACGGATGGTGATGCAGGCCGAGTGGTGGGGCTTCGAGCTGCGTCCCTGGACACGTTGGAGACGCGAGAACATCCTCGTCGCTGAGTTCCAGCTCCTGGTGCCGTCCGAGATGCAGCTGCGAGCTGTTCGCCGCATGCGTGACCACCTCGGCGAGAAGTACGACAAGATCGGCGCGCTCTGGGCAGGTATCTCTGGATGGCTCAAGCGCTGGTGGAACGCACGACTCACGCTGCGTCCGAGACGGACGCCGCACAAGCTCATGTGTGCCGAGGCTCAACTCGTGTGCCTGAAAGCTTCCGGCATCGAGGCTGTGGCCGATTGCTACGAAGAGACCATCGACCCGGAGACGTTGCTCGAGCGTCTAGAGACGAGCGAACAGGTCTTGAAAGTCTACCCGAGGTAACTCTATGGCTGAGTCCAAAAAACGTAAAACAGCGCCAACTCAAGAACTTTTCAAGCAAGTAATGCAAGCGCTTGAACGAATCGAAGAAAGAGTAGCCAGTATTGAAACACAACAAACACTGACCAACGCCGCCTGGCAACGTCAAGGAAAAGTAATCGAAGAGGTTAACAAACGGTGTATGGATAAACTCGGGATCAAGTGTCCGCTTCTGGACGAGGATGACGAAGATAATGGGTCTGATCAAGACCAGAAGGAGTAGACGTGTCTCCTCGTGAAGAAGAGAACACTCGTATTCTGATCCAGATTGCAGGCGACATAGGAGAAACAAGAGAGGGGATCGCCAACCTCAAGGAGAACGTCAACACTCTGACGGAAGACTTCAAGGATGTGAAGGACCAGCTAACCCAGACAGTGAAGCAGCCCGAGTGTACTCAACGCCATGTGGCTGTAGCACATAGCCTCGATGCCATGAAGAAGGATCTCATAGCAGAGATCAAAAGGGTACCAACCGGCGTAACTCATACAGCCCTAACACCTGATGTAATCCAGGCCTACCAGTCAGCACGGGGTAAGGGAGAACTCACAGGTCCGTTCGTGATCCCTCCGGCAATGCCGAATCAACCACTGACTGTGGAAGATGTTGAAAACGCCATCGAAGAGAAGAAAGAAGAGAAAGCTGAAAAGAAACGCAAGGCAGTGACATTCTGGTTGGCTACGATCTCTACCGGTGTGGCCCTTTTCAGCGGGTGTGCAGTTGGAATCTACAGGATGGTTACCTTCATGAATAAACTGGAGGAAACCATGTCAGTCAACACACAAGAAGTACGATCAGAAATCCAAAAAACGAAAAACAAAGTCATCTACGTTCACGTTAAACCTGATGGAAACATAATCGTTCCAACACCTCAAGATGAACGACCGCCATTACCGCCCAGAACATTCAAAAAAATAGTAGGGAAAAAAGGCATAAGCCGTTAGCGTAAAAGGGCACAACGATGAACTTTGATGGTTCTGTGTGGGTACCCACCGATAGTACCGAGCCCATCGAGGTTCAGCTCTTCGACTACTCCGGTATGCCCCTTCTCGGTAAGACAGACATCAAAATCCAAGTCCGTCGCATTCGTGATGATTACTACCTGGATTGGTCGGATGACACGCTCAAAATACCCACCAGCGTTGTTCAACTTCACCTGGCACTTCAAGAAGTCTCTGTTCTCTACAACCCTGGCCTGTACCGGCTCAACGACTGGCCTCACGTCAACGGATTGAATCTTGCGGCCATTTCCAACCATGGCGTCGACGATATTTACGATGTAACGATTGTCCAAGATGGTGGCCTCGACGCCTGTGGGTTGCCTGTGGGCTTCGAGCTAAAAGTCGGTGCCCTCGCAGACAAAATCCAGGGGCTACCCACCAATGTCGCTGATGCGGTCTGGGACGCCATGCAAGCCGACCACACCCTCGCTGGTTCCTTCGGCTTACTGCTCCAGCGCATCGTTGCACTTCAGAAAGAGAACTACTACATCGATAACATGACCTACAACACCCAGGGGCTCATGCTCACCGGACGCATTCGACTCTTCGCTACCAAGGCTGCTGCTGTTGCTGCAACCGCCGGAGGGTCGGGTGAAGGAGAGTTTGCAACCTACTCCTTCGATACGACATCCATCAGCGGTAAGCCAGAACGTGCTGCCACTGCCCGGTCTGTCCGTGACGCATGACCATCGCGCTCATCACCGATGGAATGCTCTATCCCATCATCACGCTCGAGGGGCTCCATGCCCCGCTTGACCCACAAGGGCACATCGACCCTTTACCGGTCACACCCTGCGACCCAGAGGGCATCCTGGAAGACGCGCCACCGGCCGTACCACGGATGATGCGCGCCGCCCGACCAGCGATTCCTGTGGTACCTTGCGGACCTACGGGTAGCGATCCTACAATTGATCCACCCAAAGTCCCATGCGGAGGCGAGGGAAGCGGAACACCTGGTAGTGGTTCACCGTCTACGCCACGTTGCCCAAGAGGCCGGAAACAATGAGTATTCGGTTAACATGGCTGCCCAATACCGAGCCCGACATCGCGGCCTACGATTGGCAACGTGCGCCCGATGCCGGTGACACTCCCGGTACCTTCGTTGACCTGGTAACCATCGCACACGATCTACTGGGACCAAACTACGATCCCATCTCACAGCGTTTCTTCTACGAGGACGCCACGGGGACCCTCACTGACTGGTACCGTATTCGCGCAAAGGACAGTGAGGACAACAGCAGCGGTTGGTCCAACTATTTCCGTCCATCGGAATCAACGACACCACCGCCGTTCCCCAACACGGTTTATCTCAACGAAGCCTACGAGTACCCTCCGGGCATCGACCAACGGTACATCGATACACATTCCGTCCCTGTAGCCAGCGCTCAGGTCCGCGTGTACAAGAAGGTCGACTACGACTTGCAAAACTTCGCTGCTGCTATCGGTACCACAACTACGGACGTGGACGGGAACTGGCAGAATCCCATCGTCGTTGAGGCAGGCTTCACGTACGTCATTCACTACTTCAAACCCGGTGTCATAGGTCCCGATACGAAAGAGATCGTGGTACCGTAGGAGACCGCCATGTCCGAACAACAGTACACCAGCACAAATCAAATCGAAGTCGACATGATCACCAAAACCATCGAACAGCGTATTGCTGCTGGTTCACAATTCGATGGCGCACTCCCGTCCCTCTCGACGCTTGGCGCCGGGGAACGAGACTTCGTGCCCTTCTTCGACCTGGCAGATGGGGTCTTCCGAATGAAGAACCCAGGGCCTCTCACCGCATCTGGAACGGTTGCTGAAGGTGACCACGGGGGACTCTGGGTTCTCCCCCATGCACAACCGATCTGGATGATGCAGTTCCTCGCTGACCTGGGTACGTCACAAGTGTGGACTCTACAGATCGTATTGAAGGACGGCGGCACAGTCACCGTTGCAACAGCCACTGGCCGCTACGTTGCAGTCGCCTTCTCCCCACGTTTCGTTCTCAACCCACACGAAAAGTTGAAGCTCATCACTACCGCTGCAACCAACGCGATGTGGGCTCGAGCCTACGTACGTCTCGAGCAGGCAGGTGTGTAACTCATGAGCGTCACCGGAACGCCAGCAACTCCCTACAAGATCACCACGGATGAGATCCGGATGTTCCTGCGTGACTACGCACTCGGACATCTTCCCGGTGGTCAAGGCAACATCTTGCTAGACACGATTCAGTTCACCGAAGAAGAACTGAATTTCGCGCTCAAGATGACGGTCTCGGCGTTCAACGTGATCACTCCGATCTCGTCGTTCAAGGCGGAGAACTTCCCCAACGAATATCTCTTGCTTCTTGGTGTGTGTCGTTTCTTGATGATGAGCGAAAGCTTCCATCAATTGCGTAACCAAGTCGCCGCACAAGACGGCGATATCGCACCGAGCGGTATCTACGAAAAATCGCAAGCCTACTTGGCTCTAGCGCAAGCCCTTCAAGCTGAGTATCAAGAACTGGGCCGTGCTCTGAAAAACCAGCTCAATATGGAAGGCGCGTACGGTTTCCTCGGCTCGGGCTACAAGAACGTATCCCGACACAGGTACGGACCATGAGCCGTTTCTATCGAGCTGGACAACATGCTGCATTACAGCACATGAAGCTTAGCGGTGAACGTGTGACTGTAACGGACAAACAAACATATCAACACAATCCAGAACCCGGAATTTTCACAAGTGATGCGATTGGCGTAACGGGCAGTGTTGGTAATACCTGGGATAAGCACGACCATCGATTCCAGGTCGCTAACCGGTCACCTGCCGATCTCACCAGCTCAATGACAGGCGGGGACGGCTAATGGAGTCTCGCTTCTACATGGCTGGCATTGACGCAGCACTGACAAAGCTCGGCATCGACTTCATGGCTGATGGTTTCGGCAATGACTCCCGTGCTGGTCTCTTTGTCGGAGATACCGGTGGGCATCAAGAGGCTATTGAAGAAAATGATCCTCGTCCCAAGCGAATGCATCCTTCCACTCTATCAAATGCACCACGAACAACCGGCAGCCCAAGCGAAACCGTCTCCCGTGCCTTTGATTCTCACGACGCCATCGTACCCAAAGACCTGGGACGACCCCACACGGAGTACCTCGGTTAATGGCGCTCGGAATTCGATTCACGAAGGTTACGCCGCTCTACCCCACACGGATATTCCTGCAATGGGATCTCATTGACCCTACGGAAAGTGGGTCGTACACATTTACGATTGAACGATGTGGCTCGGTTGACGGCCCTTGGGAACTATTGAAGGCCGGTGCACAAAACAACTACAACTACATCGACGATCTCCAGCTTCAACCCCTGTTACCTGCTGATGGAAAAGCCAACCTTTTCTCACTCCAACGGCAGATCTATTACCGTGTAACGGTCATCCCGCCGTCAGGTTGTGAGAATGGCGCTCGTACGGAGTCTCACGGAATCGAGAACGAGATTCACCCGGTCGCCGCAGGGCTACGACGTCGCTTGCGCTACGACGAAAACATCCTCTTCAAACGCATCAACGGTGTGCGCCTAGCGTTACTCAAACGGCGACACTGGGGTGAACGTTGCCCAGACTGCTACGACCCAGTAACCCGCAGCATCACCAAAGAGCATTGTACGACATGCTGGGGAACTGGTTTTGTCGATGGTTACTGGAACCCTGTGGTCGTATTCGGACGCATCAATACGCCTTTCAACACCAGTGCCCAAACCAGTGAACGCGACAAAGTTGAAGCAGTACCGCAACTCATCACGTTGTTGGACGTACCCGCACTGCAAGATAACGACCTCATCGTAGAGATCGACACCAACGAGCGCCACATCGTACGCAAACAATCGACAACAGAATTACGTCGTAAAGCTGTGCACCAACAGGTCACCACGTCCATCATTGAACGGGGTGCTATTGAGTACAAGATTCCAGTCGACGTGCGGCTGATTCCGCCGCTACTGTGAACCATGGATAGGAAAATTCCTCTTCGCGTCACGTCGACTCGGCCGGGTCATGCCGAACAACCCAAACTCGTGGTCGATGGATCGCCCCTTGCGCTCATCGGCATCTTTCTGGTCATATTGCGTGAGCGCTTCTCATCCGGCAATGGGCCGGAGGAGTTCATCTGGAATAACGACCCCAATCAAGCCACACTCATCATCGAGTCCGGTTTCGAAGACCCCAGCATCCGCGACAAGAAGCCCGCTATCTTCGTCGACAAAGACGAGAGTGTTTACGCCAAGCTCATAATCGGTGATCGTGCTGGCCACCGCTTCACTGATGCTAAAGACTGGCAATGGTGTTTGGCGACGGTCCCGATCATCGTCGATTGTGTCGCATCTAAAAAAGGCGAAAGCGCGATCATTGGGGACATCGCACAGTGGTCACTGTACGCCGCATCTGACGCCATTCAAGCCACCTTTGGCTTCCACGACTTCACCACGCCACGCCTCGGACGCACCGTACCGTGGGAAGCAGACCGCGAGGCTTGGACCACACCTGTTTCTTTCCAAGTTCAGTACAACGTCATGTGGTCCACCGTTCCCATTGCACCGCTTCTTCAAGAGATCGCACTACGTATCTCCCACGCGGGTAAGACACCATCCGAGTACTTCTTTGAGGTTGTGGCGCGTAAGCGTGAGGCCCCCTAAAGCCGCAATGCAACTTGTGAAATCCGTAACCCCCACCTATAATTCGGGCTGAATTCATACTGCTTCAGTCGCAGGAGACCAAGCTATGGCCAGACCTGTTGTTCTTATTTACCAGGAGTTTGCGACAACCACCGTCACACCGGATGTCCCCGAGCTGAACTGTATCGTGGTGGGTCCGTGCTACTGGGTCATGGACTACCTCGACAACAAAGCGGACATCAAGGCTGCGTCGGATTACGGAACCAAGGAGGCCAACAACACCTACGTTGCCCCTGCCGCCGGTACAGACGCCATCACCATCGCGGACCCACCCGGTAACAAAACAGGTGCTCTCCTCGACGGAACCAGTGTGCAAGTCTACTTTGACGATGCCCGCGTACTCATGTCACAGGATGTGGGTACTCCAACAACCGGCGTACTGCTCACGGCCAACTCGAACAAGGTCGATGCCACAAGTGCAGCTGGTCTTGTTCTCGCCGACCTCAAAGCTGGTGACTACTTCATCGTCACCAATCCGGCCGGTGGTAACGACATCGTCAAGCGTGTCCTTTCCATCGACACCGTCAACAACTTCATCTACACCACGACCAACTTCACCGCTGGTGACGGCGTCACGAAGTACAAAGCACGCGTCGAACGCCAAGTCGAAGACGTACCCATCGCCGGCTCGTTCCTCGTAATCAGCGGAAACGAAATCATCGTCCAAGGCGGTGTCACCACCGTACTTACTGGCGAGACCTCGGCCCGCGTCGTGAACTACGCCAAAGTCTACGTCCAGTACCGGTCGCTACGACAAGACCTGCGTGCCGTAGGCGAAGTCTCGTCGTCAACCGAATTCACAACTGACCTTGGCAAAAACGACGCACGCAATCCTCTCGCAGGCGTCGTAGCCCTCGCCATGCTCAACACCACCACGCCCATTCAGTACTTTGGCGTGAAGAGCGACAACCAGGCAGGCCACACAGAAGCCATGGAAGTCATGCAGGGGCGTAAGGACATCTACGCCATCGTTCCCATCACTCTCAGCAGTTCGATCCTCGCCTCGTACAAGGCCGAACTGGAGGGTCTGGCTGATGTTGACAACGCTGATCTGACCGGCATCCCGCAGAAGTTCCGTGTGGTCCTTGGTGCTCTCGATCTCATCACCGAAAAAACCGTCAGCCCAACTTCAAGCTACTACAGTACCGGTTCGCAACTGACGGTGGACGGAGCTATCGCTGGTACACCCATCGCATCGGCCGATGGTATCAACGTCTTCGTCGACCCCGCACTCACTACCAGCACCGGCTTCCTGGCCAAGGGTGTTCGTGCCAATGACACGCTGGTCGTCATCAGCGACACCGCAGGAACCGTACGTACTGGTAGTTACACCGTCGCTGAAGTCTACGATGATCAGCGTCTACGCATCAGCGGCGTGTTTCCCGGTACAAACAAACTGTCCGGGAACGTGCAGTACTACATCATTCGCAGTTCGGGCACGCCCGTCACGAGCACCTCATTCACGGGTGGTACAACAACCGCAGCCTCGAACAAGATCACGGGCACCGGCATTACCGGTGTAGCCGGGCACGTTGGAAAGATCGCCCGCATCACGGCATCCTCCGTCCCTGGTGACATCCGAGACTGGCTCATCACAGCCCTGGCGGGCGCGGGACCACCTGCGGAATGGACCATTGCACCGACCAGCACCATTGGTACGGGAACGGGCGTGGCTGGTTCTCTCGTCGCTCCACTCATGGCGGTCACGGTCGCACGACAAGCCACCACACGGCGTTGCTTCCGTTACTTCCGGGACAACAACGCTACGTTCATCACAGATCTGGTGATCGCGGCTGACTACCTCGATCTGCCGAACCCCCTCAGTGGTACGAGCTTCACAAGCTACTACCGCCACACCATCGCCTACATCCCCAGCGAAAATACGTTGGTGATGGCAGCCAACACCGACCTGAACGCTACAAACCCCGAACTGGGTGACACCGCAACACTCAAGTCCCGTGTGGACCGCACGCTCAACAAGTCCGATCAGGTCACCGAACTCGTGGCCATTGCGCAGAGCTTTGCCAGCCGCCGTGTCGTTCTTGTGTGGCCCGATGAAGTCACCGTCGCGGCACTTGTGGACGGTTCAAAGACCCGTGTCGTCGCTACCACCCCCGAAGCTGCTGACGCACAACCCGGCTACTACCTTGCTGGCGTTGTGGGTGGTATGACCTCCGGATTGCCGTCGCATCAGGGCTTCACCAACCTGGGCATCGCTGGCGTCAGCCAAATCGGACACTCTACACGCTACTTCAGTGATGCACAGCTCACCGAGCTGTCGGACGGTGGTTGGTTCGTCTTTGGACAAGAGACCACCAATTCTCTACCCTACAGCATCCACCAACTCACCACCGACCCCAGTACGCTAGAGTCGGGTGAGTACAGCGTCGTCAAGAATTTCGACTTCATCTCCGTCTTCTTCCAGGACATTTTGGAAGAGTTCCTAGGTATCTGGAACATCAACGATGAGACGATGGCCTTCCTCAAACAGGCACTCAATCAGGGCATCGATTTGCTGATGCTCCGAAAATACGCCAAGATCGGAGCCCCACTCAACAGCGCCGATATCACATCCGTCGCTGTCAGCGATGCCTCTGCCGACCGCATCGAAATCTACATGGAGGTCGGACTGCCCAAACCGTTGAACCGAATCGGTCTGCACCTCATCAGCGTGTAGCCCTTGTTTTGGAGAGGCCAATCACCCAAGATCTCTACAGATGACGGACCTCCAGAACATGGGCGCACAGCGCGCCCTGACCGACCTCGGCCTTGAAAAGGACGCCTTCTGGGGTGCGCTCGGAAGTGCTGCGCGCTTCCTTGCCAAACCTCTCACAGGCCTTGCAGCGCGTGCAGGGGGGATGTTCACACGCGGCGTAGCTGCCGCAGGTGCTTCCCCTGGCACCATGTCTTTCATGCAAAATGTTGGACGTGGTGCTGCACGTGACGCGGGCATGTTCGGCCTCCTTGGTGGCGGTATTGGTGCCGCCACCGCTGAACCTGGGGAGCGTGGAGAAGGTTTCCTCCGAGGTGCTGCTAGCGGTATGTTGGGCGGTGCTGCTTGGCGAATGGGTGGCAACCTTGCACGACAAGGACTCTTCCACGGAATGGGTCGACAAAATTACATGGGCCTACGCCGAGCAGGGCAACCTGGTTGGTTTAGTAGTCCCAAAGCCTTCGGCTCCAAAGTAGTAACCGGTGGATTGCCCTTCGCAGGAGCTATGGGCGCCAGCATGGCCATGCCCACGTTCGATAAGGAACCCAACGCGCCACAGACCTGGGGCGGCGCAGCACAGCAACAAGTTGCGAATTACGACCAACCCCAGTACGCTGGATATATGCCCTCTGGGCTTGGTAGTTAATAAGGAGCTACGTCATGAAAACCGGTATCACTCGCGGGATTGCAACCTGGAAATTCCAGGACAACTACGTCGAGCGGTATATGGACAACGCTGCCTACACTGCAGCGCATCCTGATGACACGCTTGTCGTAGCAGGGCCTCCGCGTACACCAGATTCCGGCGGAGCCCAGTCCATCGAATCGAAGTTGCTCGCCATCGGTCACCTTCAGACCGTGCAGTTCACTCAGCAGAAGCCCACACAGCCTGTGATGGCTATCGGCTCGGGCCGTACCTTCTTCGTTTCGGGGAAGGCGCAAGGGCAATGCACACTCGGCCGCCTGTTCGTCAATGGTCGAAATCTCCTGCGGGTGCTCTACCACAACGCACGCTCCGCTGACCTCGACGTCAGCCTGATGGATGACCGTCCAGCACGGAAGAAGGAAGAGATCTTCTACGTCAACCTCGACTCCGAACTGTACCTCATCCCGTTCGGGCTCGGAACACTCTTCCGTGACAAGGTGCACGATGTGGTCGGTGGGTTCTACGCCGAACTGTCCATGATCACCAGTTGGGCCATCGGCTTCAACGCCGGCCAGAACATGATCATGGAGCAGGTCACCATCGTCTTCGACCGCCTGCTCCCCTTCTTCGAGGACAGCGTCACTCGGAAAGAGTACAAGATCACCGAAAAGACGCTCGACACGATCATGGGCTTCACGGATAGCACCATCACAGATGCCCAGGCCAAGACCGGCAACATCGGAGCCTCGACCACGAAGTGACCTTGTGATCGTGCCTCTTGCGGCACTATCCTAAACAGTAGAGGATAGTGCATGCGTCAATCCGACTTCTTCCAGCGACAACGTGACCTCCCCAGCGACCCTGTTCTGGACCGCTCTCGCAATGTGGGTTCCCCCATTGACGACCAACGGGGCAACCAACCCATGCAGTCCAATTACACGGGCGAACGGGGTTGGATTACAGAGGTGTTTTCCGATACCCAAACGTACACCGTACGTGGAGATCGTAGCGGCGAAATGCGCGGTGTTATGCGCATCACGCAAAGTCCCAGCGATAAGCGGACCCTACCCATCGGAACCTGCGTAGCTGTCACGAAAGAGTTCGGACAAAACGCAATCATCGGTATCCTCCCCTTTACCGGCGATGTAAGCGATAACGATACAACATTCACACTCACTGGGGACACCAGTAGTGGTGGCGGTGACCCACTATCCAGCGAACGAGGGAACGGAAACTACCGTACACCCAAGACCCCTCGAGACATGATCCCTGGCGATGAAGCTACCGTCGGTCCCGAAGGCAACGCCATCGCAGTATTAACCGGTGGTGTCAATACGATGAAGTCTGGCCTAGCCCAGGTCCAAACACACATGTTGAACGACCTGGTCCAGATCATCTGTCGCAACTTCCGCATGCACAGCGACATGGGTACTTCTGAGATCTCAAACAACGGTGGAGCCCTCAACTACCGTTTCAGAGGTGGCGCAAACCAAACGGCAGAAGCCGGAACTGACCAAGAAAAATGGACTATCCGGCTGGATATTGGCGCTGTAGGTGACCTATTCAAACTCGAACTCACTCGACCTGACGGCAACACCATCTTCAAATTCTACGTCAACAGCGACGGTAAAGTCGAAATGTTCGGTGCCCAAGGTATCGATCTCATGGGCGGTGATCAACACACGCAAAAACACCTCAAAGACCGAGAGACCGTCGTCAAGGGTGCTGATACGCAAACAGTTGGTGGTGATCAAACCAAGAAGATTCGTGGAAAGAAAGATGAAACAGTCTCAAGCAACGCTACACAGACTGTTGGCAATGACCGCACCATCAGTGTAGTTCGTCACGAGACCAAGACGGTCGGCGGTAAACAAGAAGAGAAGATCGTGGGAGGCAACGCTGCGTTAGCAAAACCAGGGGATATTGCCCGTGAAACCACGATCAATAACGGAAGCTGGAAAGTAGATATCGGTAGTCCCCTCGCCGGTGCGTCACCGACCGCGCTTGCTGGGTTCAAGCTCAGCACATTCACCGGAGACATTTCCCATAAAATCACCGTGAAGGGTGATTACACAGTATCCACACTCCTTGGAAAGGTAGACCTAAGTTCTTTGGCTGGACCTGTAGCATTGAAAACAGCCGTCGGTACCGCCAATGTTGATGGTACATCCGTCAACCTAGGCCCACTGCCAGCCAGTTTTGCGAATCCAGTCCTTAAAGGAACCATCCACAACATTGGACTCAGCGCATTTCTATCAACCGAAATCGGCGCAATGTCGCCACACATTGCGACCATCGCCCCTTTGCTCGCCGTCCTGGCACCACCGCTCGGAATGATCTTCTGGTACGTGAGCCCCATCATCAGCAATCTCTTCTTCACGTTCGTAAGCACCGACCTAGCCATGCTCAGCGCTTGGCTGGCTGCCAAATCCGCCCTGCTCGCGGCACTGCCTGGGATGCTCTCGACCGTGGTGTTTACCGCGTAACGCTCATCTCCCAATAAAAAGAAAGCCAGGCCGCGAACGACCTGGCTCTCCCGGCCCATGGCTAATCGCCAAGAACCTTTTGCCCACGCGGGGCACTCGGCCTGGTTCCACATCCCCGGACCATGTTTGGAACCAGAGCCGTGATGCCGTACCAAAAGTAACGGCACCCTCCGGGGCTGGGCGACTCACGGAGAATCCGAAGATTGACCGGGAGCCTTCACAAGGTCGGACCCAGTTGCTCCGACAACTTATCATGCGCGATGATCAAACATGTCGTCAACGACCTTGTGATACCCGATAGTTTCACCTATAATTTCGGCTGAATCCTGGAGGATTACTATGCCGAAACTGCAAATTACGAACGTCGGGCTCGCCACATTCATCATCAAGGATTTCGAAGGCTACACCTCCTTCGTGATGGAAGTAGCAGCGAGTCAGACCGAAACCAAAGACATCTCCGAAGACGTGCTGCAGCGTATCGCAGGGCAGCTCCGGTCCATGGAGACGCCCATCAAGACCGCTGATGGTCTGACCGTCCTCGCCGCCATTCGCTGGGCTGTCCTTGCCAGCGATGACATCGATGACCGAGCCATGCAAGAAGGTCTGGCAGGGCTCCCTAGCCTGAACGAGCTTCAAGCTGCAAGCTACGACAACAGCGCAGGTGGCACCGATGTGGTCGCTACTGGAACAGGGCTCCTGGGCAACCAGGTGGCCGCCACTGGGTCGATCTCCAACGCGGCTGGTACCGCGAAGGTCAACCTGGCTGCAACGCTCCCTGGCGCTCCCAGCAATGTCATCACCCTCGCCATCGCAACACCCGCAGGCGGTGGAACCGTCGTCGCCGTCGTAGGCAATGCCATCACAGTGACCCCGATAGCTGGTGGCGACACTACCGCCAACATCGTGGCAGCCATCAACGCCGACGCCAACGCCAAGCTCCTGGTGCAAGCCACACTGGGCACTGCTGGGAGCTTCACCGCCGCTGTGGCCGCTGTGAAGCTGGCCGGCGGCATCGGACCGGGCGTCAGCCTGGCACTCAACGGAACAGCCTGCGTACTGACCGAAGTTCTGGATGCGCAGCTCACCTTCAACATCCCCACGGGGATTTCGGCGGCGAGCCGCATCGTTCCGCTCGAGTTCCGAAATGGTCCGCACGTCACTCGATTGTCGGTGCCCGTCGTAGCATAACGGTGCGCACATTGTGGCGTCAAATACGGTTACTCGAGATCTATACAAACTAGGTGCACACCACGCCCTAGCAGACCTCGGTACGCGTATACTCGAGACGCTACACCTTCGCAAACCCGAAGAAGACCACACCGCCCGTAATCTACTTATGGGTGGTGCTGCTGCAACACCTTTTCTGGGACTCATCAATCAACGTCGAACAAACAATCCTCTGTTGAATAAAAGTCTTGCGCGTACACCAGAAGAGATAGCAGCACTTGCGCAAACTGGTGATGTACTTCTCACCGGTTACCCCAACAAGCCCCTTCGATCTTTACTCATGGGTTCTCCGTTTATCCACGCAGAACCCATCATTGGAACACGAAACGGTAAGGGCATAGGTATCTCCGCAAGCCACCTCAAAGGGCAAGCGGGTAACACACAACAGTTACAGAATATCATCCCCACACTAAACACCCGATTCAAAGAGTTTGGGCCAACAAGTGTAGCACTCCTCCGACCTAAAAAAAGAATGACTGCCGCGCAACGACAAGCCTTCCGTAATGCTGGACTGGATGTCGGACAACAACCATATTCGGGATCTCGTGCTATCCGTTCACACCTTCACAACTGGTTCATGCCCAATATTTCGGCTCTGGAAAGCACACCCAACTGTATTGGAAACAGCTGTACAACCGGTACAGCGCAAACTTTCCAAAAAGCAACTGGGCAAGAACTCATAGCAGGTCGATCCCCGAAAAACATCGTTGCCGATGACTTCTTGCGCTCTGGCGCCTTTGACCCGATTGCGACTACTGCCGGGGCTACCAAATTTTCACCACGACTTAGTCGTCTAGCTAACCTAGGCGTACGCGGCGCCTTAGGCGCAGGACTCGCCGCTAGTATTTACGGTGTATCGGAAGATCCCGCACTTGCAGCGGTACCCATGGGCGCAATGGTTGCCCCCGCATTAACGCGAGCCACATTGGGTTACAATGCAGCTAGACCTTGGACGCAGCTCCTTACGCAGGGACCAAAACGAGCTGCTCGATTTCGCAATATCCTTGGCCGAACACTTCCCCTGACAATCGCAGGCGGTCTGGGTGCATACTTAGCCGCGCGGCAACTGCGACAAAAGCTGACTGAAGGCTAACATGGCCCAGCCGTGGTATATCCGAGGGAAGAACCGAGTTCTTGAAACACTCGGTTTACAACAACCAGACAAACCCGCGTGGCAACACGCCATAGCGCCAGCACTTGGGCTCGGCGCTACCGCTGGGCTCTACGCACTCCTCCGCAAACAGCGCATCTCTCCCGACAAAATCTTGGGGGCTCTTCAGAGGTCCTCTAAAGGACGTATGGCCATCATCGCGTCCTCACAAAAAGGTGCAATACCTGGAACACACCCAGGCCTACCTGACTGGCTTTCACGGATCCTCATTAAAGCGACACGAGGGGCCGATGACGTTATTATGCATAAACCAACGCCAGAGGAATTGGCAACAATCCCTGAACGATGGGGAAAAATGATGTCCGGTTCCCGCGCTAAGGACCCACGTGTACGTAAAGTGCGCGGTGCAGTAATGAATTCGGCCAACCCCACCTACAGCCAATTTTATCAAGGCGATGCAGAGGTAGGGCGCGACATTCGAAGAATACACCGTCTCCGAGACAAATTACGAGAAGCAGAGTTACTACACCGCTACATGCCCGGTGTAGGTCCCAAACCCTATGGTACAATCGAAAAATACTTGCGCAGCGCTGTCAACGAACCTGTTGAAGCCCAACTGGCGAATCTACAAGCACAGCTACAAAAAGCACACCCACAGGGATACGTCGTCAAACCACGCCGCGCAGCTGCTACGGGCGACATCATCCATAACGAACACAACCTCATAGACCTCGCACGCGGCAGTAGTCAGAAAAGCAAATGGGTTCAGGACATGATCAAAAACCCAGAGGCATACGTTGTTCAAGAACGTATCCCCATCGCAACTGAAGCCCGTCTACCTCTCATCGGAAGTAACTATCTTCCGGGTAGCTCACGATTACCTGCAGAAATGCGTTTTCATGTAATTGGTGGCAAGATCGTTCCCAACGCAATTGTCTCACGCTACCCCAGTGCGGGACTACTCAACCCCTTCCGCCGTATGCGGGAGAAACGTGAACTTATCCGGCAACTCCAACCCGAAATCGACAAGCTCCCAGAGGTCTACCGACGAGACCTCATGTACGGCATGGACACTGTTCGTACACCAGAAAACAAATGGCGTATCATCGAAACAAACCCCGGTGAACACTCTGGGTTCATGCAACCGGATATCACCCACATCCCCACCACGCTACCGCACGCCCTCTACAAAGCGGTCACGGGACGGCACAGCCCTGTCGCAGCCGGAACTAAAGCACTCCTCGGTGGAGGAGCGCTCGCTGGAGCAGCGGTAGCTGGGCAAGAGCTACCGCCGTTCCAGCGCTAGTCCTTCAACAACCTCACCATGTAAGTGAGCTTCCGTTGAAGAACTTTGTCCGCCGTACGTGGCGGTTTTAAGCGGTGTTGAATGATATATAAAAACGTCTCTGCAAAGTCCTCCAATGGGTGCATTTGCGCATACCGCGAAATGTAACCCGGAGACCGTCGCATCAGATTACAGATATTCCTACTCGTCACAATCTTATACGGTTTAGCAAAGACACCGAACAAACGCGTCCCCCCTGCTACCACCTTTTGCCAGTAGGTGTTGAAATAGACATGGCCAAATTCGTGGATCAACGAATCCACAAAATTAGACCGTAGGTCCGGGTCTGTCCGAACCTGCCCTTGCCACCTAGGGATGTAGATAGTACGGCGTTTCACCGCAAGGACTACGTACGGTGAACGATAGCGTACAGACACCCTGACATGTACCCCTACCTCCTTCAAGCGCTTGTGTGCCTCTTGGACGCAAGCGCGTACTGCTGAACGCTGTGCTCGCGTCATGCTTAACTCCTTGTTTGTGGGGGATCACGTCCTTGTACCAAACAGACGTAACAATTACGAAGCTAAAAAGAGGAAGTTACGACAGCGTAGCGTTGCACTACGCCTGTCGTAACGCGTTACTCACGACGTCGAGCCTGTACTTCGAATGGACAAAGGCGATACCCAAGAATTCGCTTCGTCCACCAATACAGCGCTTCAAACATGGGACGACCAAAAAAGCGTTCTTGACGCACATGTTGAAACTCATGTCGCCTAATCCGTGCGTCATTAGCGAGTTTCATCGTGCGATAATAAATGGCGCCCGCGTTGTAATACGCATCGATGACACCATCATCGAACATTTGTTTACGCAAACGTCGGTCCATGACGACGTATTCGCGCACCCCATCTACTGTACGTAAGTGTCTCATTCCCGCCGGCATGCGGGACCTAAATGGAGACGGGGGATTAACCCCCTTGATACTACCATACGCGTGTCAGCCTTTGAAGCGTAACATCAGTTGCCATCGTTTACCTTCACAAGTTGAACACACGTTCGTCGGATCCACCTCCGTACTGCGCACCACGGAAGACGCGCCAGCCCCCGTTCCTTCGAACGCGGTTCCACGAATCTTGCCGCTGAGCACATCGGCCGTACGCATACCCGTTCCTTTGCAGACCGGACACACAATACGCACCAGCTCATCACGCTTCACTTTGAGCGCAGTGGTTGCCTTTTCATGCTCAGCCACAAGGAAGGCATAAACCTTCTCATCGGTTTCCACGCGTTTCTTCAAGGCTTCAAGACGGGCCGCAAACAACGCTACACTTTTTTCTAGGGTTTCCTCGCGATTCTGTAGATCTACTTCTTCGAACTGCATCAATTGATCAAAAGCCACCGGACAAACGTTGACTTGGATGTCCGTGAGCAGTTCACCAAGTTCTGTATCAGTCATACCCCTGAGCGTACTTGATGAAAAAGCTAAAGACAATTGGGAGAATCCCAGATTGTCTTTGGGAGTTTGCCAGAACTTCGGCTGGTGGGTTACTTCTTCTTGCGAGAGGCGGCGCGGCGAGCCTTCTTCTCAGCGGCATCCTTCTCCGCCTTCTTGGCCGCCTTCTTCTCGCGGTGCGCCTTGACGGCGGCACGGCCGAGCATGCTCAGTCCCTCAACCACGAGACCGACTGCGACCGCACCACCGGCAACACCAATGCCCATTGCCGCTCCGCTCTTGATGAGCGTTGCGGTCGTAGGTCCACCGAAGATTGCCATGTGCGTGCTCCTTCTTGGCTGTTCTTGGTAGTCCTCACAGAACCATTCCTGTGAGCAACCCAGCGCTTAGTCCTCCTTGAGATTACTCTCGAGAAGAACTAGACTCTGATTTGCATGTTCTTTTACCCGAAAAACACAGGGTTTTCGAATGGCTGAGCGCTGGAACCAGAGCGGGTCGAATTACACGGTAAAGCTGGCTGAACTGGCCCTACGTGCCCACCGACTCAATTTGACCCAGAAATTGGACAATCTAGTTGGGATGATCGACATTCACGCGCCTACACTACAGCGCACACCTGACGGATTACAACTTCTCAAACAACTGCATAAAGAAGTGAAACGTGTTCGGCACGCGTTGAAAGGTGAGGCTCTCCCATGAGCAACTGGAGCAAACTATCTTTTGATGGCGTGCTCGCGCCTCTTGAAGCGATCACTTCTGGTCTCTCCAAGGTCACGTCTGCCATTACGCTTGCTCTCACCATTCAAAAAACACTCCTCAAGACCATCGCAACGTTGATGTTGGACCTGCTCAATGTCCAAGCCCTCATCATCAAAGCGGCATTAACCGCGATCCAAACTATTCTCGATTCATACTTCAAAGGCGGCAAGATTCACCTGCTCATCGTCCCCATTCAAAAACAACTGCCCTACAAACTCGAATCCATTTTCAGTGCACCTCAAGCGGATGATTCCTGGGCCATGGCGGACGAACTCACGGAACAACAACGGTCAGACTTTGAAGAGGCCGTCAATCGGATAGCAACGGCAGACCAAGGGAACGAAGGCTTCGCACGTACCGTACTAGAATCTCTGGATGACCTCGGTGATGATAACCGACCGCAGTACGACGATTCAGGCGCAATCTACGCGGTAATGGTACTCGCGGGTGCCCAGAATATCATCGGTATCCTCGACTTGCTTCTTGCCATCCAGGGCATCTTGGGCATAAGTCTGAAGGGTAATACACTACTACCCCCCGCGATTGAAACATCACCACAAGACGTACGTGCTACACCCGTCGCTTCACAAGACACCCCAAACATCGGTGTACTCCTCGAATGGGAGAATCCGCCACCGCTTATCACCTTGTCCAACTTCGATGGTAGCTTTCTACGCGTCCAAGAAATCGCCATCATTCGTTCCACCAGCGACGAAGCCATCATGGCGCAAGACTGGAGTAGCTTCTTTATTTCACAACCCGCTGAACTGGGTGAGAATGACGCGGACAAAAGCAACGTCCTCACATCGCTAGACGATCAAACAACCGTCATCAAACAATTCAAGTTCTTTGCAGCACGCTCTGCATATGTGGACGACGATAAGAGTCTCGCGAAAAACACCGACTATTACTACGCGGTCGCTTTCCGTTACGCTATTGCGCCACCGCCTGGTACTGACGGCAAAACAACGTACATCACGCAAAACTTCCACAAGGTCAGCAACGTCGTAAAAGTACGGGTCACAGATACGGTGCCCATGACACGCGGCGGCGTTCCACCAGACTGGTTAACACACCCTTCGCCTCTCGATTTGATCCCCGACCTGAAATTCTACTTCAAGATGATTCAAGCCTATGTCGAATCGCTGAAGGTTCAGGGAAGCGGCGCAAAAGCGGCCATCGAAAGCTATATCAAGTTTCTTGAAGCAGAGATCGAGCGCTACAATGATTTCCAAACCAATGTTGTCAACCGTATCGCACGACTCGTCAAACTCTTTCAGTTACCCGCAGGCGGTGTCTATATCACCACTATCGACATGGCCTCAGGAGGTAACGACGCGCTCAAACGGGAGATTGTCAACCGACTAACCGATGAAGCGGACACATCTGCTCCACCGTTTTTCCGCAACGGCATCACGGCCGGTTTCGTCATCCTCGCTGGAGCATCCAATCCCGCTGAGATCGCGCCAGTCAAAACGCTCATCTCACTTCTTTTCGGCGGTGGAGGAGTTGCTACAGCCTTTGAAGATGCCGTGAACAGTATCGACGCAGCACTGACGGCGGCCGAAGAGATCACCTTCGGAGAAGACATGCAAAAAGGAACACCGCCGGAGACCATCCCCTCGTACGCCACTTTCGATGACAGTCTCACCGGCGTACCTGCCGATGATCCTTCAGCGAAGGTTCCTTTCGATCCGTGACAAAATAGCCTATAATTTCGGGCAGGAAAATCCCATGATCAAACGTGCACAGCCCTACGATCCGTCTGAATTCACTGGGTATGGTCAGGGTGGTCTTGCCGGATACGGGCAACAAGGCTACGACGTCGGCCTCGAAAATGTTGGGCTCCTTCCGGGCATGGACCCACGCGTCCCAGAGCAATCACGAATGCCGGGCATCGTATCACCATGGGCCGTCCCCATCAGTGTAGCGGCAGGGGGTCTCATTGGTGTGGGGTTGCTGCGCCACTTGGGAAAACGCCTCGCTGCAAATGCAGCACGAAAGGTTGTACAACGAGGCGCCGCAGCTACCGCAGCGCCGACCGCAACCACGATTGACCCTGAGACTGCTCGGCTTGTCCAAAAGTACCTACCCAAGCAAGCCAACCTCATCGAAATGCTCGGAGCAATCACACGTCGATGAGACTCTTCGCATTGAACATACCACGCCTTCGCGCGCTCAACACAAAGTGGCGTACAGCGTTCACTTCGCTGCGTACAGTCATTCCGCCAGGGCTTGCGATCATTCACCTGGCCGCTTTGACGAACGGTGAAGAAAACCCGCCTGTACAAGATGCACAGGTACGCCCCACGGGATTGATGCAAATCCCACAACGCACGGGCAAACGTCTTGGTTTCCGTACAGAGGATTTGGCGAAGACTCCCAACAACATCTACGCTTGGTGCAAACTCACCAATCAGGATGCACGTACGCTCTACAATCTAGACAAAACACTGTGGACGAAGCCAACCTACGATTTCTGGTTGACCGTGCACCTGCTGTTTCTGCTGAATACGAGCTTTAGCACTCTCTGGGAGAATGCTAATCCGAAAACAGCAAACGTAGATGCGGTCTTCACGTTGCTCCTGAACTACATCACCACGATGGGGAAGACAGAGCACATCGGTCAGTTCGGTTACCGCGACATGCAGGCCATTGCCAAACATCTCACCAGCGCCCAACGATTCTTGAAAGTACTGGATGGGCCTGACCACGCTACAATCGCGTTTGGTGCGGAGATGTCTGTTCCCAGTCGTGGTTCAACCATGATCATCTTGCAAACAAGTACAGTGTAGGAGCAAAACATGTGGAGCTACGCGCAAGGTGTCAAGGTTGCATGTAACCTTATCGGATTAGAAAAACACGCTACGAGAGGTGCACTGATTGCGCGACTGTTAGAGCGTGCGCCCGCATTAGAGTCTCTCGTAGCGTACGGTCCCGGAATTGCCGCTACAGGCGGTGCAGGGGCTGGCATTGGTGCTCTGACCGCACCAGAAGGAGAACGCGGTCGTGGCGCATTACGCGGGGCCTTGATAGGCGGAGGCTTAGCTAGTGCGGGTGTTGCAGCTAGTCGCCTAGCTGACCGGCTTCCATCACTCCGTTGGAACAGACATACGCGGAAGGCACTTGACGCCATTACCGAACATGGAGATTTCGCCGTAAGTCCTACAATGCATTACCTTTACAAAGCACCGCTAAGCTATCTCCCACACACCCTTGGAATACCCCTTGGCGTCGGTGCTGCGAGTGGCTTAGCCGGTGGCCTAAGCACCAAAAAGAAACCCTGGCACGAGCGTCTTCGCGAACGTCTCGGCGGTTAAGGAGTCAACCATGGCACGAACTCTTCTCTTCACCGGTGAGATGCAGTGGCCACTTGACGACGGCAAGCAAGCCGCCAAACACAACCTGAGCGTCTCGTTGAATTACACCAGCAACCTGGCACTCGAGAAGGTATACGGAGTTGTAGCCACGGATGAAGAGATCGTTCTCCCCATGGCCAGCGCAAAACTCCTATTGCTCGAAGCTACAGGAAACGACATTGATGTAAAGCTCAATGGGGCTGCAACGGTCATCACACTCAAAGCTGGGGCCGGTTTCATTCTGGTCTGGAGCAGCGCCGGGGCTATCGACGAAGTGAAGGTTTCCGTTGCAACAGTGCCGGCAACGCTTCGAGGCTACGCCTTCGCGTAAGAACCATGTTGAAACTGGGCGGCCTACACATGACTCCAGCAGTACGCAACGAACTCTTGCGTGTGGGTTTCGGTTTAGGTGCCGGTGGTGCTGTTGGCGTAGCTCTTTCACCTGAAGGTAAGCGCATGAAGGGTGGAATCATCGCCGCGCTTGCAGACCTGGGTATCATGGGCGCTGAACGGGTACCTGACCTGATTCGTCACTTGCGACATGTCAAAGTTGGTTCAGCTGAGGCGCGTCTACAGAGCAGTCTCGCTCGTTTATTTGCGGGGCCTGCGGGAGAGCATATCGTACGGCTACCCATTGCCATGGGGCTTGGAGGGGGCACAGGATACCTGATTGGTAAACACCTGGGTTCGAAAGATCCGTGGCGGCAAGCCGCAACAGGCGCAATTCTTCCTGCCGTGGGTACTGCCGCCACTTTGAGCGCCCTTCCGCTGCGTCGTGCGATACTCCACGGGCTTGGGTAACCCCCAATGCAATGGTACGCTACAGGTCAACAGGCGGCGCTCCAAGACCTGGGTGTCAAAACCGCAGACGCGATCTTTCCTAAGCTCAAAACAGACCCATTGAGCGAAATCCAACGTCGACTCAGTCGGGTGTTCAAACTCAAAACAACATCCTACGACCTCACCAAAGACCTCTCGCGTCTGTTCAAGAACCCCTTGAAGAG
>Ga0315288_10002606_pt1 | contig 23231 bp, 26 predicted proteins | sample YL17G11_20_MG_FD_203454 | JGI IMG/M metagenome (GOLD analysis project Ga0315288, IMG submission 203454) | Sediment microbial communities from Yellowstone Lake, YNP, Wyoming, USA - YL17G11_20 | ecosystem: Environmental > Aquatic > Freshwater > Lake > Sediment | place: USA: Wyoming | collected... | reverse complement strand
TAAATGGAAAGTGTACTGAAATCCGCTGTACGAAAATTCGTATCAGAAGAGCACCTGAAGAACGTTCTCGCAGGTGAGTTTGTCACGATGTACGATGAATTGGGTAATGCCTTAGAAGGCATCCGAGGCAGGATGGGAGCAGTTGCTATCAGAACTGAAGGCGAAGAGATTGGAGTAGATTACATCTGTATGGACCCCGGTTCTTCATTCCCGCTGCACGTTCACGCAGGCGATCACATCCTGTACATCATATCCGATCAAATCGGCTTGGTGCATATCAACGGCGAAGACCACGCAGTCAAAAAAGGAGACAGCATTTTCATTCCAGCAGAGTACGCGCATGGAGTGAAAACCCATCCTGAAGCTAAGAGTGAATTTCAGTTCTTGGCCTTCGGTTGCCCTCATAAGCATGTTGATGCCACAGATCGAATGTTTCGAGTTGATGAAGAAGGGAACCGTTTGCATCCGCATTCTCACGACCATTCCCATCCGCATTCTCACAAACATTAAGGAGGTTGGCAATGGCTTATCCCGGCTCCAAAATATGTAAAGTCATTATCAAGAAATATGACCCTCCCCGCCGATGCAAAGCTCCTGCTCTAAAAGGCATGGACGTTTGTTTGGCGCATGGCGGTCGTATCGCCAAGCTACAGTTCAAGCACGGTTTGTACGGAAAATACATGCCGTCCAAATTGCGAGACTTGGTGGATGAACAGCGGTTGAATCCACGTCTAATGGATTTGCGTGAACAAGTCGCCGTAGCCAGCGGAATGCTGGCTTACGTCTTTGAGCAATCGCAGACTAGAATTGACATGGAAAGAGACAAAGATAAAAAGGTGCTCACTGAATCTGAAATTACCGGGATCACAACAATGTGCGAAAAGATCAGTGTTCTAATTGAGCGCACCGCTAGAGTAGGATTGGCCGTTAAAATGATGGTGCACGTTGAAGCCGTAGAACGCATGGCGGAGTTGTGGATTGAAGCCTTTGCGCCTTATATCCCTGCGGGACACCGCAAGCAGTTCGCGGACAAATTATCGTTGCTATCCGCTCAAGCTATCAATCAGTCGGGCACTAAAACGATAAGGGGCATCATATCGTCTTCTGAGAATAAGGAATACCAAAATGAGTAAGAAACCGGCGAAGCCCACAAGAGACGCCGCATTAGATGTGATGCACTACAAACGCAAAACATTCGCCTACCAAGGATTGGATCTCGCTACAGATATCATTCGATCAAAAGTCAATCAGTATTGGATACGCGGCCCTCAAGATAAAACTAATCCTATGTACCAACAAGATCCTGGAAAATGGGTCTTTGATAATCTTGGATATGAGTTGAAGGGCAAGCAACCCGATATTATGAGAGCCTTAGCTGGAATTGGACCTTACAATTCGGACAAAGATGTAGCTATCATGTCTGGACATAAAAACGGGAAAACCTTTCTTTTGGCGGTAGCCACTCTCTGGTGGTTGGACACTAAAGAAATGTCTAAGGTGCTCACTACCGCTCCCGGTAAAAGACAGCTCAAACATATTCTGTGGGCTGAAATAGGACATTTGTTCAGACGAATGAAACGCCGCAATATGTTTGAAATGACGGCAGGTATGCACATCTATCAGCCTCTCCATCCAGAGGATTGGATGGCTATGGGAATCTTCTCAAACGAAGCGGATCGCATTGAAGGATTTAGCTGTAAAGAGAAGGGAAAGTTTCTCACTATTGTAGATGAAGGCAAAGCCGTAGATGATGCGTTTTTTCAAGCCATGACCAGCATGACTGGAAAGCGATTAGTTGCCAGCGTACCGCCGTTAAACGGATTAGGATACTTCTGCGACATCTTCAAGAAGTATCGTGAGTTGTGGCACTGCTTTAACATGTCTACTTTGGATTCTCCCTTTGTCACGGACAAGTGGATTAACGCTAGAAGAATAGACTGGGTTGAGGGGAGCGTCATTTGGCAGTCCAAAATCTTAGGACAAGTGCCAACCGCCGCCGCTAGTGATCTCGTTATAAACCCATCAGATGTAGATTCTGCGCAAGCACGGTGGATGTCCAAAGACGAAACGAATGATTACGCTCCCGTTATCGGATGTGACGTGGCTTCTTACGGAGATGACCATACGGTAGACGTTGTGCTGCGAGGCTGTCGTATGTCTAGTATGTACTCTGTCAATGGACGCGACGAGATGGGAACAGTTGGAGCTTTGCGTGAGAGGGCAAGCCGAGAAGCCCACTTCTTGAAGGATGGAACTGAGGCCGAAAACTTCGCTAAGGAAATCCCTATCTGGTGCGATGATACGAGCGTCGGCGGGGGCGTTGTCAGCCGCTTAAAGGAACTGGAGTACAACGTAACAGGAGTGCATTTTGGCAGCCACGCTAACAATCCGCTCTACAAGAATAAAGCCAGCGAACTCTGGTTTGATTTAGCGGATGACATTGGTTTGTTAGCCATCATAACAGATGAAGCGTGCGCTGGACTGGGTGCTAAACTTTACGCGGAATTGGTAACTCGCACTTTTAAGTACAGTTCCACGGGTAAAATTATCCAGCCAAAGGAATTTCTCAAGAAAGCGTTAGGACGTTCACCAGATCACGCCGACGCTTTGGCGCTGGCAAACGGCGCTAGACGCACACTCGGATCTGGGCCTCAATTCGGAATCGCCACTTGGTAGATTTGGGAGAATGACTATGATATCAGTTTGGTTTTTTATCGCGCTGATTTACCTCACCGGAGTAATCTATACCGGCATTTATTTCTGTTATAAACTGAGCCACAAAGGGATGTCATGGCTTGATGAAGTCCAGATTGGCGCTATCAGTCTATTTTGGCCAGTCTTGCCTTTAGCTTTCTTGGTCGCTAGATTGGCGAGAATTTTGTCTACTCACATAATCGATAAAATCATAATCAAGTTAGGAGCAACTGAAACTGAAAAGGAGCAGCGATGAAGAGAGGAGGGGGCAAGCGGAAGGGAAGCGCATTCGAGCGCACCATTGCGATTGTCTTTCGAGAAAAATTTAATCTTGACGCAAAACATTGTTACAGAACCCCCTTATCAGGAGGACACTTTGCTGCTCGCCGTAATGATCCCGGCGATTTGGTGTTTAGTCCGGCGTTCCAAAACTCTCTGCCTATTCCCATCTGCGTAGAATGCAAGAACCAAAAAGACTGGAAGATTGGCCGGTTTTGGGAGAACTTGAAAGCCAAGAGATCATGGCCGGAAACTCAAGCCTTGAAACAAGCAATAGAAGCAGCCGGAACAACGCACTGTGCTCCGGTACTTATTTTCAAGTACCATCAGGATAAGGAAATTTGGTGTTGCGTTCCACCTGAGTTGCACATTGCAAATGTTCGCGCTCTTCGGTTTAAGTTCATGGGCCGATTATTTTTCCTCGCGAAACTGAACGCAGTGCTGGATAGTTGGATTCTTAACGAATGGGGTAATCTGCACGACAATGTGAAAAGGAAAAAGCCATGAATCGAGGATTCGGAAAACAGAAAGTTAGTTTCGAGAAGTGGTGGAGCGATGTAGGCCGGCATTACAATCCATGTCCTGAAGTTCCTTGGAATCAAAAACTCGTACAACTGGCGGCCCTCGCTTTTGACGCTGGTAAGACACATGGTTTAAGCCGTGTAGAATCCAATCATGCCACTCGAAAATTTGTAGTCTTGCTAGGCCGTATCGAAAAGTACCTCAAGTGCATTCTGAAAAAAGAAGAGCACCTAATAGTTCGCTTAAACTTGGAATCTGACTACGAAGAATTTGTTGAAGTTCTAGCTGATTTGCGCCAGATGCCCAGTGAAAATTAGGCTTGCTTGCCTTCCATACAAGTGGTACATTTCACTTAGCACAAAAACCTGAAAAGGATAGGAGGCCAAAATGACTATTGATGCAGGCGATGTACTGACTCCAGATGGGTGCGCGCGGATGTTGGATTCTCTGCGCATGTGGTTACGCGATAATGTGTCATTTACCAATTTTGATTTTATTGAATCTGAATCCGATCACGTTAATTTAGAGGACAACCCTCCTTGGACACTCCTGGGTAAAGACGTTCATTTTTTGGCGGGTGTAAGTACCGGATTGATCGTTGCACAAAGAGCACTTACCCCTCTGTCAAATCCAATTTCAGGATTACTTAATAAGAATTACCTTGAAACGTGTCTCGCGGCGTATCTATTGAAGACGGTTAAACGAGCAATTACAGCTCATCAATATGCGGAGAAAAAGTCATGAGGCGCGATAGGTTGTACGGAACCCGGCCTGTGCGAGCCTATCCTATTCATTTGCGTTTACGGCCACGCAGAACTTTAATCTGTTGTTTGTGCAAACACGATATCAAAGTAGGCGAACAGTACCATGACGCCTACAAGAGGCATGCACACGTTATCTGTCCTGCGGAGGAGGAATGTACACAAGAGAGTTTATGACGATCGGAAAATGTCCCCAATGCGGGGAACCCATGTATGAAGATCAGACTTTGGTTGTAGGTCATTGGGACAACAAAGAGCCTCTCCAGCATTATAAATGCTGGCTTGTATGTGGGACCGTAAAACGTAAGTCGTGGTGGAAAAGAGTGGTATTTGATGCAATCAGCAAATTTACTTCCAAAGAAAAGAGAACAATCTAATGGAACAGTTTATCATCAAATTTGATGATGCAGAGTTTGACCGGCTTGTGCATTCTGGTCTTCAGCAAGCCGGGCCTGTTACCATCGCTGTCAAAGACATTGCAACAGAAGAAGGAAGGCCCGGAGCGGTCATTTCTTTTCCAGTTGCTATTGATGGTGTGGTCCATCAAGCCCAAGCCGTGACTACAGTTCGACTGTTAGTGCGGTTTCTTGAAGCGTTAAAGGTGAGGTATCCAGACCTTTAGAAAGGAGCGTTGTGATTAAAACGGAGAAACCAAAAACTTCTGAACTTTGCTCCCTCTGCGGTAAGAGTGCTGAGTTCAGAAAGAAACAGAAAAAGAAAAGTCTAATCTGCGGAATTTGTATCAGCCGCCGATTATACAGATTGCGCAGTACGGAGATTGACTATGAGAAAAAATAGTCCGTGCCAACTCTACATAGAAGCACTTGTACGAGAGACGGCTTACCATCTCTGTTGCCTGCAAACATCACAATGTCCAAGAGACGGATCATACTCTCGTTCTGCGGCTTTGTACAGATTGGCGTGTTTCGCTTTACAAGAGTGTTGTCCCAAGTCAGCAGATCAATTCATCGCATCAACTCACAAACCTGAAATAATGGAGGAGTGATGTCAACTGTATCTGTAGAAAGTGGCGTTGAGTTATTGAAGAACGATGGGTACTATCCCGGCGATCCTCAATGCGGGTCAATCTGGGGTTATTGGAGCGGGTTCCACCCGCATCCATTCCAAATAGCTATCTATTACAATGATTATGTTCTATTACCGAGCGGCTATGTTTACAATCCTACGTTGCTTTGGTGCGCGTCGAGTGGAATTACAGAGGAAGGGAGGAAGGTTTTGAAGCGTGTTTCCCAAAACCAGCAAATAGTTCCTGAGCCGTAAAGATTCTATAAAATGGACATATTGACTTTACCCTGCCAGCCGATCCCTCTTCTCTATCTATTAACGTAACGACCGCTTTTACGTTGATGCCGACTTCAGCCGCTTTAGTCAATGAATCCACAGTTGAGTTTCCACTTGTCGTCAAATCTTCAACTAGAACTACTTCACCACTTCTGAATCCGTCCACCCAGAGTCGTATGCCTCCACCGAACACCACTTTGCGTTTAATCAGGAATGTTTGAATTTCCTTTTTTGTCGCATAAGAAGCAGCACTGATACTTATCGCGATAGGCGCTGCTGTTTCCATCCCTCCTACCGCGTCAACACACAGTTCTAACTCTTTGAATCTATCGAGATAGGTGAGTCCAATTAGATGAGCGCCTGTGGCGGTTAGGGTGACTCGACGGGGCTCAATAAAGTAATCAGAAGTTCGTCCCGAAGACAACGTAATTCTGTTGGATTTAATTGCAAATCTGATTAACAACTGTTTTAAGGCATCTCTTGGACTCATAGTGGCCTCGAAATAAACGAAACCCTTGGATTAGCCCCTAACAGCTCCGCTCCTGCATTTCAGCCGTGGCCTAAGCCGTTTACATGGCCAAAGCCCCAGGAATGGATTCTAGGGGCATAGGAGCCTCAAGTTTTGGGACGTTTGCGCTGTTTCTTTTAGAGTATTTAGACTTAGCGCAAATTAAGGATGAAATCATGGTTCCACGAAAGCGCATCGAGCTACAATCGCATTGTTGGTTCGGAATATCTTCACATCTGTTTCTTGAATTGCATCTCCCGTTTTTCTAAAGTTACCAGATGAGCAATGTATCACCGTATTAGGCTCCCCCATCTTGAGTCCAGTTGTGACAACACCGGAAACAATTCCGACATGACCTTGACGAACACCTGTTGTTATCTTTGAATCTCCCCAGACTAATAACATGCCCGGCTTCGCTTGATTCCATTCTACAGAATCAAAGAACCCAAAAGGAGTTTTGCAGTCCGCGACGATAGCACTTGTCTCGAACCAACCACCATTCTGTTTCTTGTACCATGGATTGTCTGTCTGGCGGCTTACTCCTATCGCCCAAGAAACAAATCCGCTACAATCACATTCTCCGAGGTTGGACCACGGAACTGGATTAACCGGAGAAAATCCGCCTTTGCCTAATTTGTAAACGCACCCCTTGTTAACGGATCTAAGTGCTCTTGCCACAACATCATGAGATTTCATTTAGGTCTCCTTGAATTTTAAGTCACCATACTATCGACAACTCTTACAACCATGTTTTCTCTATTCGGGTAAATCGTAATCTTGCCGTTGTTTACTATCTGCCATTCCGCCATCATTGATCCGGCGGTTACTACATCCTCACTGACGAAGGCGTACTTCACTTTTGCTGGGGATGCTGAAACTATTGTTCCAGCGCGTACTATCTTAGTGGTTGTGTTGAATCTCCTGTAAGCGAAATAGACGGTACTTCCTGAAATATCAACATCCTCATTTTTTGAGTTTTTGAGGTCCGCTTCAATCTCAGGTAGCACGCTTCCTCTTTTGATCCAGAATTCTAGCATAGCTAATCTCCTCTCCGTAGTTTAATGTTCGTTCCACTTTCAGAATCACCGAGCTTTACTCCAGAGCCGCTCTTAATTTCCGTACCGCTATTTACTTCGCCAAGTTGAGTTCCAGATAGACCACTAATTTTGCAATCTATGTCTGTTTCTAATGTGGTAAATATGCCGTGTACTGGTCTGGATATGGAAGCTTTAGCGGTTTGAATTTGTAAGCCAGTTTTCTGTATTCTAGCGCGCGCCGTTTGCGTTTGGGTTCCTGTTCCTGGGAAGACTACAAATCCTGTAGCCGTCTGCGCTTGGGTAGTTGTCTTTAAGATTGCAGCAATAGCTGTCTGATCTTTTGTTTGACGCGCTGTGATTCTAGTTTTAGCTGCTTGAGTGCGTTCAACTGTTTGTAGAATGCGCGCACGGGATATCTGCTCGTAGTTTATTGTTTTCTGAATTCTAGCTACGGCTGATTGCGTTGTATTCGTTCTGAGAGAGATTCTGGCTGTAGCCGTCTGAGACGCATCAACTGTCTTTAAGATTGTAGCTTTGGCTAACTGAGTCCTATCAGCAAACTTTTGGATGGATGCTTTAGCGCTCAGCAACTGATCTACAGTCTTGCGAATTCTAGCTACGGCAGATTGCGAAACACTAACTGTCTTAATGATGCGGGCAGTAGAACTCTGTGTTCTATCCGTGGTCTTATGAATAGCCGCTTTAGCTGTTTGAGTTACATCGGTAGTTCCACTTACTACGATTTTGGCAATAGCTGTTTGGCTTTGGCTGACTTGTCGTCTGATTCTACCTACCGCAGTTTGCGCTGTATCTTGCGTTCTGGAAATTCGAGCCTTGGCGTTCTGCGCGCGAGACGTGACCCCTGCGATGTTTCCTACGGCCGTCTGTGTGGCATCAACAGTCTTGGTGATTCTAGCTTTGGCGGCTTGGATCTGATCGACTGTTTTAGAGATTCTGGCTGTAGCAGTCTGAGCGGCGTCAACAGTCTTTTGGACTCGCGCTTTAGCTATCTGAGTCTGTGTAGTAGTTCCAGTAACGGCAATAGAAGCTGTAGCAGTCTGAGTCTTATCGACTGTCTTTAAGATCGCGGCTTTAACTGCTTGAGTCTGATCGACTGTTTTAGTAATTCTAGCTACGGCTGGCTGAGTAGCATCTACAGTCTTGGTGATTCTAGCGGTAGCCGTCTGGGTTACATCAACAGTCCTAGTGACTCTAGCGGTAGATGCTTGAGTCTGATCTGTAGTCTTTAAGATTGCGGCTTTGGCAGTCTGGGCCTGATCTGTAGTCTTTAAGATTGCGGCTTTGGCAGTCTGGGCCTGATCCGTAGTTTTTAGGATCGCGGCTTTGGCAGTCTGGGCTTGAACTGTCTGCGCCGTGATACGCGACTTGGCGGACTGAGTTTGGTCTACAGTCGTTGTAACTCTAGCTTTAGCCGTCTGAGCTTGATCTGCAGTTCTTGAAATTCGAGCAATCGCAGTCTGGGTCTGATCTGTAGTTCTTAAGATCGCCGCTTTAGCTGTCTGGGTTTGAAGAGTAGTTCCGGTAACGGTAATACGCGCTTTAGCGGTTTGGGTCTGATCTACTATCTTTAAGATAGCGGCTTTGGCTACCTGTGTTTTATCAGCAGTCTTTAGGATCGCCGCTTTCGCAATCTGTGAAACATCAACCGTCTTAGTGACTCTGGCTTTAGCTGTCTGTGTTTGATCTACAGTCTTAGTAATTCTAGCTATAGCAGTCTGAGTCGATGTTTCAGTTCGGGTAATCCTGGCTGTGGCTGACTGAGTTCTATCAGCCGTCTTTAGAATCGCAGCCTTGGCTGTCTGGGTTCTGTCAGTCGTAGCTGTAACTCTAGCTTTGGCCGCTTGAGTTCGATCTACTGTAACGGTGACACGGGCTTTAGCCGTCTGAGTCTGGTCAACTGTCTTGGTGACTCTAGCTGTAGCCGTTTGAGTTCTGTCAGAAGTAAGTTTGATCCTGCCAACAGAAGTCTGGGCTTTATCAGTAGTTCTGAGAATTGCGGCTTTCGCAGTTTGGGTTTGAGATACCGTCCTAGTAAGCCTTGCGATCGCTGTCTGTGTCTGATCCGTGGTTCTCTTGATCGCAGCTTTAGCTACTTGGGTCTGACTGGTCTGAAGAGAAATCCGAGCTTTCGCGATCTGAGTCTGGAGAATAGTTCCAGTAACGACAATAGAAGCTGTAGCTGTCTGGGTCTTATCAACTGTCTTTAAGATTGCAGCTTTAGCTGACTGCGTTCGATCTGTTGCGGCTGTAATTTTAGCTTTAGCCGTCTGAACGGCATCAACCGTTTTAGTGATTCGGGCTACGGTAATTTGTGCTGCATCGACCGTCTTAGTAACTCTAGCAATAGCTGCTTGAGTCTGATCTGTAGTTCTGAGAATTGAGGCTTTAGCAGTTTGCGCTTGATCCGTAGTCTTTAGGATTGCCGCTTTAGCTATCTGAGTAGCATCAACCGTCTTGCGAATTCTGGCTTTAGCAGTCTGAGTAGCATCAACTGTCTTAGTGACTCTAGCTTTGGCTGTCTGGGTCTGATCTACAGTCTTGGTGAGACGTGCCTTGGCGGCTTGGGTTCGCGAGATTTGAGTGTCGGCATTTATTTCCAGAATCGCCGAGCACCAGACCGCCGAGGCAATGGACACATAGGCTGCTGACGTGCCCGTAAAACCGCTGTCGCGCGTAGCGACTTCCAAGGCGGTGACCGGACTGGTCTGGTTGACATCCTGACGCTCTGTCCAACTGGCGTTGGGTACAGCCCCTGCGGTTGTAGTGGAGCCCGCCGCCGTCAGCGTCATATTCACGGTCAACGCGCTGGCAGGCAACACTGGAGTGGGAACCCCGGACGTCTGGTTCTCTTGCTTGCCCGATTGCCGTATGGCGGCGGCACCCACCTTAGTAGCGCCGCTGACGTGAACGACGACAATTTCTCCGGCGGTGTTAGTGCCCGAGCCGACCACGGGCGTGATCACCGTCGAGGTCGTGTTCACCATCAACGCCGTGCGCACGAACACGGCCATGATGTCTGCGCTGGCATTGTTCAGCGCAGTCAGGATCCTATTGTAAGTTCCAGAGCCGTTGTTGTCGGTACAGGTTGGGACGGTCGAAGAGTTTCCAGACCATTTGACGAAGACGATCAGTAGGTCTCCGACGGCAGGCGTAATGGTGATGGAGCGGTTGCCTGTTCCGCTGGTTCCACCACCCGCCGAGCTGGTTCGGTAGCGCGGTGTGTCGGCAATCAGTGCAACGGTAACCTCAGCAACTGAGGATAAACCAGCAGCGACTCCCCCAAAAGCCCCGGGATCTTCTCCCCCAGCTACGACAACAGATTTAGAAGCGACACAAACAGCTTGACCGGCTGTCCCGGCTTCGCGGATCGTGTAGCCTGACGGAGCCGTAAATGCCGTCGTGCATCCAGTCCAGCTGAGTCCGAAGGCCACAGCCTCTGTGTTGCTGACAGTAGTTGTGACGCTGGGGCAATCGGGTGCGGCGGGATTCCTTGTCGTGTAGGCGTTGTTAGCGACTACATCATAGGGGTTTCCAGTAGTTACCACTCCTCGCCAAGCGCTGACGGATATTTCACAGTATTTACTGGTTGTCCAGCTGATACCAAATCCTGGAGCACTAGCTCCCCTTCTGATCCAATACAGATAAGCCCCAAAGTTTTGGCCTGCGCCTCCACCTCCATTGCTCAGATCTACAAGTAAAGTCCAGCCTCCGGTTGGCCCTGTGAATGCACTGTAACCGGATTGCACCACGACCCACATGAACAGCACATCGTTTTGTGCCGCATCTGCTGGCTCAGTAGCGGTTAAACTAGTCCCTACCGTACTGGCTAGGGTCTTATTTATAAAAGTAATGGCCATCAGTTTATAGGATTGGTGGAGGGTTGTCTGATCTTGCGGATCTGGTCGCGGCCCAGTGTCTCAGGATCAGTCTATTTCCATTACTCGCTGAATGTTCACGCCATTAGCATCTTTCGCCTGCCAACCTATACGATAGACAATTTCGTGGCTTGCACCGACGAACTGCGCATTTATCGTATGTGTGTGTCTCCGGAAAAAGATGAGCGTAAATGGACCTTGAACTTCTCCCGCTTCGTGCATGTGAAACGAAACGCCGTCGAGGATGAAGGCGCCTGTTGTCAGATCGACAACGTAGGAATGCTCTGAGTCGGCGAGGGAGAACGCTACCAGACGGGAGTGGTCCACGTCAAAAAAAGAAGACCGCGACGGATCGCTAATACTAACGTCCGCCGGGTCTTGATTGAAGAACTCGCCGTTTGAGTAAAACGCTGTAAAAAAGTATTTCAATTCCGGCATTGGATTGCCTTCTTTTCATTGGATTGAAAATGAAATCAAACTACACGATGTATCTATCCCTTTACTGTAGTACGAAGCTGGCCTAAAGGATACAAAATACTACTTAGACCGCCTTCTGATTGTGCGCCTTGTGGATTGCCAACAACTCGCTGACAGCTCCCGCATTTTTGTCAAACTTGATAGACCGCAGACATGGACGGTCGGGAGCACTCAGCCCTTTCTTGGCTGCGTAATCTTCCTGCATTTCAGCCTCAAAGATAGCAGACGGAATATCTGCGGCAATCTCTGAAGCATCTCGCTGTCTTGGCCCTGAGCAAATCAACGTAAATTCTGTACTACCATCCACCACTGAATGCTCTGTATCCTTCTGGCACGCAGCGCAGAATGCCATTATCTTTTCCATTTTAGTTCTCCTTTTTGGTGTGGTTCATGCAGGAACAAAATACAAATCTGTGTAATCTCCATCGTTTCTCTGACTTTTGAGCTTAAAACCCTGAGCCACTAAAAATTCTGTAATGGCTTCCGGATTGGTAGTGCATCCTTCATAATGGGATTCATTCAAGTAGGCTTCCACCAGAATATTACAAACCTGATGTAATCCAATCCCTAGACTACGCAACACTTTGAGATCCCATCCTTGGGCGTCTACCTTTAACCACTCCACCTTGCTGATGGCGTATTCTTGGCAGAATGTATCTAGTCGTTGCGTCTTGACTTTGATAGTTTCTACGGGGACAAAATACTTTTGACCGTAGCTAGATAGAACACCCAGTGAACTTGTAACTAGAACATTGTTGATGTGAAACTCCGCTTCGCCGTCTTCTTCACTAATAGCGTAAGGGAAAACCTTGAAGCGGGGCTCTTGTTTTTCCAGCTCCTTTAACTCTCGATAGAATACGGGTAGAGGTTCAAAAGCATAGACCAAAGCGCTCGAATCTTTTAACCATCCTATCGAGTAAGTACCCTTGGCGCAACCGACGTCCAGATACACTTTCAAAGCCGCCCCTTCTTTTGTTTACTAGGGAAGTAGAACATTAAGTCAAGCATACGTTGAGTTCAACAAATGTCAAATAACGCACAATACTAATTTTCGTCATAACGTAAGGTGAGCGTCGCAGTCGCCGTATCTCCAGCTCCAGCCGATCCAGTTGTCTGAAGTTGGTGCGTCAGGTAGTTCGTAAAACATGGATTTGTGACCATCGCCGCCGCTTTGCCCGCAGATGCTGGACCCGTTGCCCCGAACCATACCGCACGACCCGAACCGATAGCAACCACTGCAGTCTGATCGAAAGACAAACCCGCCAATGCCCCGGTCCCCGGCGTGGAGTAAGCCAACCGATCACCATCCGCTGTCATGGCTGGCTGTCCTTTGATTGTCAGTCCAGTGCCCATCGCTCCAGCCGTATGAGAAAACAATCCGGCGCTGATCTGGTTAAAAGTTCCACTGAACTTGCCGAACATCCACTTTGAAAAGCTATTTGCGGCAGCGGCTATAGGGCTACTGCTGTAGGCCGTGGTCGAGTCATCAATGTTCTTCCAGTTTGCTTCACCCCGGTCCAACGTCAACGTCTCACCCGCGCCGTTGGCTTCGCCCCATTGGAATGTTGCCGCACAGGGCGCGACTAAAGGCTCCCATCCCTTGGGACACATTCCGGGAAACTGCCGTTTGTAGCCACTATTTGATAGATGCATTTTTCTCCCTCCGTTCATTGGATTATTCAACTAGAGTATAGCAGCAAAGTTTCCACCAATCCGTTTAATTCTGGCTTTTGCTGTTTGTGCCCTCAGAGTCTGCGCCGTAACTTTGGCTTTAGCTGTCTGAGTCTGCGTTACCTGTCCTGCAATGCTCCCAACAGCCGTTTGGGACCTATCCGTCGTATCACGAATGTTCGCCTTTGCAGTTTGGTTCCGCTCTACTCTCCCGATGTACCAGTAGGTGCGGTATTGCGTAGCAATTTCAACTCTATCGTTCTTGTACCAATTGGTACGATACTGTGTTGCAATTTCAACTCTATCGTTCTTGTACCAATTGGTACGGTATTGCTCAACAATTCTGACGTGTTCCGGTAATGCTGAAATTGACGCTTTAGCTGTCTGTGTCTTATCAACTGTGCCGCCGATGGATCCTTTAGCCGACTGCGTTTGGTCAGTCGTTCTTGTAATAGCGGCCTTAGCGGTCTGTAACTTTTCAACGGCTGTTGTTCCGCCATCTGCACCATTAAGAACTGTCTGGTTAAGAGCTGCATCGTTTAGCGCCATACCCGCGCCTTATGTTTCTTTCCAACTAATTAAATTTGCACCGACATCATAGGTCGTATCACCGGCGTCCGCAAAAAATCCAACTTCGTCCGCCGTCACAAAATCTGTTCGACTTACGCTGTGAACCTGGATGAAATTTTGACCGTCTCGACTAACCCGACAAATGCGGTTCGTGTTGTTGTCTGAAATTTGCAACCAAAGCGGATTAAGTGGCGCGCTGGAATACACTTCATCAAAATAGTTCGCGCTAAAAGCTGTCGCGCTAGTCATCTTTGCCAACTGTAGACGAAGAAGTGCTCCGCTAGCTTGGTATACCCCGAAGCGCACATTAAGCTGAGCCTCCGCGCCGCTTTTCCTCCAACACAACCCAAAAAGTGGATAACCGCTTGATCGTCCGCATATCGGAAGTATTGCGGCTGTAATCGTGTACGGCGGCGATGGCGCAGCCTTCTTTCGGATGCGCATTGAAACGCCAGCAGTAGCTGGACCAAGTAAGTAAATCCCGCCCTGCGTTGTCGTAACAGAAGCCCCTCCCTGATTGATCCAAACGAAGTCCCCATCTACAGGAGCCGTCAACGGATAGATCGGCCCCCACGGAGCGTAGGCGGTGCCTGTATCGCGTTCGATAACAAAACCATCGCTAGGCAGGAACAATCGGCCCGGCTTATCCGCCGCCGATCTGGAAGCATAAGCTACAGATGTAATACCGGACGTTAATTGTAAATCAGACAAGCCCTGCTTTGTGGGGCGAAGCTCCACCAGCGTACCGGTAGTAAACGCCGTTCCTGTTGTCCCTTGTTGCGCTCGTGTCACCGTAAAAACGTCAGTAGAACGTGCTGTGCATTTCACGATTTCGATATTAACGCCATCGTCCAATGTGACAAAAAAGTAATCGGTACCTGACGGATTCGGATAACGAGACCCATGCCCACTACCCACCGTCAACGACGTTGCCGAATTCGTAATGTCACCCGCTAACGTGCTCTTAGCGTTATTAGTCCAAAGTTCGATGCCCATACATTACACTTTTTCAAGATAGCTTTCAGGATTCTCTGACGTTAGCCATGCTACACCTGTATTCGGATTCAATTCCAGATAATGCTGTAGAACCGAACCGCGTGCGATTGTCGTCAACAGCGCTTTCGTACTAGAAGCGTAGTCCGTACTTGCGATACGAACACCTTGTTTTACCGAACCTTGACTAACTTTCACTCCTACATCATTCATCACCAACGCCACAATCGTTCCAACAAAAACAGGAGCGGCGTAGGTAAATCCTTGCTTGTGACCCGCTGTCTGTGAGTAAACGTAGTCGGCGGCGCTATAGGGCTGCTCATCAATTCGATCCCACTTATTTGTTCCTGAGTCGGCGATCCAACTATCGTTTGTGGCGCTCTTGCCTGTTGGAAACTGCGTTGAACTCCGCAACACTCCCGGCCAAGAATTGTTCTGTGCTCCGGAAATATCATTGACCCAAAAATCATCATACCAATGTCCAGTGTTACCAGCAATGTTCCCGAGCAACACTCCGTTCATTGTTGTCCCGCTCGGTAACGTGTCACCCGTCCAAGTTACATCCGCGGAAGCTGATCCTTCATGACGAACTTCAATCACGCCGGAGCTATCATGCAAGTACACTCGGATATTCAAATTAAACCAACTACCACCAGCGGTCACTTCTTGCTGAGTAACCGTTCCAGTAGCTTGTAAAGTTCCTGTACTCGTGTATATCTCAAAGTGCTTGTTGCTAGACTTCCATCGAATGCTCCCCAACTCTGTGGCATCTGAGTACCACGTCAATATACGAGAATCCGTATTAGAACCCAACCTGACGAACATCGAGAAAAATAACTCGGTGTAAGTGGAACCAAAATATTTTCGACTATAGAAGGCGCCAACGCCGCTGCCATTAATGCCGTAGCTACCATCCTTCCCAGGAGTGGGATGCGATCCATTGGCGTTTCCATCTGTGTACAACAGATTGCCAATACCAGTCTCGCCATCGTCACAAAAGATCAACACTTTTTGTACCTCTATAAAATCCTAAGTCAAGATTCTCAAAGGACTATCGAAGTTTAACTGAATCTCCACGTTCTCTCCGGGCGTTCCTGAACCAATCTGATCGATGTCCATTCGGAACACATCCCCTTGCACAAAGTCTGGAATGTTGAATGCTTGGCCTGTTGCTGAAGTCTGTCCTGCCGGAAGAACAGGGCGGTTCACTCCATCGGCAAAAATACTGGTTCCGTTCTTGTGAATGTCTACTATCACATTTGCACCTGTAGGAGCTGTGAATGCTTTGACAACCCAATCCTTGAACTTACCTGCAAAGTCCGCAGTGATCTGGAAATGGCAGGCGTTCGTTTCAATGATGATATCTCCATTCACGACAAACAAATACCCGCTGGATTCTCTTACACGCGCCGTATCCAGACCAATAGCAATGGTACGAGCGGTTTCATCTATTACTATATTGATGCCGGACCCTTCAACTATACTGAAGGGATTTCCAGGAACTGGACCAACTACCGGAGCCAAACCCGGATCACTCACGCCGCCTCCATCTGTACCAGACGTCGTGCCCAGTCTCTGTGTTTCTTGCGCAGATAGAGTAGCTGAGTAAAAATAATCAGGTTCCTTCTGGCAGAAACTGAACGGTCTCCGAGCGCCCACTCTAAAATAGTATGACGTGCCCGGCAACAGCTTGTTGCCAAGATAATTAGACGCCATAAAATTTGAGGTTCTGCCTAAAAAGACCAAGTACACTCCCGCCGGTAAAGTGTCCAAAGCGTCCTGCCAAAAACCCGAAATTGAATCCAACGTAGCACTAAACGGAGATGTACTAACAAACAAGAAAAAGTCGTCCAACTGATACAGATTCGTGTTCGTCGGCAAGACTAGAAGACCAAAATTCGTAGACATGTAAGGGCCAGGCACGACTCCACCCTCCCGGTCCACTACCAATCCAGTCGAGAACCTGACTCGGAACCTACCAAACGGAGGTGCTGTGTTCCCACTATAGGAACCGTATGTGCCCGGAAAAGGAACGTGCTGAATAAACGGCGGGAAAAAAGTACGACCCCCGCCAGGACCAGTAAGATATGGAGACGCCCCACGAGCATATATTTGTACCATCATTTGCGGACGCGCTACGCCGCGCTCAGACGCACTGAACTGAACCAAGTCCAGTCGAGCGCCCAGCCACGCGTCCTTACAATGATACGCTAAAGGTACTGCTTCCGCTTCCGGCCCGGACGCATCCTGGGGACAGACTAACGTAGCACTGCCCGGATACTCAGGCACCTCAACGTAACGCACCCATTTAGGAAGCAGCGTTCCCGTCAATGAAGGAAAGTAGTCTACTCCTCGTTTTGGAGAACCCGGATCTGTTGCGTCAATTGTTGTAATGTTCGTATTCACCGCAATGGTTTGTCTGGGAGTAACCAACGGACTAGGGTCTAATTGATCGGTATCCAATGAAGTAAACCCCGCGCAATGCGGTGAATTATTACCTATCGTGTAGTCTACCCGCTCAATCCGAATCGTTGGGTCTGAAGAGATATTCATTACCCCTAGACCCGCTTTTGGGTTCCCCCCAGAAGTCAGTGTTCCGGCAAACCATACTATCGCTCCCTCTTTCGTGTTTCCACCGAGTAGTGAAATTTCAATAAATTCCGTCCATCCATAAGATGCTTGGATAACTGGTACGGCGGGAGGTTCCAAACAAGCGGATTCCGGCAACCCGGCTATATCTGTACCCACAATCTTCGGAAACGTCAATTCTATTACGTTAGACCATCCACTCTCTTCTGCTGGAATAGCTGGCGGCCCCACCACAGCGGACGTTCGACGCCACTTTGCGCGTGTCCATTTGTGGACTCCGGCAGTTCCAGTTATAGGATACGTTTGCAGTGTCGCTCCATACACCGTCTCGACCACACCACTATTAAAGCTATCATTGTTAGAAACCTGTACCACTAAGTAGCTCGTCAAAGGCGGGCGCGGACTTACTCCAATAATAGCTGTTGTGTAGTTCTGACTGAGCAACGTCAACACTGGCGGCGTCAGAGGCGCTGGCGTGTTCTCCGAACCATTGCTACCCTGACTACCCCCCGGAATCCCCGGTTGCGTGTCTCCTGTCGAACTACTTGGAAGCTGTGGCGGCTGCGTGCCATACATCGAAGCTGTAACAGTGTCTCCCCGCAAGTCCACTTGCCAATTGCTACCCAACTTCCAGTAATTCCACCTAACATAAGCAGATCCGTTGGGCAAATCAGGATGAATGACGAGTGACACGTCACTAATTTCAGTCATCAAACCAATCAGAGGTAATGAAAGATTGACCGTTCTAGCATCTAACTGTTCCTGCTGTGTCGCGCCGCCCAACTCTTCATAAAGTAGCTGCGTCGCTAATCGGGCAACTTGCGATTTGGAAAACAGTCCGATTGCATTCTGCTGCGTCTGACGTACCAGCGGTTTAGTCGGACCACCCGCAGTATCGTTAAAGTGGCTGCCCTCTCGCAACTGCGCTAATTCATCATAGACTGTCACGGAATTCTCTTGAAAGTCTAGCGCAATATCAGAGAACAGTATTTTGAGTTCATTGAATCGTACTTCCTTTCGCGACACTACTACGGAACCTTGAATGATGTTTTCCAAATGCTCAAATGCTAGCTGCGTGGCAGGGGGTATCGTAATATCGTCTTTGCGAACTTTGAAAGCCAGCTTTCCAAACGTGTAAACAATATCAATCGGAGTCCCCGCTAGAATATCGCGCAAGTGGTCAATCGCGGGCTTCAAACCATCTACCGTACCCCGAAACTCAAAACGATGCTCATTACCTCCACCCACCAAACTTGGAACGACAGCGTCGCAAAAAAGCACCGCTTCTCGAAAACGATCCAATTCGATAATGCGATCTTTAAGATAATTGGCGTCCGTGCCGCCTCTGTGAATGCCTAGAGCTCTCAGGACAAAATTCATCGCAATATGGCACGGATTCGACGTTACCACATCACTCATAAGCGCGAAAGGTCCCGTCCACCACCAGACATCTGTACCGGGAACCCCCTTCAGTACCTCCACTTCCAATTTGTGGTTATCCATCGGCTGCAAACCGACTTCATCTACCCTTCGCACACTGACAAACGCTGTTGATGAACTACGGAAAGCCGGATCTATGTGCGTGCCAATATTCTGGCCCCTATTTCCCAAAGCCACAATCGGCGAATAGCCCGGATGCTGCGTTTGTCCATCCAGCAAAACCTGTCCAACTTGGCCTATAGGCCCTTCACTAAAGAATCCAGCACCCACAAAGAACTCGGACTCGTCACGAGTTTCAAAAATCTTAGCTGCTACAATCTGGCGACCGTCTCCATAAGTAATTGGAATAACTTCGCCTTGAATGCTTTTGTTCGGCGTTGACGTAGAGCTATAGCTCTTCTGCAACAGCCCCCAGAATCCAGTGTTAGTCAAATGCCCTGTCGCGATTTGTGGTTTTGGATTCACACCTCCAAAATAGTTAGTCATTCCATGCGCGGCGCATCCATTGGGTGTATCTAAACCCTTGTCACAAGTATCAGGATCTCCACCCGATCCTTGTGCGGTATACGGGCATTCTTGACCATCGTTAAACTGCCACGGACACACTGTCGCTCCGGTACGTCTGGGCATTGAGCGTTGAAGTCCGTGCAGAGCGCCTTCGCACTCAATAGTGAAAACTCCTGTATTCCTTTCATTACTCCAGCTAGTAATCGTTCCGGCCCATACTTCATGAGCTCCTTGTCCGCCAGTAGGAGTATCTTTGTAAACTAGAAATCGTATCGCAGCTCGTTCCAATGAAAGTTGTTTGATGTAGTCCGTCCAAACATCATCAGCGTTATCCATCAAAAATCTGGCGGAGTCTCCTGTTCCAGACTCTTGAACTATTTCCCAATCCAAAAGTCGGGGCAAATAGTCATTCGTCAATTCAGTATAGCCGCCGCCGAACTGCTGATTAACGTGAGCCAGCCGGTCACTAATCGTGATAATGTGCGTGTCTACTGTTGTCTCAATCGGACGTATCCAGACTAGCGGAACGATATCTTTAATTCCGATCAGCTCTGATCGGCTGTAGAAAGCCAAGTTACTCGCACCACCATCAGTACCTAACGGGTACCTCTGCGTTTGGTACGTCCATCCTATTCCTATATCAATAGGATCTAATGACTCATTCACTTCTATTAGTTCTACCACGCCTCTAAACAGATGATCTCTGAAAGCCTCATGCGTCAGTGTGGTATCTGCAAAACGGCAAACGTACCGGCCTATTGCAGACGCACCACTAAGATCTACGAAACCAAACAAATACTGGGTCTCATGCGGATCATAGAAGTAGAACAACAATGACGGGTTTTTGTGCGTGGAGTAAAAATCAACGAGGGCTTGAACTTCATTCTTATCAGAAAATTGATGCTCAATCGTCCAACCACTGTGTCCAAACGTCTTTCGGATTCTCTGCTCTTTCTTCAAACTGATTTTATTGATAACGTAGTCATTCCCTAATTTGCGGGTGACGTTGAAAGTCGGCAGCAACGGGTAGACACCGGAAACGACCGGATCGGCTATGTCTATTAAACCTCCCAAACTAAAAGTTGGCACGTCACGCAACCTCGATTAAGGTGTACTCAATGATGAATCGTTCTCCCTGCTCGTACACTTGCGGGATAACATTGTTATCAAATCTTACTAAGTACCTTCCCGTTATGAACACCCCTGTCGGATCCCACACAAAACCGTTGTTCAACAGATCATAGAAATAGAACGCTTTACCCGCACCGAATCTGGCTTTGATGAAACTCCAATGCGTCGCCAAAGATGACTTCTGGATATTGATAGATAGATCCCATGCGTACCGAATGTCATCTTCGTCTATGCCGCCCGTTTCATGCGCGTCCGCAACTCTATTGCCTCTCGCTTCTTTGATCTCTCGTCGAATCCACTTAGGATAGATTCCCGTCCCTGAACCGTGTTGTGGTAACACGCCATTCGGTGTTGACGGTGAAATTGGATTGTCAGTAACAATGTTTGGAGTAATAATCTCTTGGCCGCTAAACTCAGCGGCCCAATTGAAATTAACCTGTTCTGTGACTCGAATTCTAAGTTGAGGTTTTAACTCAAGACCCAGATTAAATTGAACTACCGGATCGTGACCATACTTTTTATTGACTTCCGTTAAAACCCCCCAAGTAAATAGCAACGTCTCTTTTGGGTAACCAGACAAGAACGGGCCTCCTGACATGGCCCAATCAAAAGAGACGCGCTCATGAATGCCCGTCTCTTCAACTGTCTGGTCAATCGCCCAAGCAAAATTTACAGTAGCGTGACCCACTCGCCCTGTAGCTATCTGTGTTTTGTCCGGCATTCTCTACTCCGCTATGCCGTAGCCTTCCACGCGACAACGCCGTCATAGCCTTGAGTTTGTCCGTTGCCTAAAGTGATCGCTACGATATCGCGCACGTCAATCAATTTGCCCCCCACCCCGGATGGCACATTAGTAAGGAACAAACTTTTCTGTTCAGTCCAATTAGCTGCGGTCGCTGTAAAATTAGCGATTGCAGAAGTGACCTGCCAGTATCCGCCAGTTAGCAGCGCAACCCATTCCGCAGTGTTCGTTTTGATAGCTATGCGCGCGTATCCTGTTCCTGTAACTTCATTGATGGTTGCCAAGGTTACTGTTTCTGTCAGAGTAGCGCGATTACTTTGACTCAAACCAAGATAGTAGTATTGCGGGATTGTTCCAACTCCAACTGCTGAAGACGTAATTGAAACAGATGGTGCAGTACCACCCGTCAATGAATTATTGCTCAACGTCATCAAGTTAATTGGCGTTGCGGCCAATGCCAAGATAAACGTAGCTGTCCAAGGTCCGCCCGCTGAACCCGCGACAGAAACATTTCCCGCTCCAATAGGTGACAGAGCTTCGAGCGCCGCTTGAACTGTTCCCGCCGAAGCATTGTACGCAATAGCGGAAGTCTCATAAGTCCCAACAGGATCAGCAGACTTGAGTTTGAAAGTTCCACCAGTCGGAGTACCTGTAACTGTAAACAGTTGCGCACAATTGACCAGAGCTGCGGTCTTGTGGAAAAAAAGTTTCATGATCGTTTCTTGTCCTTCTTGAACTGGAGAAAACCCCATAATGCCTCCTCAGTTTTTAAGTCCCAAAAATTGACTGTCGAAATCTTGTTCTTCCTTGATCTTTGTTCAGAGCTTTGGTAAGTCCTCTAACCAGTTCTCTACCGCTCTTCTCAACTGCTTTAGTAACGGCTTCTCCTGCAAGTATTGCTAACTCTTGTGGCGATCCGGAACTTGGAGCCACGTTTACATTTACCACAGGGGATACCGTCAATTGGAGTCCGCTGACAGTAGAACGGAAGTCCGCATTTCCAGTTGATCCACCTTTGACAAGACCCCCTGAAGCATATCGCATCACGGGTTGAGTGGAACCGGAATTCAAACGATGAAGTCTATCAACCCCGATGGCCCGAACTACTTCAGTGCGCAGAACAAACTCGCCGGGTCTTAACATTCCTAATACTTCGTCTCTTCCTCTATCAACGCCCGGAATCATTCCACCTGTAGTCACGTCTGCTGGTTTACCAAATCCGGATTTCCACTGGGAAACTTCTGGTGCAGATGTAGTTCGTCCAGTAGCTACGACGTTCCACCACGAACCGGGATCGCTTTTGGTAGTTCCGCCCATCTCCTTATACTTGGTTCCGGCGTATTTAGCTTTAACGAGTCCGCCGATATCATGAGCGGCAATCATTCCAATACTTTGAGGAACAACCATTCCTCCATTCGCGTACTTAGAAATGTTGATTCTCTGGTTATCAGGAATTCCGCCTTCGCCGTAGAAGCGCCGGTATATGGGAAGCATTGCGGGACTCTGATTGGTGAATTTCGCATGGGTCAGCAGCATTCCCTGAACAGTATCTAATCTTAGAGTCTCAAATCGTTTCTTAGGCGCGTCTTTTCCGAATGCGCTTTCTCCAGCTTTCTTGATCTGAGTTAGCAGTTTGTTGTCTCTAACTACAATAGCGAAGTCGCGCTCAATCTCTTTCGCTATAATGGCTTCTTGCGCCTTCCCGCCAAAGATACGAAGCGTTACAGCGGTAAGCGCTCCGGCAGCGGCTCCCACAGCGGCTCCAACAACAGGCCCGAAGAAAGCCCCAACAACTGTCCCCACGCCAGCTCCCACGCCGCCCGCTATAGCTGAACGCTTACCTCCGATTTGTAGTGCTCTACCCGTTCCGTATCCAGCCGCAAATCCAGCGACTCCACCCGCTACCATCCCTCCAGCCGGTGTTTTTAAGAACTGGCCTAATCGAGTTGACGCGAGCTTCACATTAGCGCCGCCTGTAATACCCGTTCCTGTGGCTCCAGCGGTTGTTCCTGCGGTTCCTGCGGTTGTTGCCGCTGTACCCGCCGCCGTACCCGGTATCATTGCAGAGGAGCCGCCAAGGAACGAAGGAACTGAAGTAGGAAGAGCGCCAAT
>Ga0315288_10002604_pt1 | contig 23245 bp, 16 predicted proteins | sample YL17G11_20_MG_FD_203454 | JGI IMG/M metagenome (GOLD analysis project Ga0315288, IMG submission 203454) | Sediment microbial communities from Yellowstone Lake, YNP, Wyoming, USA - YL17G11_20 | ecosystem: Environmental > Aquatic > Freshwater > Lake > Sediment | place: USA: Wyoming | collected... | reverse complement strand
ACCCGAATGCCACTGGATTAAGTGATGCATCGGTAAGTTCTCGCCGGCACTGATGTTGAATAGTTCGCGCAAGGTGCGGCCCCCTGTCATAATGGTGGTGCTGAAAACACCAACAACAGGAGGCCACGGATGGCCAGTATCTCACAAGCGCTGGAGCGCATCAAGCAGGATCTGGGGAACATCATCCCCGCGATCGGTGTCGAGCGGATATGCCAGGAGCTGAAGTACAAGTACCGCAAACGCAAGCTGGACCCGCTGACCACCCTTCATCTGTTCGTCCAGCAGATCCTCAACTACAACACAGCCTTCACGCATCTGCCCCACCTCTCGGGTCTGGACTTCGACCCCTCCGCCTACGGCGACGCCCGCAAACGCCTGCCCCTCAGACTCATCCAGCGGCTGGTGCGAACGGTGGCCGAAACCCTCCGCAATGAGATGAACCAGCGCGGCCTGTGGATGGGCCATCGCACCTGGCTGGTGGACGGATCGACCTGCTCCATGCCCGACACGCCGGACTTGCAGGAGGAATTCGGCCAGCCTTCTTCCCAGAAGCCGGGATGCGGCTTCCCCGTGGCTCATCTGCTGGCGATGTTCGACGCCTACAGCGGGATGCTGTTGGAAGTCCTGGCCTTCCCGTTCCGCACCCACGACATGTCCAAGGTGTGGGCCTTGCACCCGCTGCTGCGGGCCGGCGATGTGGTGGTGGGCGATCGGGGCTTCTGTTCGTACGCACACATCGCGGCCCTGCAAATGCGGGGGATTGACACGCTCATCCGCATCCACCAGCGGATCATTGCCCGCTTCCGCGACAAACGCCAGCGGCGGAGGAAGCTCAAGCCGGCCAAGGGAGAGCCGCGTTCGCGTCTGATTCGCAAGCTGGGCACGCAGGACCAACTGGTCCAGTGGTACAAACCGGAGAAGAAACCGGAGTACATGACGCAGGAGCAGTACGATCAGCTTACCGAGTCGATGGTGGTCCGGGAACTGCGATATCGCATCCAGGACCGCGGCTGCCGCACCTATGAGATCACCTTGGCCACGACACTGCTGGACCCCAGAAAGTACAGCAAGCGGAAGCTGGCGCGGCTGTTCGGGGTCCGCTGGCAGGTGGAGGTGGATCTGAGAAATCTGAAGATCACCTTGAAGATGGACGTGCTCAAGTGCAAGAGCCCGGAGGGTGTGCGTAAGGAACTGGCCATCTACGCCCTGGTGTACAACCTGGTGTGCCTGGTGCGGGAGAAGGCGGCCCGGCGGCAGCGGGTCCAACCCGGCCGCATCAGCTTCTTGGACGTGCTACGCTGGCTCCAATGCGCCCAGCCGGGAACGGACCTGCCAACGTTCGTCGTCAACCCGCTGCGTCCGGGCCGTCACGAACCGCGTGTGGTCAAACGTCGCCCCAAGAAGTACCCCCGCATGACCAAGCCGCGCGCGGAGTACAAGAAATGCCTGAACTCACACAGGAAGGAGGCTTAATCCAGTGGCATTCGTCCTGACCCTTCTTGGAATCGGTTGTCTGAGCCTGACGGCCCACGCGTATGAGGGGCCGCGCGCCAACTCCGTGTCCCTCAATGGCCAATGGGAGTTTGCCAGGGGAACCGGGGACGAACAAGCCGAAGTGGCCGCAGGCCAGCAGAGGCTGAATTGGCAACCGGTGGTTTTGCCGGGTCCGTTCATGAAGTGGAGCCAGGAGGCGGCGAATCAGACGAAGTTCGTCTGGGCACGCAGGAGCTTCAACGTCACTCCCACTCAGGCCAATGGCCTCGCGGTCTTGCGATGGAATCGCATTGCCTGCGGCGCGGCGGCGTTCATCAACGGTCAGAATGTTGGCGAGAACGAACCGACCGGCCCATATCAGGTCATCATCCCGCCAGGAGTTATGAAGCCCGGCGAAAACCAGATCGTGCTGAAGATCCGCGGCGCCGCCGCCGTGCGCAGGAGCAAGAGCGGTAATGCCCTGATCCCCGCGGGCTTCGGCGTGGGCCTTCCGGAAGTGACGGATGATGTCTGGATCGACTTTTCCGACTCGGCCTACATGAAGTGGGTGCTGGCGATGCCGGATCTGGCCAGGAGCCGGGTCAAGCTGCGCATCACGCCGACCGGTATTCAGCGAGCGGAGGACCTAAGAATCGTTGCCCAGGTCAAGCCTTGGCCGGATGGGCAGGTGATCGGGCAAGGCCAAGCGCCGGCCAGGCTCCTCCCCGACCCTGATCCCCTCGGCGGCGAGCACTTCTTCGTGGAAGTGCCGATGCCGGGTTTCAAGCCCTGGATCTATGAGCAGTGCCCGCTCTACACCGCCCAGGTGAAGCTCATCAAGGAGGGGCGAACTCTCGACGAGGTGACGTTTCGTTTTGGGATGCGCGAGATTGCCGTTAAAGATCGCCACTACAAACTCAACGGCAAGAACCTGTGGCTGCGCGGCTCCAACTTGGTCTTCGAGTGGGACTGGGGCGACACGATCACCGGCCATGAGGTGGATTACCTGGTCACCAAAGCGCGCGAGATGAGCATGAACTCATTTCGCACCCATACTCGTCCGCTGCCCAGGCTCTGGGCCGACATCTCTGACGAGCACGGGACTATGATCCTCGCCGAGTTCCCGGTGCTTTACAACTACGCCGACTACAAGTTCACACCGGAGGAGTACCAGATCTGGCATCGCAATGTGCTCACCGACTCGGCCGGCTGGATGGCCCGGCTGTGGAACCATCCCGCGGTCATCATGTGGGTCTTGTCCAACGAGTCGCGGAACGATGACCAGTGGGAAGAGGGGCCGTTCCAGGACTTCGTCAACAAACTCGATCCCACCCGCCCGACCCTGCGCACCGGCACAAGGACCCGGGAGAACTACGATGTCCATCCCTGCGGCAACGTCACGGAAACTGATGAGGGTCATCTTCAGCCGTCCATCGCGAGCTGGTTCAAGGAGGCCGGCGAGCGCACCACCACGAACACGGAATACATGAATGATTTCGGGCACCCGCGCACGCAGTGGCCGGGCGTCGATGACAGGCTCGCCAACGATCTGGCCGTCGCCCAGATCGGGGCCGAGCACACCGAGGCGATGCGCCGGGCGCGGCTCGATGGCATCTGGCCCTACATGTACGCGGGCTGGACACGGACGCGGCTCGCCGCGCGCGTCAGAGAAACCGGCAAGGGCAGTGCCGTCTGGAAGGCCAACTACGCCGCGCCGCAGTCGGCCGCCTGGCACAGTTCGCTGTCCCCCGTCCTCGCCAGCCTCGACCTCTTCGACCCGGACTACCGGACCGGGCAGCAGATCACCACGGACCTCCACCTCATCAACGACTCCTGGCATGATGCCAATATCCACGTCGATCTATTGCTAACCCGAGAATGCCCGGAGTTCATTCCGGAAGCAAAGTGCTTCGATCAGCCGGTGAGCCGATGGAGTCTTGACTTTGCGCTGAAGGCGGATTCCATCGACAAGACTCCCATCACCTGGAAGCTGCCGGAGGACGAAGGCAACTACTGGCTCACCGCCCGAACGACCGGCGTCACCGGTCGTCCCGTGCTCAGCCAGCGATTCGTGCGCGCCGTCAAGCCGTCCGTCGTACCCGACGCGGCCAAGCAGCGTACGTTCGTCATACTCGGCAGCGGCGATGCCGCGCGAGCGTTCTTCAAGTCGAGGGGCCTGCGTACTTCCGAGCGGCTCGACGGGCTGTCGCCTGACACGCATCTGGTTGTCGTCTGGAACGCCACGCACCTAACCGAGGCCGAGAAGCAGAACGCGAAGGCTCTTTGTGACTTTGCCGGCCAAGGAGGACGAGTGATCGTCTTGTCAACGCCGTCCTGGAACTGGCCCCAGCTATGCGACATGAAGATCGGCAAGGCCGAGCGGTTCTCTCGCGTGTTTCTGCACGCAGACGTCAAGCATCCCATGCTTTCCGGCATCGACCCGCAGTGGCTGATCCGGTGGAACGGCCTGCCCGGCACCGTGGGGATCGGCCGCCTTGAAGGTGCGGCGCTGGATCGAGCAAAGAAGATCCTGTGGGCGCGGGAACCGAATACCACCATTGCGGCGTAACTTCCGGCCGCAGCGGGCGATGGCTACATCCTATTCCTGCAGCTTGACCTGCAACGTCGGGTGGACCGATCAAAGCCCAACTACGACCCGGTGGCGGAACGCATCTTGATCAACGTGCTTGCACAAGAACCTTCCCAGCGTCGCCTCCGATAGCCGCTGCAAGGTGCCGCAGCGGAACAATGCTGCCGCGTCGTGTTCAACGCATCCAGGACCTTGTCCAGCATAGCATCGACTTTCGTGGACTCTCCTTCCTTCATCAGCGGCTCGAGTCCTCCTCCCCACGCATATTGGCCACAATCGCTCGGCTTTGTCGTTGACAGGAAGTCTCCGTGTCGGCAGCATCTCCGGCATCGCTAACGAAAGCCGATACCATTTAGAGTCCAAACGGATCAGGGATGCATCGTAAGTCCGGTCGGTTGACTGTTCACCGCGGAAATCGTGACACGACGACGGTTTCCCGCGGAACCCTGCATTGCGATTGCCCGCTTTTGGCCCGGCAGAAGGTCAAAGCAGTTGTCTTCGAAGGTCATGCCATCGCACTGGAGCGTCACCTGGCGCGCAAAGACGTCCGTCGTTACCTCGATACGGTCTCCGACTACATGCGCGCTCAAGTGCGCTTCAGGCAGGTGCAGGGATCGCTCGCCGATGAGCAGGGATGTCGCATCGCGGCCGGCAAACGATGCGTGCAGGAACTCCGATCTGAGGCTGATCTCACCCAGTTCATTCAGGGCGAGGCATCGCCTGGCCTGGCCCGGACCCACGGCGACATCGGCCTCCAGCTTCGCACGAGACTTGCCATCGAATCCCAGCCGCTGGGCCACGAGCCGGCCGGAGACAGGCTCCATGGAGTCATTGATGACCCACACGCAGATCCGATCGGCCGTGCGCTCGAAGCTTACCAGCACCGGCTCATAGGCCCGGCGGAGGAAGTAGTAGGCGATCTTGGGTTCAAGGTAGTAGTCGATGACGCTGGAGTAGATCATCGGCCATGAGTCGTTCAGCCGCCAGACAATGTTACCCCAGCATCGCCTGTTGCCATCAGAGCCGCCATCCGACACGCCGCGGCGCTGGCGTTCGATCCGGTCGCGGAGGTACTCGCCATGGGCGGTGCCGATGACGCGGATCAGGTCCTCCGCCGATGCCGGATCGCAGTATTCCTGGATGGCGCCGACGCGGTCCCAGGTGGCGATGCCGGTGGAGTGGTAAGTCCAGGCGGCAGGCCATGCCGGCTGGCCGGGCTTGCGTATGGCGGGGCTGAAGTCCTTTGGCCACAGCTCGTCCTCGCTTAAGAACCGGCGCATGCTGGCCAGCGGCGGCGCGCTGACCCGCAGGACTTCGGATCCGAAGAGTGGAACAGAGGCTTCGGGCGAAAAGTTGATCGTGGTGTAGTCGTGCCAGTCGCCTTCCAGCGGCCAGTTGCCGGTGGGCGAGCCACCATGAGGCGAACTGGTGTGGAACAGTCGGGTGGGATCCAAGCGTTTGCAGGCTTCGGGCATCATCCGCTCGAAGATCGTTCGCTTCGATTCTGAAACATTGGCCGTGGGCGACCAGAGGTACTGCTCGTTGCCGCCGCACCAGAGCAGGATGGACGGGTGATTGCGCAGCCGGCGGAGAGTGCCTTCGATCTCACTGCGGGAGTTGTCCAGGAAGACCTGGTCGCCCGGCTGATGGTCATAATAGCCGAACATGAAATCCTGCCAGACCAGGATGCCGCGGCGATCGCACTCGTCGTAGAACGACTGCGGCGGAATGATGCCCTCGCCCCAGATACGCAGGACATTCATGTTGGCCTGCTCGGCCATATCGAGCAGGCGCATCGCTCGCTGGGGCTGCCAGACGTGGGTGATCCCGTCCACGGGCACCCAATTGGCGCCACGCAGGAAGATCGGCCGGCCGTTGATGTCGAAGCGAAACCGCTTCTCGCCCGTGGCCGGATCGGCCAGGACCGGCTTGATCTGGCGGATGCCGAAAGTGGTCTGCCGGCGGTCGAGAATCCACTGGCCATCGCGCAGGGTCACGTTGAGTGAGTAGAGGTTCTGCAGGCCGGACATACGCGGCCACCAGAGCTTCGCGTCATCGACGGCGATCTCCAGATCAGTGGCATCGGAGACCTTGTCCCTTACGCCGCTGGCGATGAGTTTGCCCTGGGGGTCACTCAGGATCCACTGGAGGGATGCACCTTGTCCGCCGAGTTCCGCGTGCACTTTCACACTGGCGGAGCGATAGTCGGCGGGAAGGTCAGTGCGGACACAGAGGTCTTCGATCCAGACTTTGCCGGGAAGGTCGAGCACAACGTCACGGTAGACGCCGACTTTCGCCGCATGGGGAGCAGCGCCAAGATACGAGCCGAAGTCGCTGTGGGCCTTGCGGATGCTCCGGTGTCCCGGGTAGGCAGGGTCGCTCTGCGGCAGCTTCGCATTCCGAGAATACCGCATAGGCGAGGAGAAGATGAGGATCAGGGTGTTGGATTGGCCGGCCGGCGCCAGGCGATCTTTCACGTCCACGGCATATTCGCGAAACATGTTCTCGAATCGGCCGATGGGATTGCCGTTGAGATATGCCGCGGCGATGGTGTCGAGGCCGTCAAAGCGGAGCAGCGCCGGGCCGGAGATATCCTGGGGCGTGGGAAAACGGCAGGCATAGGCCCAGTCCTTTTCGCCCACCCAGGCACAGGCTGCGGCGTTTCGGCCAACGCGAGGGTCGTCGATGAGTTTGTTGGCCAGCAGCACCTCATGGACTTGCGCCGGCATACGGGCCGCGAGCCAGGTCTTGTCCGGCGATGCCGAATCGCGCATCAGGGTGGCGATGTCGGGCTTGTCGCTGTCGAGCTGCTTGATGAGCCAGTTATCCGTGAGGGTGATTCGACGGCGGCCTGGCGTGGCGACGTTGCCGGCATCAGCAGCCGGGGAGGTTAGGGCGAATGCCAACAACATGATCACGGCGAGTGTCAGGCTCAACTGGATACGCATGATGATCTCCGCTGAGGACGCCCATTATCGCTCGAGGCGCACGATGATGTACGGCCTTTCCTTGTTCAGATCGGGGTAAATGCCGCCGTTGTCCGCCGTGTCCATGCCTTCAACGAAGTACATGAAATCGAAGGCCGGGACCACGTGCTCACCAGGAACCGTAGCTTGGTATTGGCCGGCCTCGCCACCCGGCGTCAGCCCCGCGACGAGCGACACTCGCCCTCGCGCCTCCTGGGCTGAACGAACCGTTTCGCAGGCGACATCTTTGGCCTTCAAAGCAGCCGTGAGGCTGCGCACGCCGTGGGATGCCGCAGGGCCTGGCTCGCGATCGGCGATAATCGAGAGGAGAGGTCCATCAGCAGCGCGGCTCAATCCGGCAGCTACCACCACGCACATGAAGACCGACAAGAGCCATTGAGAGCAAGTCATATTCGTTTCCCGTCTGGTCGAGCCATATTGCAGCTAAAGGTTCTGCTGCTCGCGGTCGGTCGGGTCGAAACTCACGCCATCCTTCCGCAGTGCCTCGCGCAACTCGCCGACGTTGACCTGGCGCGGAACGATCTTGTGCTTCGCCGAAATCGCCGCCGCCACGCCCGCCGCATGTCCCGTTGCCATGCAGTTGCCCATGCTCTTGCCCGCCGCCGCCGCCACGTGCGTCGCCGAGATGCATCGCCCGGCCATCAGCAGTCCATCCAGCTTCTCCGGCAGGATTGCTCGGTAAGGAACATCGTGGACCTTCATTCTGACGAACTTGGCGCCTTTCTGGCCACCGGGGTCGAGGAATCCGCTGCGCCAAGCGATGGCATCGTCGAATTTCCGTCCGGACATGGCATCCTCTTCAGTGATTACGTAAACGCCTTTGACCCGCCGGGTCTCACGCACGCTCACCTGCGGGCCGGTGCCGATCCACTCGATCCGCCTCAGCTCCGGGTTATCCGATTCGCGAATGGCCTGAACCATCTGAAGCACCTGCCGGCGGCTGATGGCCTCGGCCTTGGTGCGCTGCTCGATGTCGGTTGCGTCGACGCGGCCCATGTCCGCGGTCCCGGAATGGTTGATATACCAGTTTGCGCTATGGGCAATCTGGTTGATCTCGAGAAAGCCGGCTGGAATTAGGGGGTATTTCTTCCGGGCCTTGCGAATCGTATCGCCGACGTCGGAGTACTTGACCTTGGCCTTGTCGATGTTGGTCAGGGCCAGCGACAGTGTCATCGGCATCAGCGCGGCAGGATCGATCATCGTCTCGGCGCCGGCGTAGAAGGCAACATCCGCATCGCCGGTGCAGTCCACGACGGCTTTGGCGCTAATGGTCTTCAGGCCCTGCTTGGTCGCGAGGACCACGCCCACGACGCGGTTGTTTTCGACGACGGCGTCAGCGGCACGCACGTGGACCAGGTATCGGCAGCCCACCTCATCCAGAGCATCGAGCACGGCCACTTTCAAGTACTCCACGTTGCACCAGAGCTCGTGCTTGCCGAAGCGGACGGCCGGATCGCCATAGGCCTGGAGTTTCCGGACCAGCAGTTCGTGGACGGCGGAGCGGGGTTTGCCGTCAGGGCGGACCTGGTTGATGGGCATGCCCAAGGCCCAGGCGGCCACGCCGCCGAAGAAGGAGTGGTTCTCCACCAGCAGCGTCTTGACGCCCCGGCGCGCGGCGCCCAGGGCAGCCCCGATGCCAGCCGGCCCGCCGCCAACAACCAGGACGTCCACCTCGTCCAGAACCGGTCCGCGTGCAGCGCCGGCCTGAGCGGGCGCCGGGCTCGCGATGCCACCCACGGCCGCTGTGCCCGCGAACGCGAGGAACTCCCGCCGAGTCGTCGAACGCCGATTTCCCATGAACTACTCCTGCCAGTAAGAGAGTTGATGTGTCGCAAGAGAACCGGACGCATTTTGCTCGACAACCGCTGCGCAAGCAACTATTCTGGCGGGCAACCGAAGAGCGAGCACTTCATGATCCTGACCAGAAGAGAACTGATCGCCAGTGGAAGCGCCGCGGCCTGTGCCGCGCTGCTGACCAGTAACTCGAGCCAGGCCGCGGTGTCTGCTCCTGCCGGTGCAAGGCCCCGCATCGCGCGAGTCAAGACCGTCGAGGTGCGCAATGTCCCTACCGGCAAGGGGCTGGTACTGCCCTGGGACCCCAAAAAGATCCCCCAGGACTCCCGCGACTATGTCATCACGCAGTTCATCACGGACGATGGCGTGATCGGCACCACGATGGATGGGGACTACAAACTGGCGGAGGACATCGGCAGGACCGTGCAGGAACTGGCGGAGAGTTACTTCGTCGGCAAGGACCCGTTCGACATCGAGGCTCACAACGCCGAGTTCTTCCAGAAGACCAAGGCGAAGGTGCGCCTCTTTTTCCTGGAGATCGGCCTGTGGGACATCATCGGAAAGATCTGTAATCAGCCTCTCTACAGGCTCTGGGGAGCGCACTCCTCCAAGGTCAAACCCTACGCTGCGACCGTGCATTTCGACCGGACGCCCCAGCAGCGGGCCGAGGATGCGCTGCGGTTTTATGAACTGGGCTTCCGCGCCATTAAGATCCGCTTCCATCATGAAAAGCCGGCCGACGATCTGGCGCTGGCCGCGGCCGTGAAGAACGCCGTTGGCGACAAGATGGACGTCATGGTGGATGCCAACCAGGCCGGCAAGAAGGCGGGCGATCCGCCGCCGGTCTGGGATTACCAGTGGGCGTTGACCATGGCCAGGGAGCTTGACGCCATGGGCATCTACTGGCTGGAAGAGCCGCTCAACCGATTCGCCTATGACGACCTGGCACGAATTCGCCAGCAACTCAAGCGCCTGCACTTGGCCGGGGGCGAAGGGAACGTGGGGCTCAAGGACTTTGCCACGATGCTGGGCAAGGGCGCGTACAGCTACATCCAGCCCGATCCGGTGGTGTCGGGGCCGATCTCGGTAGTGCGGAAGATCGGAGCCATGGCCGAGGCCCACGGCGTGCTTTTCGGCCCGCACCACGGCAAGAGCGGCGTGGGGATGATGGCCAGCCTGCACATGCAGTGCGCGGCGGGCAACTCCGGGTACCTTGAATACATGTACGACCCCGGCTTCTGGAACCCCGAAGGCTTCCAGGCCGGCTTTGCCAGGCCTTATCCCATCGATAGGCAGGGTTATGTCCACGCTCCGGCAACACCGGGCCTGGGCATCGAGTGGGATCGAGAGTTCTTCCGCAAGCACGGACTGGAGATGGCATGAGGCGACGCGAATTCATCAAGGCGATGGCCGCCATGGCGGCCGTGGGACTGCCCAGCGGCACATTTGCGGCCGAACCTCAGACAATGCCTCGCCGGACATTGGGGAAGACCGGCGTTGAGGTCAGCGCCCTGGCGCTTGGAGGCGTGATCGGCATGCAGCTTCCGCCCTCCAAGGACCACGACCCGATTGCCATCGCCGACATGGCGCTGGACCTGGGGATCACCTACTTCGATACCGCGCCCAGCTACAACAACGGCCAGTCGGAGACCAATTTCGGCCAGGTGCTGGCCCGTCGCCGCAAGGAGGTCTTCCAGACCAGCAAGACCGGCGAACGGACCTACGACGGCACGATGCGCAGCGTCGAGCAGAGCCTCAAGCGCCTGCGCACCGATTATCTAGACCTGCTCCAGATCCACGGCATCGGCCCCAAAGAGGACCTGGAGGCCTGGGACAAGCCCGCCGGCGTCTACACGGCACTCCAGAAGCTGCGGGAGCAGAAGGTCACCCGCTTCATCGGCGTCACGGGTCACGACAGCGCCGAGATGCTCCGCAAGGCCATCGAGATGTACGAGTTTGATACGCTGCTGACCACGCTCAACCCCATCAGCCGCCGCAAGCCCTTCCGGAACGACCTGCTGCCCGTGGCCAACCGGAAGAAGATGGGAGTCATCGCCATGAAAGTCATGGGCGGGGGCAACGGCTGCCTGGTGACGGGAAATCCCTTCCAGAAGGTCCTGCAGAAGTACCACGACCAGACGACTCACCAGGTGGACCCGCAATCGCTGATTTGTTACACGCTGGGGCTGCCGGTTTCGGCGGCGGTGATCGGAGTTGCATCGGTCGAGCAGCTCAAGGCGAACATCCGGGTGGTCAAAGAAGCCAAGCCGATGGAAGTCGCCGAGCAACGTCAACTCGAACAGCTCATGGGGTGACCGCGATGGCAACGAATCATCTGACCCGGACCGAGTTCCTGGCCGCGGCGGGCGCTGCCGTGATCGGCAGTGCGAGAGCGTTAAGCCAAGCTGCGGAACCCACTGCCCAAGTCTCCCGTTGGAAAGGCAAGAAGGACTCCCCGGTTAAGCGGTGGAATGTGATCACCATTGGCAATCTCTCTCGAAACCGCTACTGGGGCGAGAGCGATGCCAAAGGCGTGCGGTCGGCCATCTGCACATGCATGCTGATTGCCGGGAATGAATTCCGCCTCCTTGTGGATCCCTCTCTGGCCGATGCTGCCGAGATGGCAAAGGAACTGGATCGGCGGACAGGCGTCAAGCCACGAGACATCACGGCCGTCTTTGTCACGCACGAGCATGGCGACCATTTCGCGGGTTTGAAGCATTTCACCGATGCCAAGTGGCTGGCCGCCCCGGCCGTGGCGGAGATTCTCAACAGGACCGCGAAGCTGCCACGTCATGTGGAATCCATCGCCGGCCGGCTGCTCGACGCGGTGGACGTGATTCCCACGCCCGGGCATACGGTCAGCCATCATTCGCTGCGTTTTGACTGCGACGGGATGTCTGTGGTGGCGGCGGGCGATGCGGTGGCTACGCACGATTTCTTCCGCGAGCGTCGCGGCTATTTCAATGCCGTGGATTTTGAGCTGTCGGCCCGGACGATGGACAGGCTCGCGGCCATGGCCGACATCATCGTCCCGGGGCATGACAACTATTTCCTCTCTGAAGCTGTGAATTGATTTCGAGTCAGTGTCGTGGTGCCATAATGCATGATCCGATGTTCTCTGAGACTCGCCGCGAGTTCCTCAAGCAGGTGGCAACGGCCACGACGCTGACACTCGTCGCGGGGTGTGCTTCGACGATGCCTGCCGGAGGAACCAAGGCCGAGTCGTCCGCATCTTTGCCCTGGTACCGTCGCACGTATCGCTGGGGCCAGACCAATATCACCGAGATCGATCCCACCCGCTACGACATCCCGTGGTGGCGGCAGTACTGGAAACGCACCGAGGTCCAGGGAGTCATCATCAACGCCGGCGGCATCTACGCCTATTACCCCAGCAAGTTCCCCCTGCACCACCGCCCCGAGGCTCTGGGCGAGCGGGATCTCTATGGCGAATTGGCCCGGGCGGCCCACGACGACGGCTTGGCGGTGCTGGCCCGCATGGACTCCAACAAGGCCCACGAGGCGTTCTATAAGGCCCATCCCGACTGGTTCGCCATTGACGCCAATGGCAAGCCCTATCGCTCCGGCGAGCACTACGTCTCCTGTATCAGCAGCCCCTATTACGAGGAGTACCTGCCAGGTATCCTGCAGGAGATCATCGAGCGTTCACACCCGGAAGGCATCACCGACAACAGTTGGAGCGGCTTGGGTCGGGACAGCATCTGCTATTGTCAGCACTGCGCCCGGCGCTTCCGCGAGTACGGCGGCAAGAACCTGCCCAGATCGCACAACTGGAACGATCCAGTGTATCGCCAGTGGATCCTCTGGAGCTACGCCCGCCGTCTGGAGATCTGGGACCTGAACAACCGCGTCACCAAGGCGGCTGGCGGCCCGCATTGCCTTTGGCTTGGCATGAACGGCGGCGGCATCAGCGGCCAGAGCCGCAGTTTTCGCGACTATAAGGCCATCTGCGAGCGGACCGAGATCCTGATGCTGGATCATCAGTCGCGCGCCGACTCCGGTGGATTCCAGAACAACGCCGAGACGGGCAAGCTGCTGCACGGAATTCTCGGATGGGACAAGCTCATTCCCGAGAGCATGCCCATGTACCAGATGGGCCGGCCAACGTTCCGCCTCTCCAGCAAGCCCGAACCCGAGGCCCGCATGTGGATGCTGGCCGGGTTTGCCGGCGGCATCCAGCCCTGGTGGCATCACATCAGCGCCTATCACGAAGACCGCCGCATGTACCACACGGCCGAGCCGATCCTCAAGTGGCACAGGGCCAACCAGCAGTACCTGATCAACCGCCGGCCCATAGCCAGCGTGGGCATCGTCTGGTCGCAACGGAATACCGACTTTTTCGGCCGGGATAACGCAGAGGAACTGGTGGATCAGCCCTGGCGCGGCTTCGTGCAGGCGTTGGTGCGGGCCCGCATCCCGTATGTGCCGGTGCATCTGGACCACATCGCGCGGGAGGCCGCGACGCTCGCAGTGCTCGTGTTGCCGAACCTGGGGGCGATGTCGGATCAGCAGGTGGCATCGGTGCGGCGGTTTGTCGAGGGAGGCGGATCACTGATCGCGACGGGCGAGACCAGCCTCTATGATGAATGGGGCGATCCTCGGGCCGACTTTGCCTTGGCCGATCTCTTTGGCGTCAAAGGCGGCCAGCCCAGGCGCGAGGCAGTCACGGTGGCCGGTGGCAGACGCCTGAGCGACACTCGCCACACCTATCTGCGACTGACGCCCGAACTGCGCGGGCGGGTGGATGGCCCCAAGGCCGGTAACGAGCCGGCCATCACGGCTCAGCGCCATCCGGTTCTTGCCGGGTTCGATGAAACGGACATCCTGCCATTTGGTGGTACACTGGAGCCGCTGACGATCGCAGGCCATGCGCAAGTGCTGCTAACGTACATCCCCGCATTCCCCGCATTCCCGCCGGAAACCGCGTGGATGCGCGAACCGCGGACCAACATCCCGGGTTTGGTCCTGAACGAGTCCGGCCGCGGGCGCGTCGCCTTTTTACCTGCCGACATCGATCGTCGCTTCGGCACCGAGAATCTGCCCGATCACGGCGACCTGTTGGCCAATCTGGTCCGCTGGGCTTCGGGAGGCAATATTCCGCTGGAAGTGACCGGCCGGGGGTTGATCGACTGCGAGCTCTACCGGCAGCCCGGCCGGCTCATCCTGCACTTGGTCAACCTCACCAGTGCAGGGACTTGGCGTGCTCCCGTGCATGAACTTATTCCCATTGGTCCGCTGCAAGTCAGAGCACGACTTCCACAAGGCACCCGGCCGAAGGCCCTCAAGCAGCTGGTCTCCGGAGAGAACGGAACCGCGGCCGTCGAAAACGGCTGGGCCAAGTTTGAGGTCAAGTCCGTGCTGGACCATGAAGTGGTGGCAATCGAGATCTAGATTCGCTCTGCGGCTCAACCGGCATTTGGCGGCAAAGGAACACCATGAATCATCCCGATCCAACGCTCGACCGACGGGACTTCCTAAAGACCATGGCCGCGGCGGCGATCGCGCCGGCGCTGGTTCAGCAGTCCGCCATAGCGGCAGAGAAGCCATCCAAGATGATTGGCATCCAGGCCGGCGCGGTCTCGTTCTTCGACGAGGGCGTCGGCCAAGTGCTCGACATCTTCCAGGAACGCGGCGCGATCAATACTCTGTTCCTCACGACGTTCACTTACGGCCGCGGCCTGGCCGGGCGCCAGATCCCCGGACAGCCCTTCCCCGACCACGGTAAGCAGGAGTCGGATGAGAGCTTCTTCCACGGCGGCAACTACGCCACCCCTCATCCGCAGTTCTATGCCAACACCCTGTTGAAGCAAACGCGTGCCCCCGACCACGGGGATGCGGACATCGTCAAGCTGGTGCTGCCAGAGGCGAAGAAACGCGGCATAAAGATCTTCTGCTCCTGCGAGGATGTGTGGCGATCATCCGTGCTAGGCGTGAACCATGTCTCCGAAATGGATCTGATAGGCCGTAGGGCCGGCACGCTCTGCCTGTTCAATCCAGACGTGCGGAACTTCTGGACAGCGCTCGTGACGGACTACTGCAGGTCGTACGATGTGGATGGAATCCTCTTCTTCAACGAGCGCAATGGCCCGCTGCTTAACGCCCTGGGTGCCAGCCATGCCCAGAGCATCGCCTCCTCGCGCGTGACCTGCTTCTGTGAGCACCATCAGAACGCGGCCAAGGAGCGCGGCATCAACTTTGAACGGTGTCGTGAGGCGTACGTGAAGCTGGACCAGCTCGTGCAGGCCAGCCTCGCCGGGAAACGACCGAGCGACGGCTACTTCGTGGAGTTCTGGCGTCTGCTGGTGGAATACCCGGAGATCCTCATCTGGGACCGCCTGTTCGACGAGGCCAAGCACCAGGTCCTTGCCGACGTTTACTCGACCGTCAAAGCCATCCAGCCGAGCCTCCAGGTTGGCTTCCACATCGAGCACGTGAACTCCTTCAACCCGATCTTCCGCGCGACGCGTCGGTACGATGAGCTGGCGAAAAAATGTGACTTCCTGAAGGTCGTGGTCTACAACAACTGCGGCGGGGAGCGATACGCACATTTCATCGACAACATCGGCTCGACCATCTTCCGGGATGTGCCCAAGGCGGAACTGAAACGCTTCAACGACCATCTGCTCAACTACGCCCAGGAGAAGGAACTGGGCGAACTGGCCGCGGCAGGGTTGTCGCCGGATTACGTCTTCCGTGAGACCCAGCGGGCAATCGCCGGCGTTCAGGGTCGATGCAAGGTGCTGCCGGGCATTGATATCGACATCCCCGTTGGCAGGAATAGCCGCATCGCCTCGCCGGAGGACACGTACGCGGCCACAGCGGCCGCGCTGCGCGCTGGCGCGGATGGGCTGATCCTCTCGCGCAAGTACTCCGAGATGCGCCTGGCGAACCTGGCGGCCGCCGGTCAGGCGGTACGAAAGGCAACGTGAGTACGTGTCTTAACCGAAGGGAATTCTATGGAAACGACTCGACGCCAATTCATTAGGGCCAACGTTGTTGGCAGTCTGGCAACCGCGCTGCCCCTCCCCGCTCTTGGCGCGGCCTTCCCTCCTGGAGGGAGCTCGCCAAGCCAGAATCCTCGGTACGCCAGGCTGGATGAAATCCTGCGCCAGCCGGTGCTGAAGCGGGAGTTGTTTGGCTCCCCGGTCATCATCGAGAGCCTTGAGTTACTTCGGTACAGGGACAGTTTTCTCTGCCGGGTGCGCTCGCGCGACGGCGCGGAAGGCATTTCTGTTGGCCACAGCGGGATCAGCGTACTCTACCCGATCTTCCTCCTCAACCTCAAGCCGTTCTTCATCGGCAAGGATGCGCGCGACCTCGATCTGCTGCTTGAGAAAGTCTTCATCTATAAATTCAACTTCAGGTACAACGGCATGGCCATCGGCATACCGCTGGCGACGATCGAATTTGCCATCCTCGACATGCTGGGGCGCATCGCCAATAAGTCCATCGGCCAGTTAATCGGGGACATCCACCACCCCGAGGTAGCCGTCTACCAGGCGACCGAGTACCGCGAGAAGTCAGTCGAGGAATCCCTGGACCTCATCAAGCGGGATGTGGCCGAATACAACTCCCACGCCCTCAAGATCAAAGTGGGCGGGCTGATGTTCATGACCGCCGATATCCATGCCGTTGGCCCCAAGGGAAGAACCGAGAAGATCATCCCCCTTATCCGAAAGACCTTCGGCGACCAGATGACGCTTTTCGCCGACGCCAACGGGTTCTACTCAGTCGCGGAAGCCATCCGCGTTGGCAGGCTGCTGGAGGAATACAAGTACGGCTTCTTTGAAGAGCCGGTGATGTTCGACTGGCGCGAGGAAACGAAGCAGGTTGCCGATGCCCTTTCCCTGCCCATCGCCCTCGGCGAACAGGAATACAGCCTGCACGGCTTCCGCTGGCTGATCGCCAATGATGCGGTGCGGATCGTCCAGCCGGACCATTACTATTTCGGTGGGATGATACGCTGCACGCAGGTCGCCCGCATGGCCGCCGCCTTTGGCAAGGCCTGCACACCCCATATGACGGGCGGCGGCCTCGGATTTCTTTATATGATGCAACTTGTTTCCACCCTCCCCAATGCCGCGCCTCATCACGAGTTCAAAGGACTTGGAACAAACGTGCAATTCAACTGCAAAACCTCGCCTCTCAAGGTGGTCGAAGGCAAGATTAAAGTGCCGACCGGTCCGGGCCTGGGTGTGGACATCGATCCGGCGTTCGTAGGGAAGCATCAGGCGGTCAGCGCTTGATGGCGCATGTTCCAGGTCGCATGACCGCCTGCCGAGACAGCCCGGGAACACACAGGCCATAGGAGCTCACCGGCGGGAAATTGGAGCCATCCAATCTCTCCGCTCGCGGAGGTTATTGAAAAAGCTCGCGGCGAGCGGCTTCACAGATGGCAATGACCGCAGGGTGCCTCAGCTTCTGCTCCACCGAGACCGCGTAGAATCGCACGCGTACGGCAGTGACCCGCCCGACACGTCATTCGGCGCGGACAGTTGTGGCATACGTCTGTCGGCAGCTACACGAAGGCCGCTGTTGTAGCCGGACTATTCGCTTGTTCAAGGTCTAGCTTGAGCAGCACGTTTCCAACGGCACGCAATGGCACTAACGCGGGCATTGCCTGGTCAACCGGGAGTGTCCAACGGAACGAAACCTTCGCGGATGGCTGGTGAAACTGTCATAGAGCGCCCAAATCCCGCCAGTCGTGAACGCTTCAAAATCAGCCATGTTGAGGCAGAGGAGATTCGTGCCGTAGCGTGTGCATCCGGCAGTCGCCGGGAGGCCACGATGCGATGGCGAATCAGCTCAAGATGGCGGATGCACAGGCAATTCTGGCGTTGGTCGGGCACGGCTGGTCGTACCGGCGGATCGGGCGGGAACTGGGGATGGATCAGCCAACAACCTTCTACCCAACAGGGGTGTGTGACATGAGACCATCGTTAGAGCAGGCGTTGCGGCAGCTTCGGCTGTCGGGATTGTTGTCGAGCCTGGAGGTGCGACTGCCGCAGCTTCGCTGCGATGTCGGTCCTTTGGACCCGGAGTTTTCACCTTGTGCTCCAGGCCGGCCAATTCATGGCGTTGCCTCATTCACAGGGCATGACCGGCAAGGCCTCTGTCGTTGAGACACGCACCCCGGGCGGTTCACCAAGGTCGGCGAACCGTCCGCAGGCGGTGATTTGGAGTTGTGATGCGTGATGGACAGAAAGCAATCATCAGGTGTGCAGGCCGGCAACTTCGACTTGGGCAAGTGCGTCTGCCAGGTGAAGTGTAAGCACGGCCACGAAACCCGGCTGATCAACATCGGCCGGGCTCACTTTGTGGCCTGCGACACGCGCAGGACGTGCATCTGGGTAGGAAGCAATCTCATTAGCGGCTGGAGGGTGGAGAGCGAGGCCGTCTGGCGGCAAGACCGGAAAAGTATCAGGAGGTGCCGGAGGCTTGAGTGGTAGATCCGGTATTCGGTTGCTTGCAGAACACTCCACGCAGGGCAGCGTTGTCGTAGCTTCGCTGCGATTTGGCTGCTTCGGACGGGGAGTCTTGACCGCGCAGTCCCGCTACTTGCGATCATCAGTTGCTGGCAGCTGAAGGCGTTTTGTTCAGGGTGAAAGACAGAGCGAACACCATAAGTGCAGGTCGTTTCGAGGGCAATGCTTGTTGCCGTGCCTCGGAGCGATGGACTGACGAAAGCGCGCCAGAACCCAGACCACAAATGGGAACAGCATCGGTGCCCAGGGCGGCCCGGCAAATGCATGGTTATCAGAACCTCGTTCTCGTGCGTAATGGAACCGTAGGCAATCTGCGCTCGCAATCCCGCTTCTGTCCCACAGCGTTGAGCGATCCGGCCGGGCTTGCCGATTGGAGCTGCGCTGGGGAACATGCTATTCATTCGGTTGTGTGCCATTGTCTTGTTTCGTGGCCGCGGCCATGCGGGCTTTCAAACGGAGGCGCAATGATGAACAGCGGACCAGAGAGATCGAGGCGCCGAGCCACGTGCTTGTATGTGCTGAGCATCGCCATGGTGTGGGGCTCGTGCCAATGTGCCTGCGCCGCGGACTTCAATGTAAAGCCATACGAGGGCGGGGATGTCTTTGCCGACACCTGGGTCGCCACCGACGGCTTGGGCAGGATACTGCCCGGCCCAAAGGAGTGCGGGCCGGTGAAGAAGGACAAATGGGTCGGCATCTTCTACTGGACGTGGCACACACAAAGAGGCGGGCCCAACGACAACAGCAGGCTCCTTGCTGCGGCAAAGGATGGGAAGGTGAACTGGTCGGCGAGCTCCGCGCCACATCACTGGGGCGAGCCGGAGCTGGGCTACTACCTGATGACCGATCCTTTCGTGATCCGCAGGCACGCCAGTATGCTGGCCGATGTGGGGATCGACGTCTTTCTCTTCGACACCACCAACCCACCTTTCACATGGAAGGACGAATACGAGGCGCTGTGCCGCGAATACACGGCCATGCGGGCTGAAGGCGCGCGCACGCCGGCCATCGCTTTCATCGCTCCCTTTGGCGACCCGAGGCCAGTGACGGACCGGCTATGGCGGGATCTGTATCAGCCGGGGTTGTGGAAAGACCTGTGGTTCGTGTGGGATGGCAGGCCGCTACTGCTGGCCGATCCACAGTTCACCAAGGACCGGTCCTTGCGGCAGTTCTTCACGTTCCGGCGGCCGATGCCGGACTACTGGCTTGGACCCAGCGGCCCGGACCAATGGAGTTGGCTGGAGGTGTACCCGCAGCATGTCTTTCGCAGCCGCAGCGGCGAGGCGGAGCAGATGAGCGTCGGGGTGGCGCAGAACGCCCTGCCCAATACGCCGGGACCGGCCCCCATGAGCCACAAGGCCGGCGCCATGGGACGAAGCTGGCACAGCGGAAAGAAAGATCAGCGAGACGGAGCCGTCAATTGGGGATTCAACTTCGATGAGCAGTGGACACGGGCATTGGAGGTCAATCCCAAATTCGTCTTCGTGACCGGCTGGAACGAGTGGATTGCCGGCCGCTATACGAAGTGGAGCAAGTACACCGACACGGACTGCTACTACCCCGGCGGGTTGTTCGTGGATCAGTACACCCAGGAATACAGCCGCGACTGCGAGCCCATGCGTGGAGGGCATGGGGACAACTACTACTATCAACTGGCAGCGTGGGTGCGACGCTTCAAGGGGGTGCGGCCAATACCAAAGGCCTCAGGATCATCCCGCATCGTGATCGATGGGAGCTTTGATGAGTGGAGCGGCGTCAAGCCGGAGTACCGCGACACCATCGGCGACACCACCCACCGCGACCACAGGGGATACGGGCAGTTGATTTACCGCAACGACACCGGCCGAAATGATTTTGTGATCGCCAAGGCGGCCTACGACGATGCCAGCATCTGTTTCTTCATCCAGACCCTCAAAAAGATGACCTCCCGGACCGACCCGCACTGGATCTTGCTCTACATCGACGCTGATCAGAACGCCCGCACCGGCTGGTCGGGTTACGACTACCTCGTCAATCTGGAGGTGCCCAGCGACACCCAAACGACGGTCAAAGCTTGGCGCAACGGCGTCTGGCAGACGGCAGGACTGGCCGACTATCGCGTCAATGGAAACGCGATGGAGATCGCAATCCCGCGGGCGATGCTCGGCCAGACCGGCCGCACGCCGGCCTTCGATTTTCACTGCGCCGACAATATCCAGAACCTCGATGACGTATCCGAGTTCGGCGTCAACGGCGACAGCGCGCCCAACCGACGCTGGAATTGGCGCTACGAGGTGGAGAGAGCGGCCGATAGTTCGTCGAACTGAGTTTGCGACAGTCCCGCAAGCCCGCTTGTCCCGCGTGCCCACCGGGCACATTCACTGTGCTTCCCATGGCGCGCGGGTAAAACCCGGCGCGGCTTCGCGACCGAAGCGCAGCGGCCCATTGCCATTCTCGAACGCGCCGATATCCGGGGCGGCGCCCTGGAAGTCGTCGTTGAACCCGGGCAGGCGAGCGCCCTTGTCGATTGCCGGGTTGGGTGCCTCCACCACCGGGTCGGTGATCGCAAAATCTCTCCCGCTGCGCGAGTATTCGACCTTGCCCCACTTGATCCGAGGTACACTCGCCGAGAGAAACCACTCCATCCGGTCGGAGGAAACAAACATCGAGCGCACAAATCCGCCGGCAAGATATCCGCCCGTCAGATCGTTTTTGAAGTCGTTAGCCGGACCTTCCTTCTCCGCGGAAGGATATACTCTCCCTCGGACGTAGAAGATGTTGTTTCGCGACACCGCATTGCAGATCCCGTGCCCGCTGAACACGTCCAACGCCCCGTTGGGCTGCAACGCCGTGTTGTGGAAAATGAAGCGCCGGCCGCGGTCGCCGGGAACCTGCTCGCCATTGACAGTCAGCGTTCGCCCGACGCCGCCGGTCTTGAAGATCGTGCCGCCGCTGGGGTCCTGGTGGGAAATCCGGCTGGATGCGAACACGTTGCGATAGATGTACAGCGGCCCCATGGAGGTGCTCGCCGACGCGACGAACACAAACGTCTTGTCGATATAGTTGCCCCAGATGCGCACGTTCATGTTCGCGCCCTCGCTCTCAATGGCGTCGTCCCAGCAGTTGGTGATGATGTTCCCGTAAATGTCCGAGTCGCGATTCGGGCTGCCCTCAAAGCTGAAGTTGCTGCCGCCGCCGATCCCGTCGTCGTACCCGTGGTCCTCGGTCGATCGAATCTCATTGTAGCGGATGACGTTTCCCCCCGACGAATTGATCAGGCTGATGCCCTGCGGGCCATCGGGATGGCCCGATTCCCAATCATTCGAGCCGCTGCGGGGATGCTGGATCAGGTTTCGTTGAATGACAAGCCCGCCCGCGCCGGCCTCCGCATACACGCCGCTGTCCGTGGTAATGTGGCCACTGGAAAGACTACATCCCCACCCCAAGCTGACCATCTTGCCAACGATCATCGATACAGCCTGCACCGCGCGGATCGAGGCCATCGAGACGACCAGGATTATCCCGCTGCTCCACGGAAGCGAAGAAGGCATCCATGTCCAGGTGGAGGATGGTGCGGGCCCAGGGCACAGGCGGGATTATACCTGAGCCCGGTGGGCGGCCGCACGGAATCATTCCGCTCATGCTGCTCCGGGCAAACCGCTACTTGGCAAGCTCAGCCAGTTGCTCGACGACGGCCTCGCCCTTTACCCGTTCCCTCTTCACGTTTAGCCCGATGTAGTACCGTTTGGCCTTCATGTACTTCAGATCGGGCCCGGCGAGCATCGGCCTGGATCTCGACCAGGTGCATTGCGGTTCCATCTTCCGGAGTTGTCGCAAAGGACGACGGTCAGGTCCTTCTCGATCCCTCGGTATTTCGCCGCGACCCCTGGCGTGCTGACGGCAGTGCGGCCGGCTTGGTGACTTACTTGACTGGAGCGGACGCCGCCGTGTCGACCTCGACTTCGGCAGTCGAAACGGGCCCGTCGACGCCGAACTTGTTGGCGGTCTTCACTTCCAGGCGATTGGACCCGGCATGCGGCGTCCAAATGAATGCCTCGCCGGCGGCCTTCCACTCGCCGCCGTCAACGCGAGCAAGGTATGTCTTGAAATTGGGCGTTAATGTCTTCAGCGATACGCGGAGGCCGGCACCATCGGGAGTGAGCGTTAGGGCGGCCTGATTGATGGGGAAATAGGGGTCGCGGGCCGGGTCGGCAGGCACGACGCGCTTGTGCCACGAAGTGCCATCACACAGGCGGTCCTGGGTGATGAACATCTTGCCGTAGTCCAAGCCGCCATCCATGAGGTTGGTGTTGGGGACATACCCGATGAACGCGTATACGTTCGTCGCGCCGGCGTCGAGCGAGAGGTCGCCGAAGCCTGAATAGTGCCCGCGGGGGACGGGCATGTCGGATTTGCGGTAACGCTTGCGGTCTTTGTCCAGCACGAACACAAGGTCCCGACCGTCGCGGTAGAACCATTCCTGGCGGAACTCGTACGCGTTGAGCGGCACGCCCTCCTTCTCCACGTACATCGCGAACGTCGGGTCGAAAAGAACCCACTTGCGGTACTGGTTCGACCAGATCTCGGTCGAGGTGTGCTCGGTCGAGCCTTGGCCTATCTTGTCCGGCCGGCGTAGGGCAAGCGGGCGGTCTACCCAGCCCATGCTGGCCGCCGCGGAGACCATCACGTCGCCGTAATGGGAGCAGAAGAAGGCATTTCCCGCATCAATGGCCTTGAGGATGTCGAGCGCGCCCCGCGCCGGCGAGGTGGGCTGGCCAAACTTCTTGAAGCGGTGGTTGACCCAGTCAACTCGGATTATTCACGCGACACAGCGGTTGATTGTCATCGGTCCTGGTCGATGGTGCAAGGATAAAAATGGCTTCGCCGAAGGCTGATTCGCGAGGGTCCGCGCAAAC